>PJTT01000279.1_pt1 | contig 60082 bp, 56 predicted proteins | sample 1512261 | NCBI WGS metagenome assembly PJTT01 (sample SAMN08177685, study PRJNA422409) | Soil metagenome, whole genome shotgun sequencing project. | isolation source: Soil (2) enriched on wood chips | place: USA: Madison | collected 2015-01-15 | reverse complement strand
CTGCAAACCCGCCCTTCCCATGACGCAACAAGCGGCCCCGCTCGATGCGATCCACAGCCGCTAACTCGGGCCGGTACCAAGAGCCCTCCCCATGGCTGGGATGGGGATGATTATGGGGCGGCTCGAGTGGGGGAGGATAAGTCGGGGTTATAAAGTTTTAGGGCGTTGAGTTCGCTGGACTCTTTTCCGATTACGCCGTGCGAGGAGCGTGCATAAGGCCACCCCAACTCCGTAAAATCCCCGCGAAAGCGGGGACCCAGGTGTTTTATCGTCGAGCGCCGCGGGTGGCAGAAAAAGCCTGGGTCCCCGCTTTCGCGGGGATTTTACGGAGAGGGAGGCAGCCCCCTCTCGTAACTTCCCTCGCCCCCAACACCGCCTTCCTGGGCCTTGTGCCCAGGATCCATCGTTCAGCCGCTCAGGCCTTTGCAGGACGGTAGAGGTCTGAGCGGTCGCTGGCATGGACCCTCGCCACGAGGGCGAGGGAGGCGAGTTTTGTTTGTTACGGTGGCGGGTTGGAGGGGAAAGGCCGGCCAGCCCTTTGGAAGCTGAAAACGGCCCCCCTCCGGCCCTTCGGGCCACCTCCCCCAGAGGGGGAGGATCTTGGCTAGCGTTGGGCCTGCACCACCTTCACCGCAGGCGCGTTCTCCCAGCCGCCGCCGAGCGCCAGGAAGAGGTTGACCTGGTCGGCGGCCACGGCGGCGTCGGAGGCCGCGAGGGCCGCCTCCGCGCCGGCCAGGGTGCGTTGGGCGTCGAGGCCTTGCAGGTAGGGCGTGCGGCCGGCCTTGTAGAGGGTGGCCGCCTGGCGTTCGGCCTTGTCGGCCTCGTCGCGGGCGGCGCGCAGGGCGGCGTTGCGGTCGAGTTCGTGGGCGTAAGACGTCAGGCTGGTCTCGGTCTCGCGCAGGGCGTTCAGGACCACGCCGTCGAACCTGGCCAGCGCCCCGTCGGCCCCGGCCTCGGCGCCCCGGATGCGGGCGCGCTCGCCCTCGCCCGGCAGGGTCCAGGAGACCAGGCCCGAGAGGCTCCAGCGGTTGGCGGCGGGCTGGCCGAGATCGGCGAGCAGGCCGGTCGTGCCCGCGCCCAGGCCGAAGCTGATGTTCGGATAGAGCGCGCCGCGAGCCACGCCGATACGGGCCGTGGCGCCGGCCAGGGTGCGTTCGGCCTGGCGAACGTCCGGCCGGCGCTTGAGCAACGCCGCGCCGTCGCCCACCGGCAGGGGCTGGGACAGCTTCGGCGGCGACGCGCAGGCCTCGACGGCTTTCGGAAACTCGGCGGGCGGCTTGCCGGTCAGGACGGCCAGCTTGTAGAGCGCGGCCTTGCGATGGGCCTCGAAGGTCGGGATGGCGGCGCGCTGCAGCTCGACCTGGGCGCGGGCCCGGGTGGCGTCCAGCGCCGTGCCGCGGCCGGCGGCGATCAGGCGATTGGTGACGTCCAGGCTCTTGCGCTGAAGATCCAGCGTCTGTTCGGCGACGTGGATCTCGTGGCCCGACGAGCAGGCCTCGACATAGGCGCGGGCGACGTCGGCGGCGACGCTGACGCGGGCCAGATCCAGGGCCGCCTGGCTGGCGTCTTCGTCGGCGTGGGCGGCCTCGGCGGCACGCTTGAGCCGGCCGACCAGATCGACCTGGTAGGAGACCTTGACCCCGGCGTCGGCCAGGTTCTCGACCGGCAGGGGCTCGGTCAGCAGGTACTGCTCGCCGGACTCGCGGGCGTGCATCGCCGCCGCGGAGGCGCCGGCCGAGAAGCCGCCGGCGTCGTCGGCCTCGCCGGCAACGGCGCGGGCGCGGGCCAGGTTGGCGGCGGCCACGCGCAGGTCGGTATTGGCGGCCAGCGCCTCCTGCACGAGGCCGTTCAGCGTCTCGTCGTCATAGAGCTTCCACCAGCCGTCGGGGACCGGGTCCTGGCTGACGGCGGCGCTGGTCGCGCCCATGAACGCGCCTTGCGCGGCCGGTTCGTTGATCTTGGCGGCGTCGGGGCGCTTGTAGTCGGGGCCGACGGTCGTGCAGGCGGCCAGGGCCAGCAGCGAAGCGGCCGCGCCTAGGGTGCGGAGCGTGCTCATTTCGCAGCCCCCAGAACCGCCACGGTGGCGGTGCGGCCGGCGATCAGGCGCAGGTCCTTCGGCGTCTCGTCCAGCGCGACGCGGACGGGCACGCGCTGGGCCAGACGCACCCAGCTGAAGGTCGGGTTGACGTTGGGCAGCAAGCTGGCCCCGGCCGCGCGGTCGCGGTCCTCGATGCCGGCGGCGATCGACTGGATGTGGCCGTGCAGCGGGCGGTCCTCGCCCATGACCCGGACGTCGACCTTCTGGCCGACGTGCAGGCCCTTGAGCTTGGTCTCCTCGAAATAGCCCTCGACCCGGAACGAGCGGCTGTCGATCAGGGCCAGCACCGGCTTGCCGGCGGTGACGTAGTCGCCGGTGCGCAGGGTGAGGTCCGACAGGAAGCCGTCGGTGGGGGCCGTGACCAGGGTGCGCTTGAGGTTCAGGGCCGCCAGATCGCGGGCGGCCTGCGCCTGGGCCAGGGCGGCCTGGCCCTGCTCGACCTTGGCCAGGCTCTGCTCGGTGACCTCGCCGGCGACGAGGTCGCCCAGGACGCGGTTGCGGGCCAGTTCGCGGCGGGCCTGGGCCAGTTGGGCCCTCTGGGCGGCGACGGCGGCGTCGGCCTGGCGGACGGCCAGGGCGTAGCGGTCGCGGTCGACATAGAACAACGGCTGGCCGGCCTTGACGGTCTGGTCGTTGACGACCTGGACGTCGGTCACCAGGCCCGAGACGTCGGGGGCCACCTGGACGATGTCGGCGCGGACGCGGCCGTCACGGGTCCAGGGATCGACCTGATAGTGGTCCCAGAGGCGCTTGCCGCCGATACCGGCGACGGCGACGACGGCCAGGGTGACCGCGACGCGGCCGGCTTGGGGGAGGATGGTCTTGAGCTGGGGCATGGTTTTCTACGGACGGACGAGGGCCACGGCGGCGGCCCAGAGGATGACGAAAAGCGCGGTGTCGAAGAGCGCCGGGTGCCAGACGAGGCGGTAGGCGCCGGTCCAGGACAGCACGCGGCGCAGCACGAAGGTGGCGGCCAGGGCGGCCACGGCCGAGACGAGGACGGACGACAGGAAGACGCCGTCGATGTTGTATTCGCCGATCATGCGGCGGGCTCCGGATTGAAGGCGGGGGCGTCAGGGAAGAGGTTGCGGCGCAGGCCGACGAGGCCCGTGACGCCGCCCGGTACGAAAACGGTCTGGCCCATGCGGGTCAGGGCCTGGTCGAGACAGGCCAGCAGGTCGGCGTGCGGCGGCTGGCGGCGGCCGGCCGACAGGGCGGCGTAGTGATCGCCGATCCCATCGAGCACGGCGTCGAGGCTGGCGCGGGCCGGGCCCGAGACCTCGCCCCGCGCGCCCTGGACGGCGACGAGGTTCATGCCGACACGGAGATCGCGCAGGACGTCGACGCCGACGAGGTCATGGCGCTCGCCGACAGCGGCGAGCTTGGGGGTCAGCAGGCCCAGGCGGTCGACCAGGGTGGCGGCGAAGGCGGCCGGCTCGGGGGCGTTGCGGGCGCGGGCCAGGCGGGCCAGGCCCTTCCAGGTGCGCGACAGCAGGCGGCGGGCGCCGGCGTCGATGCTCATCGAGCGCATGGCGGCGGTGACGAAGATCGCCGCGCCCAGGCCGACGAACTGGCCCAGATTGACGTTCAGGAAGCTGGCGAAGTCGGCGCTGAAGGTCTCCTGCAGGGCCATGGCGTTGCAGAAACCCATCAACACGGCGAGCGCCGCCCCCATGGTCTTGGGGTTGGGAATGAACAGGCCGATGAACAGCAGCGGCGGGGCCAGGGTCAGGACCAGCAGCGGGAAGCCGTCGATGGCCGGCAGCACGGCGAACATGTAGAGCGCCGACAGCGGCAGCGAGACCAGGGTGAAGATCCCGAAGCTGCGGATGGCCGGCACGGGGTCGTCCATGGCCGCGAAGAAGCAGCAGAACACCGCCGCCATGACCGGGGCCGAGGCGCCGTCGCCCCAGCCGGAGACGATCCAGAGGGCGCAGGACAGCAGGACGGCGATCGCGGCGGCCGCGCCCGAGAGCAGCGCCAGCGGGAAGTCGCTGTGCATGCGGCGGCGGGCGGCCGTGAGCGTGGCGGCGGCAAGGGCCGGCGACAGCGGCGCGTCGGGATTCTCGAAACGGACCATCAGGGCGTGGCCCTCGGCCAGGGCCTGGACCGTTTCGGCCAGGCGCACCAGCAGGCTCTCGACCAGCAGGGCGTTCCAGTCGCCGCCTCGGCGCGTGGCGGCCTCGGCGCGCAGGTGGTCGATCAGTTCGAGGCCCGAGCCGCGCGTGGCGCCGGCCTCGATCCAGGCGACGACGGCGTCGAGCGCGGCGCGGGCGGCCGGGTCGCGGACGTCTTTCAGGGCCAGCATGCGGTCGGACAGGCCCGACAGCAGCGGGATGAGGATCAGCAGGCGCTCGTGCAAAGCCCGGACGACGCCGGAGGTCTCGCGCAGGCGGGAGGTGTCGAACGGCAGGTGGACGGCCAGCATCTGGATCTCGCTGGCGGCGGCGGCCAGGTGGCGGCGGTCGCGGGCGAAGGCCTGGGCGTCGGCGCCCTTGAGCACGTCGAGCGCCCAGCGGTCGGCCTCGCCCAACCAGGCGGTCAGGCGAGCGCGCAGGACGGTCCCGACGGGACGCGGGAAAACCAGGCTGTGGATCAGGGTGGCGCAGACGATGCCGAGGCCGATCTCGACCACGCGCCAGACGGCCAGGTCGAAGATGGCGGACGGCTGACTGACGGCCGGAAAGCCGATGATGGCGGCGGTGTAGCCGGCCAGCATCAGGACATAGCTGCGCGGCGTGCGGTCCAGCAGCGAGACGGCCAGACAGCCGCCGACCCACAGGGCCAGGGCCAGGCACAGCAAGACCGGCGCATTGACCAGGGCCGGGACCAGGGCGACGGCGGCCGCGCCGCCCAGCATGGTGCCGAGCACGCGGTAGAGCGCCTTGGAGCGCACCGCGCCGGCCAGGGGCTGGCTGACGATATAGGCCGTGGTCATGGCCCAGTACGGACGCGGCAAGCCGACGGCGAAGCCGATCCAGAGGGCGAGCATGGCGGCCGCGAAGCTGTTCAGCGAGAACAGCAGCGTCCACCGATCAAACTTGGGCATGGCGGGGACTTAAGCCCCCTGCCCGTTGGCCGCTTCCAGCGCCGCCTCGAAGGCGGCGAAGGTGCGCAGGGTGGCGGCGAGGTCCTCGTCGTTGACCCCGACCAGCAGGCGCGAGCGGACGGCCTGGACGGTGTCCTCGGCGATCACGGCCAGGGCCTGGCCGTCGGGGGTGAGATGCAGGGTCTTGGCGCGGCCGTCGGCCGGGTCGTCGCGGCGCTCGACGAGGCCGGCGGCGCACAGCTGGTCGAGCACGCGGACCAGGGACGGCCCTTCGACGCCCAGTTCCTCGGCCAGAACCCCCTGGCGCATGCCGCCGCCGGCGCGGGCGATGTGCAGCACCGGCAGGGCGCGGGCGTCGGACAGGCCGTGCTCGGCCAGGGCGCGATTGACCTCGCGGCGATAGATGCGCGCCAGGCGCAGGATAGCGCCGGTGAAGGTGCGCTCGCTGAGGATGCGGACGTCGGTCATGGAACGATGCTCGAAGAACGATAGGTAGCTTGCTATCTATTTAGATAGCTTCCTATCGATGTTCGTGCAAGCGGGCGAATGACGAAAAACGGCCCCGCTCGTGGAGCGGGGCCGTTTCAAGTTGTCGCAGTGTGAGGGGGGGAGACCCCCTTCCCTACTTCCCGGCCAGGGCCGCTTGCGCGGCCGCCAGGCGGGCGATCGGCACGCGGTAGGGCGAGCAGGAGACGTAGTCGAGGCCGACCTTTTCGCAGAACGCGATCGAGGCCGGATCGCCGCCGTGCTCGCCGCAGATGCCGAGCTTGGCGTCCGGGCGGACGGCCCGGCTGCGCTCGGCGGCGATGCGGATCAGGTCGCCGACGCCTTCCTGGTCGAGGCTGACGAAGGGGTCCTTTTCGAAGATGCCCTTGTCGATATAGGCGCCCAGGAACTTGCCGGCGTCGTCGCGGCTGATGCCGAACGTCGTCTGGGTCAGGTCGTTGGTGCCGAAGCTGAAGAACTCGGCGTTGGCGGCCAGGTCGCCGGCCCGCAGGGCGGCGCGCGGCAGCTCGATCATGGTGCCGACGGTGTACTTCAGGTCGACGCCCTGCTCGGCCAGCACCGCCTTGGCGACACGGTCGGTCAGTTCGCGCAGGTACTTCATCTCCTCGCCCTTGGCGACGAGGGGGTGCATGATTTCCGGCACCGGGGCGGCCTTGCCCGACTTGGCGATCTCGCAGGCGGCCTCGACGATGGCCCGGACCTGCATCTCGTAGATCTCGGGATAGGAGACGCCCAGGCGGCAGCCGCGGTGGCCGAGCATGGGGTTGGTCTCGTGCAGCTCCTTGGCGCGGCGCAGCAGCTTGGCGGCGTCCAGACCCGTGGCCTGGGCCACGGCCTGCACGTCTTCCTCGGTGTGCGGCAGGAACTCGTGCAGCGGCGGGTCGAGCAGGCGGATGGTGACCGGCAGGCCTTCCATGATCGTGAACAGCTCGACGAAGTCGGCCTTCTGGAAGGGCGCGATCTTGGCCAGGGCCGTGCGGCGACCAGCTTCGTCGTCGGCCAGGATCATCTCGCGCACCGCGGCGATGCGGGTGTCGTCGAAGAACATGTGCTCGGTGCGGCACAGGCCGATGCCTTCGGCGCCGAACTGGCGGGCGGTCTTGGCGTCGAGCGGCGTCTCGGCGTTGGCGCGCACCTTCAGGCGACGGACCTGGTCGGCCCAGCCCATCAGGGTGGCGAAGTCGCCGGTCAGCTCGGGCTCGATCATCTTCGGCGCGCCGGCCAAGATCTCGCCGGTGGAGCCGTCGATGGTGATGATCTCGCCGGCCTTGAACTCGCGGCCCTTGGCCCGGAACAGGCCTTCCTTGGCGAAGATCGACACGTCGCCGGCGCCGGAGACGCAGGGACGGCCCATTCCGCGCGCCACGACGGCGGCGTGGCTGGTCATGCCGCCGCGAGCGGTGATGATGCCGCGGGCGGCGTGCATGCCGTGGATGTCTTCCGGCGAGGTCTCTTCGCGCACCAGGATGACGGCTTCGCCATTGGCCGCGGCCTTTTCGGCCTCGTCGCTGTCGAAGACGATCTTGCCGGTGGCCGCGCCGGGCGAGGCCGGCAGGCCAACGGTGACGACGTCGCGGTGGGCGGTCGGGTCGATGGTCGGGTGCAGCAACTGGTCCAGCGAGGCCGGCTCGACGCGCGAAACGCCCTCTTCCTTGCTGATCACGCCCTCGGCGGCCATGTCGACGGCGATCTTCAGCGCGGCCTTGGCGGTGCGCTTGCCGTTGCGAGTCTGCAGCATGTAGAGCACGCCCTGCTCCACCGTGAACTCGATGTCCTGCATGTCGCGGTAATGGCGTTCCAGCGTCTCGACCACGGTCTTGAACTGCTGGAAGACGGTCGGCATCGCCTCTTCCATCGACGGCGAGGTGTCGCCCATCTCTTCGCGGGCGGCCTTGGTCAGCGACTGCGGCGTGCGGATGCCGGCGACGACGTCCTCGCCCTGGGCGTTGATCAGGAACTCGCCGTAGAGGCGGTTGTCGCCGTTCGACGGGTTGCGGGTGAAGGCCACGCCCGTGGCCGAGGTGTCGCCCATGTTGCCGAACACCATCGACTGGATGTTGACGGCCGTGCCCCAGCTTTCGGGGATGTCGTGCATGCGGCGATAGAACTTGGCGCGGTCGTTCATCCAGCTGGCGAACACGGCGCCGACGGCGCCCCACAGCTGCTCCTGGGCGTCCTGCGGGAACGGCTTGCCCAGCTCGTTCTGGACAGCGGCCTTGTAGTCCTTGATGACCGCGGCCCAGTCGTCGGCGGTGAGGCCGGTGTCGACGTGGACGTCGAGGCGGTCCTTATGGTCGTCGAGGATCTCCTCGAACATGTGGTGCTCCAGGTCGAGCACGACGTTCGAGTACATCTGGATGAAGCGGCGGTAGCTGTCGTAGGCGAAGCGGCGGTCGCCCGACAGCTTGGCCAGGCCCTCGACGGTCTCGTCGTTGAGGCCCAGGTTCAGCACGGTGTCCATCATGCCCGGCATCGAGGCGCGGGCGCCCGAGCGCACCGACACCAGGAGCGGGTTGGTCACGTCGCCGAAGCGCTTGCCGGTGATGGCTTCCACCTTGGCCAGGCCCGCGGCGACCTGCCCGGCCAGCTCGGCCGGGTACTGCTTGCCGTTGCTGTAATAGTGGACGCAGGCCTCGGTGGTGACCGTAAAGCCAGGCGGAACGGGCAGGCCCAGCGACGACATCTCAGCGAGATTCGCGCCCTTCCCTCCAAGGAGGTTCTTCATCGAAGCGTCGCCATCGGCGCCGCCTCCCCCGAACGAATAGACCCAAAGGGACTTCGTCAGCGTCTCAACCGGCATTTTGAATTCACCCTGCGATAAAGTGAAAAAAGGCCGCGCCCTCTATCGGGGTCGTCTCGCCCTGGAACATGACCGCGTTCTTGAATCCCGCAGTGCAATATCCGTGGCCTCCCTAGCATTTTGGCCAAGAACGCGTCCACCTGCGCTTTGCGTTCCCGCAGTTTTGCCAAGAATTCAGCAAATCATTGCTATGACAACGTTGTCTTGATCGCAGTTTGACGGCGCTCGCCATTTCAAAGGCACGAAACGTCGCCACACGGACAATCACGCCGCCTTTTCGGGACTGGCGGACGACCACCGCGCGTCGTCGATTTGGATTGTGATCGCACAGCGGGAGTCGCGGGACGGACTCATGAGGCGAGCGGGGGGCGAGCGCCCTGCCCGCTCAGCGCTTCTTGCCGAGCTCGGCGGCGATGTCCTTGGTCATCTTGCCGACCTTGCGGTGGGCGGCGGTCAGCTGGTCGCGGGTGACGCCCCAGCGCTTCATCCAATATTCGACGGCCTGGCGCTCGGAGAGGTCGAGGCGCTCCTTGTCGATGAAGCCACGCTTGTCCTTGAGACCGGCCATCAGCTGTTCCACGGCTTGGAGGAGCCGGCCGCGATACGATTGGCCTGCTCACGTTGGAAGCGACCGCCGCGGGGCGGCTTGGGACGCGCGGCCAGCGCCGCCTGCTTGAGTCGCAGGGCGCGCCGGATCGGGGTCTCGCCCGGCGGGCCGCCGTCGTCGTTGGAGTCGCTCATTTGGGGGAGCCTAGCACGAGCCTCGCCCTCCCCCACATCCGTAAAACCCCCGCGAAAGCGGGGGGCCCGGGTGTTTTATCGTGGGACGCGGTGGATGGCAGAAAAAGCCTGGGTCCCCGCTTTCGCGGGGATTTTACGGGGAGAGAAGGCAGCCCGGTTCGAACCAGACCTCAGCCCTCGATGATGTGCGGCACGAAGCGCGCGAGGTTCTTGGTGACCTGGCTGTCGTCCTCGCGGATGCCCATGCCCACGGGCTCGGCCCCGACGATCCAGGCGCCGACCACGGGGTGTTTGCCGTCGAAGCTGGGCGGCGGGTGGAAGGCCTGGACGATCGCGCCCTCGGCGCCGTAGCCCTGGTCGAGCACCGGCTCGGCGCCCGCCCCGACGATCTCGACATTGGCCCCCTCGCGCGAGAACAGCGGCTTGCGCACATAGTTGGCGCCGAGATTGGCGGCGGCCGGGTCGCCCTCGAAATAGGCTTCCAGCAGGTTGGGATGGCCCTTGTGACGCTCCCACAGCAGCGGGAGGATCGCCTTGTTGGACAGGATCGCCTTCCACGGCGGCTCCAGCCAGCGGACCTTCGCTGTCGTGAGGTTGGCCGCGTAGGGCTCGCGCAGCATGTCTTCCCAGGGATAGAGCTTGAACGCCGCCTGCAGCAGGTAGCCGTCGGTGTCGACGAACTGGCCCTCCTCGTTCAGGCCGATGGCGTCCATGGCCACGAACTTGGGGTCCAGGCCGGCCTGGGACGCCAGGTCTTCGAGGAAGCGCACCGTCTGGCGGTCCTCGACGGCGTCGGCGTCGCTGGCGAAGTGCACGAAGCCGCCCTTGGGGAACAGCACGCCGAAGCGCTCGCGCATGGCCTCGAACAGGCTGTTGAACTGGTCGGTCCCGGCCGGCAGCGCGCCCTGCGCCAGCAGGTCCTCGAGCCACAGCCACTGGAAGGTGGCGGCCTCGAAAAGGCTGGTGGGGGTGTCGGCGTTGTACTCGTAGAGCTTGGGCGGCGCGGAGCCGTCATAGCCGAAGTCGAACCGTCCGTAGAGGGACGGCTCCTTGGCGCGCCAGGAGGCGGCGACGAAGTCCCAGTGCTCGGGCGGGATCGCCAGCTTCTCGAGAAGCTCTTCGCTGGCGACGGCCTCGTCGACGAGATCCAGGCACAGATCATGAAGCTGCGCCGCGGCCGGCTCCAGATCCTCCTCGATCTCGCGCAGGGTGAAGGCGTACGCCGTCCCCTCGTCCCAATAGGCCTGTCCGCCGGTGTGGTGGTAGACGAAGCCGACGGCTTCGGCCTTCTCGCGCCAGTCTGGGCGCGGGGTCAGGGAAAGACGGCGCACGCGGGGTCCTATTCGGTCTTCGAACCGTCGGCGGCCTTGTCCTCGATCTGCAGCGGAGCCGGCTGCGGCGCGAGGCGGGCCAGGATGTCGTCGGCCGACGACTGGCCGGGCAGAATGCCGGCCACGCGCAGCTTCTCGTCGAGATCCGCGCCGGTGCGGCGGTCTTCCAGTTCGCCGGCGGCCTTGATCTTCTCGCCGCGGACCATCTGGCGCTCCTTGATGCGCGCCAGGCTGTCGGCGGCCGAGCCGAGGGACGCGCCGGCGCCCGCGCCGCGGGCGGTGACGGCGGCCTGGGCGCGCTGCACCGACTCGTTGACCTTCACGACCTCGACTTCGCGCTTGAGCGTGTCGATGCGGCGGTCGGTGGCGGCGATGGCGGTGTGGAGCTGGTCCTCGGCCTCGCGCATGCCGCCGATCTGCGGCTCCTTCAGCGCGATGTCGCTTTCGAGGTCGGCGATGCGCTGGGCCACCTGGCGGGCCAGGTCCATGTCGCCCTTGGTGACGGCGGCGCGGGCCGAGTTCTCGTACTTGGCGACCTGCTCGCGCAGGCTCTTGACGTCGTTCTCCTGGATGCGCCGGCGGGCGACCAGGGTGGCCAGGTTGTCGCGCGCCTTGGCCTGGGCCGTGTCGGCGTCGCGAATCTCCTGGTCGAGGATGCGGATGGCGTTGGCGTCGACGACGGCGGACGTGGCTTCGTGGGCGCCGGCGCGACCCAGGGTGAACAGCTTGCGCCAGATGGACATCGGAGGGCTCCGGGAAATTTCGGTTAGGGTCAGGCGGCGGTGGAGAACGAAGTACGCAGGTCCGAAGCGGCCTCGATGGCGTTTTCGGCGAGGGTGCGCAGCTCGATGACGATATCCTCGATCGAGGTCGTGGTCGAAAGCTCGCCGAACAGCTCGTAGTAGTCGCGGCCGCCGACGGCGCTGATGCCGAAGTTCGACAGCGGCACCAGCTTCTGGGCCTTCAGCAGGAATTCGTTGAAGGCGTGGCGGTCTTCCTGTTCGTCGACGGGCCACAGCAGGGCCGAGGCGGCGATCTGCTGGTCGCTGACGCTGACATAGATCTCGAGGTCGCCCTGCCAGTGCATGGTGACCAGCAGGATCGGGTCGGAGCCTTCCAGCACCCGCACGCTCAGCTCGTCGGCGCCCACGCCGGGCGCTTCGTCCAGGGCCGCCTTCAGGGAGCGGACAGTCCAGGGCGTCTGACTCATCGGGTCGTCATCCTCTTCGCGGGCCATCTTGGCCGTTTCATACAAGATGGGAGACCGAAGGCCAGTCGTCGAGAGCGAGCATGGCCCCTTTTACAGCGCAGGCTGGCGCCGTACATGAGGGAGCGTTCTTTCAGGGACCAGCCATGTTCAGTCGCTTATTCGGCCGCAAGGAGCCCGCTCCCGAGTCGGCCCTCCCCGCCATCCGCAACGTGACGCTGGGGCGGACCGTCTGGCTGGACCCTCTGGCCTGGAAGCGCTTCGGCGCCGACAGCAAGTTCCCGCTCGACCACGACACGCTGGAAATCACCGCACAGGGCCTGGTGGACCTGAAGGACGGCGGCTTCGTGCACCGGTTCTATACCGACGACCACGTGATGTTTCAGGCGGTCTCCGACGACCGCGAGGGCCAGCGCCTGACCGACGTCACCCTGTTCGCCCCCTGGGACAGCGCCTATCCGGGCAGCCGCGCCGATCGCGACGCCTGGGGCAAGCGCCTGCGCGCCCGCACCTTCACGCCCGCCGGCCTGCCCGAATACCACCGTTTCTGGTTCGGCGAGGAAGCCGAGAGCCAGGAGCCCGTGACCTTCTGGGAAGACCTGCACGACGACCGGGACGGGATCCCGGACCGGCGGATCTTCCAGACCTGCATGCTGTTCGCCCGCGATCTTCCGGGCGAGGGCCGCGAACTGCTGCTGGCCATCGAGATGGAGACCGAGGACCGCGAGGTCTCGTTCGAAACCATGATCGGCGTGCCGCTCGAAGTCGGCGAATTCCGCGCCTGAACCACGGTCCATAGGGGAAACTAGAGATGTTCGACGTCCAAGCCTTCGGCGAAAGCGCCCTGGCCTTCCTGGTGGCCTTCGTCGCCGCCGGCGTGTTCACGGTGATCTTCAAGATCGTCTACCAGGCGGTGACGCCCTACAACGAGGCCAAGCTGATCCGCGAGGGCAACGTCGCCGCGGCCATCGCCCTGGGCGGCGCCGTGGTCGGCTACGTGCTGCCGCTGGCTTCCGCGCTCAGCCACACCGTCAGCCTGCTGGAGTTCGCCGCCTGGGCCCTGCTGGCCGCCGTCATCCAGATCGCCGCCTTCACCCTGGTGCGGTTCACGGTGCTCAAGGACCTGATCGACCGGATCGAGAAGGCCGAGGTCGCCGCCGGCGTCTATCTGGCTTCGATCTCGCTGGCCGTCGGCCTGCTGAACGCCGCCTGCATGACCTCGTGAGGCCGGACATGAACGCCCACTCCCCCGCCCCGTCCCGCCGCCGCAAGCGCTCCAGCGCCGTCGCGCTGACGGGCCTGATGGCCGGCTCGGCCTTCACCCTGGTCGCGTGCGACGATCCCGGCTCGGCCACCCAGTGGGGCGATCCCCCCGCGGCCGTCTCGGGCAAGAAGGTCGACGCTTCCAGCTTCGCCAATCTCGACGAGTGCAAGGCCTCGGGCGACTTCACGGCCGACCAGTGCCAGACGGCCTATGACGAGGCCCAGAAGGCCAGCGCCGAGAACGCGCCGAAGTTCTCCGATCAGCAGAGCTGCGAGGAGCGCTACGGCGTCGACCAGTGCGTGCCGCGCAGCCAGGCCAACGGCGGCGGCAGCTTCTTCACCCCGCTGCTGACCGGTTTCATCATCGGCCAGGCGCTGGAAGGCATGAGCAACCGCGGCTATCGCGGCGCGCCGATGTATCGCGACCGCGACGGCACCTATTACAGCGGCTCGGGCTATCCGGTGTCGCGCGACTACCTGACCGGCCGCAGCCGGGTGCGCACCGACAGCTTCGACGCCCCGTCGCGCTACGAGGCGCCGAGCCGCGTGCAGAGCCGCAGCAGCGTCATCTCGCGCGGCGGCTTCGGCGGCGGCTCGCGCGGCTTCGGCGGCTAGACGGAACTAAAGGTACGGCGCCTCGCGTTGGGTCTTCGACGACCACGCGAGGCGACGCATGACCGACAAGACCATCACGGGGGTTCCCCAGCCGCGCTGGTGGCAGCGCCACCCCACACTGGCCTTCTGCGCCGCCTGGGGTCTGGGTCTGGGACTATTCGCGACCGCCGTGGCGGTGGGACTTCAGGCCGCGGCCTGAACGCCCGCGCGCTGCATGGCGCGCACGGCCGACAGCAGGCGAGCCGGCGTCACCGGCTTTTCGAGCCACTGGTCGGGCTCGACCTGCAGCACGCTCGGATCGCTGGCCGAGACCATCAGCACCGGCGTCCCCCGCCCTTCGAGCGAACGGATCAGTTCGGCGCCAGTCATGCGCGGCATGGCGTTGTCGGTGATCAGCAGGTCGGGCGCGAAGGCGTCGAAGGCTTCCAGCGCTTCCTGGCCGTCACGGCTCCACAGCACCTCGAACCCCGCCTCTTCCAGCAGGACCTCGTAGACGCCGCCGAGCAGCATGTCGTCTTCGGCGATGAGGATCCGTCGCATGGCAGCCCGCCCGTCGAATTAAGTGAACTCGAATGTGTAAATAGGTCTTAACCATGCCTGCGCGCCCGGTGTCTGCGTGCGCAATCGTCGCATCGCCGAAAGTTGAGCAATCGGGGCGAGAGCATCGGGAATCACTTCATCCGCAGGCTTAGTCCGGCGACGACCAGTTCGACGGCGTCGGCGGCGGCCGCCAGGGCCTGATGCAGCCGGCCGGCCTCGTCGCGGAACCTGCGGGCCAAGGCGTTGTCGGGCACGACACCCCAGCCGACCTCGTTGGAGACCAGCCAGAGCTCGCCGTCGAAGGCCGAGGCCGCCGCGACCAGCGCTGCCGCTTCGGTCGAGAGATCTTTTTCCGCCAGCATGAGGTTGGTCAACCAAAGGGTCAGGCAGTCGACCACCGCCACGCCGCCCGGCGGCAGGCCGCGCAAAGCGGAAACGAGATCGAAGGGCGCCTCCAGGGTGGTCCAGGACTGGTCGCGATCGGCCTGGTGGCGGGCGATGCGCGCCTCCATCTCGGCGTCGAAGGCCTGGGCGGTGACGATCATGACCGGTCGGACGCCGACCGTGGCGGCCCTCGCCTCGGCCGCCCTTTGCGCGAAGGCGCTCTTACCCGAACGCGCGCCGCCTAGAACCAGGGTCAGTGACAACGGGGAACTCCAGATTGACGGTGTGCGGCGCACCCTATAGTCCAGCCGGCGCGACAGGTTCCTCCCAAAGAGGATGAAAAGGGAACTCGGGTGTGAAACCCGGGCTGCCCCCGCAACTGTAAGCGGCGAGTTCGCGCGTCACATGCCACTGGGTCTGTTCTTCGGAAGAGAGCTGGGAAGGCGACGCGCAGCAACGATGACCCGCGAGCCAGGAGACCTGCCTGTCGCGGTCGTCCTTCGTCCGGCCGGGGTGCGCCGTACGATCGGGTCTTCCCGCATGGCGACGCTTCGGTCCGGGCGTGTTCACGAGAACACGCTCCTTCTTGTCGCGCACGGAGGAATGACATGCGCCCTGTTTCCCTGCTGGCCCTGGCGGCCGCAGTTCCCGCCCTGGCCCTGCCTGGCCTGGCTTTCGCCGATACGGCCGTGGCCGAAGTCGATCAGGTGGTGGTCACCGCCGGTCGCGAGCCCGAAAAGCTGTCGGAAGTCTCGACCAGCATGACGGTGATCGACGCCGAGGCCCTGAAGAAGGCCCAGGCCGTCGTGATCTCCGACCTACTGTCGCGCACACCGGGCGTCACCGTCACCCGCAACGGCGGCGTCGGCGGCACGACCCAGCTGCGCATCCGCGGCGCCGAGACCGACCAGACCGTGGTGCTGATCGACGGCGTCAAGCTGAACGATCCGTCCTCGACCGGCGGCGGCTACAACTTCGCCACCCTGCTGGCCGGCAACGTCAACCGCATCGAAGTGCTGCGCGGCTCGCAGTCGACCCTGTGGGGCAGCCAGGCCATCGGCGGCGTCGTCAACCTGCTGACCGCCACGCCCAGCGGCCCGCTCACCACCCAGCTGGCGACCGAGGTCGGCTCGCGCGACACCGCTTATGGCAACGCCGCGCTCAGCGCCGGCGGCGACTGGGGCGGCTGGCGCATCGCCGGCGCCTACTACACCACCGACGGCGTCTCGGCCTTCGGCAAGTCGTACGGCGGCAAGGAAAAGGACGGCTACCGCAACGCCGGCGTCAGCGGTCGCCTGGACCTGAACGTCACCGACTGGGCCACCGTCGACCTGCGCACGTCCTACGCCGCCTCGAAGAACGAATTCGACGGCTTCCCCGCCCCGCTCTACGCCTTCGCCGACAGCCCCGAATACGGCAAGACCAAGGAACTGGTCAGCTACGCCGGCGTGCGCCTGAGCGCCTTCGACGGCGCGCTGAAGAACCGCCTCGGCTTCGGCTACACCCAGACCGACCGCGACAACTTCGATCCCAGCTCGTCGGTCCCCAAGACCTTCGACGCCCGCGGCACCAACAAGCGCTTCGAGTACCAGGGGACCTGGCAGGTCAGCGAGATCCTCCGCGCGACCTTCGGGGCCGAGACCGAGCGCTCGTGGTTCCGCACCGCCTCGCCGTCGGAATGGGAACCGAACCCGACGCCCGACAGCCACGCCGCGCGCACCGACAGCCTGTACCTGCACCTGCGCGCCCAGCCGGTCGAGGGCCTGACCCTGACGGGCGGCGTGCGCCGGGAGGACCACTCGGCCTTCGGCGACGCCACGGTCTACCAGGCCGGCGCGTCCTACAGCCCCAACGGCGGCGTGACGGTGTTCCGCGCCAACTACGGCGAGGGCTTCAAGGCCCCGTCGCTGTACCAGCTCTACAGCATCTACGGCGATGCGAACCTGAAGCCCGAGGAGTCGGAAAGCGTCGACCTGGGCGTCGAGCACAGCGTGCTGAACGGTCGCGTGCGCGCGGGCCTGACCTGGTTCCACCGCGACATCACCAACCAGATCGACTACGTCTCCAACAACACCCCGCCCAACTACGGCGGCTACGCCAACTTCGCCAAGACGGAGACCAGCGGCGTGGAGCTGGAGACCACCATTGAGGTGACCTCGTCGCTGCAGGTGACGGCGAACTACACCAACATGGACCCGATCAACCGTTCGGCCACCAACAACGGCAAGCGCCTTCCGCGCCGCGCCGGCGAGACGGCCAACCTGAACGCCGACTACGACTGGAAGAGCGGCCTGACCACGGGCGTCTCGGTGCAGTACGTGGGCGAGAGCTACGACAACGCCACCAACACCCGCCGCCTGAAGAGCTACGCCCTCTTCGACCTGCGGGCCGCCTATCCGCTGAACGACACCTTCGAGGTGTTCGGCCGCGTCGAGAACCTCTTCGACAAGGAATACCAGACCATCTACCGCTACGGCTCGGTGGGCCGCGGCGCCTTCGCCGGCGTCCGGGCGAAGTTCTGATGAGCGGCTCGCCGTCGTCCCTTTCCGGACACGGCGGCCGCCTGGCGGCGGCGCGGGCGCGCTTTCCGGATGCGCCCGCGCCGTGGCTGGACCTGTCGACGGGGATCAATCCCCGCCCCTATCCGGTTCCGCCCCAGGCCTTCGAGGACTGGGGCCGCCTGCCCGATCCGGCCGACCTGGCGCGGCTGGAGGCCGTCGCGGCGAAGGCCTTCGGCGTGGACGATCCCGCCCGGATCGTCGCCGTGCCCGGCAGCGAGACGGCGATCCGCCTGCTGCCCAAGATCCTGCCTCGCGGCAGGGTCAGCCTGCCGATTCCTACCTATTCCAGCCATCCGCTCGCCTGGCGGCGCGTCGGTTCCGAGGTCGTGGCCGACCCGGACGAGGCCGACCTGTGCGTGGTGGTGAACCCCAACAATCCCGACGGCCGCAGCCTGGCGCCCGAGGCGGTGCTGGCGCTGGGCCAGCGCGGCGCGGTGGTCGACGAAGCCTTCGTCGAGTGCGAGCCGTCGCTGTCGGTCGCCCCGTTCGCCGGCGCGCCGGACCATGAGCGGCTGATCGTGCTGCGCTCGTTCGGCAAGTTCTATGGTCTGGCCGGCCTGCGCCTGGGCTTCGTGATCGCCCGGCCGGCGCTCGCCAGACGCCTGCGCGAGACCCTGGGCGAATGGCCCCTCTCCGCCCCCGCACTGGCCGCGGGCCTGGCGGCCTATCCCGACACCGCCTGGGCGAACGCCACGCGCGCCAGCCTGGCCGACGACGCCGCGCGGTTGGACGCCCTCTTGGCCCGCGCCGGTTTCGAGGTGGTCGGCGGGACCAGCCTGTTCAGTCTGGCCCGCGCGGCCGACGCAACCGTCCGCTTCGAGACCCTGGCGCGCGCCGGGATCCTCACGCGGCCCTTCGAGCACGACCCGAGCCTGCTACGGTTCGGCCTGCCCGGATTCAACGCCGACTGGGCGCGCCTGGCCGCCGCCCTGGAGACCCCGCGATGAGCGAAGAGACGAATGCTCAACACGCCGAGGCGATGCGCGCCCTCAAGGCCGAGCGCGAAGAGCTGATGAAATCGAAGACCCTGGAGAAGGGTCTGCTGCTGGTCCACACCGGCGACGGCAAGGGCAAGTCCTCGGCCGGCTTCGGCATGGTCGCCCGCTCGCTGGGCTGGGGCATGCAGGTGGGCGTGGTGCAGTTCATCAAGGGCAAGTGGAAGACGGGCGAGCGCTTGTTCTTCAGCCGCTTTCCCGACCAGGTGCGCTACCGCGTCATGGGCGAAGGCTTCACCTGGGACACCCAGGACCGCGAGCGCGACGTCGCCGCCGCCAAGGCGGCGTGGGAGGAGTCCAAGGCGATGATCGCCGACCCGACGCTCGACTTCGTGCTGCTGGACGAGATCAACATCGCCCTGCGCTACGACTATCTCGACATCGACGAGGTGGTGGAGACGCTGAAGGCCCGCCCCAATGACAAGCACGTCTGCCTGACCGGCCGCAACGCCAAGCCGCAGCTCCTGGAGGTCGCCGACCTGGTCACCGAGATGACCCTGGTCAAGCATCCGTTCGAGCAGGGTTTCAAGGCCCAGCGCGGGGTGGAGTTTTGACTGGTTTCAGCAGGCGGGTCGCTCTGGGGGCTAGCCTTGTCGTCGGCCTCGGCGCCGCCGCGCCGAAGAAGCCGCGCCTCGTGTCGCTCAATCCCTGCCTGGACGGCGTGCTGGTCGAGGTCGCCGATCGCGACCAGATCGCGGCGCTGAGCCACTACGCCCGCGATCCGCAGCAATCGAGCATCGCCGAGCGGGCCAAGTCCTATCCGATGACCTACGAGAGCGCCGAGGAGGTGATCGCCCTGCGGCCTGACGTGGTGCTGAGCGCCGCCCACTCCTCGCCGGCCACCCGCGCGGCTCTCAAGAGGCTGGGCGTGCGGGCCGAACTCTTCAAGGTGCCCAACAGCTGGGCCGAGAACCAGGAAGACATCCGTCGCATCGCCGCCGCCGCCGGTCACCCGGAGCGAGGTGAAGCTCTGATCGCCCGCATCGACCGGGCCCTGGCCGCCGCCGCCCCGCCGCCGGGCTCCAGGCCGCTGGAGGCCCTGGTCTTTCAGCCCAACGGCTTCGCGGCCGGCGAAGGCACGCTGGTCGACGAGATGCTGACCCGCACGGGCTTCAAGAACGTCGCCAGCCGCTATGGCCTGAAGAAGTGGGGCAATGTCCCGCTGGAGCGGCTGCTGGCCGATCCGCCGCAGGTGCTGCTGGCCGGACAGGCCCGTCCCGACGCCCCGACCTGGGCCGAGCGAATGCTCAACCACCCCGCCCTGGCCAAGGTGAGCCATCGCATGACCCGCGAGACCTTCCCCGAGCGGCTGCTCTATTGCGGCGGCCCGACCCTGATCCACACCGCCGCGACCCTGGCGGCCGCCCGCCGCAACGCCCTGAAGGCCCGAGCATGAGCCATAACCGCCGAACCTGGCTGCTGATCGCCGGCCTGCTGCTGGCCGTGGCGGTCCTCTTCGGACTGTCGCTGATGAGCGGCCGCGTCTGGGCGCCGTGGAGCGCCTGGGTCGACCGCTCGGACCCGCGCTGGGCGATCATCTTCGAACTGCGCCTGCCGCGCACCGTGCTGGCCGTGGCCATCGGCGCGGCCCTGGGCATGTCGGGCGCGGCCATGCAGGGCTACACCCGCAATCCCCTGGCCGATCCGGGCGTGCTGGGCGTGTCGTCGATGGCGGCGCTGGGGGCGGTGATGAGCCTCTATCTGGGCCTGGCCTTCACCGCGACCTGGCTGCTCCCGGCCTGCGCGGTGCTGGGCGCGGCGATCGGCGTTGCTTTGATGCTGGCCCTGGCCGGCACGACCGGCGGCACGGTGACCTTCCTGCTGGCCGGTGTGATCCTCAACACCGTGGCTAGCGCCGGCGTGGCGCTGGCTCTGTCGCTGGCGCCGAACCCTTGGGCCGCGCAGGAGATCATCAGCTGGCTCTTGGGCTCGCTGGCCGACCGCAGCGTCGACGAGGTGCGGCTGGCCGTACCGCTGATCGTGGCGGGCCTGGCCGTGCTGCTGACCCTGCCGCGCTCGCTGGACGCCCTGACCCTGGGCGAGACCGGCGCGGCGGCCCTGGGCGTCAACTTGTCGGCCGTGCGGGTGCTGCTGGCCGTCGGCGTCGGCGTGGCTTCCGGGGCGAGCGTGGCGGTGACCGGCCTGATCGGCTTCGTCGGCCTGATCGCCCCCCACCTGGTGCGGCCGCTGGTCGGACATAGGCCGGGGGCGCTGCTCGTGCCATCGGCCCTGGCCGGTTCGGCCCTGGTGCTGGCGGCCGACATCATGGTGCGCCTGACCCCGTCGGCGGCCGAGATGCGGCTGGGCGTGGCCACCGCCGCCGTTGGCGGGCCGTTCTTCCTGGCTCTCCTGATCACCATGCGCCGGAGGCTTGCATGACCGCAGCCACGCTTTCCGCCGAGAACCTCACGGTAGCCCTGGGCGGTCGCCCCGTGCTGCAAGGCGTCAGCGCGCAGTTCCGCCCCGGCGAGGTGACCGCAGTGGTCGGCCCCAACGGCGCGGGCAAGTCCACCCTGCTGGCCTGCCTGGCGGGCCTGCGCAAGCCGGACGCCGGGAGCGTGATCCTGGGCGGCGCGCCCTTGGCCTCGCTGGCGCATCGCGAGCGAGCGCGGCGCATCGGCTTCCTGCCGCAGACGCCGGAGGTGGCCTGGGCCGTCGACGTCGAAACCCTGGTGGGTCTTGGCCGCACGCCGCACAGCGGGGCCCGGGGTCTCTCCGAAGCCGACCACCAGGCCGTGGCCAAGGCCCTGAAGCAGACCCACCTCGAGGATCTGGCCCTGCGCGAGGTCAAGAGCCTGTCGGGCGGCGAGCGCGGCCGGGCCCTGTTCGCCCGGGTGCTGGCCGGCGAGCCGTCGTGGCTGCTGGCCGACGAGCCGCTGGCGGGGCTGGATCCCGGCCACCAGCTCGACGCCGTGGACCTGATGCGCGACTTCGCCGCCAAGGACGGCCAGGGCGTGGTCATGACCCTGCACGACCTGGCCGTGGCCGCGCGCCTGGCCGACCGGGTGCTGGTGCTGGTGGACGGCAAGCTGATCGCCGACGGCCCGCCGCGCGAGGCCCTGACCCCGGATGTCCTGGCCAGGGCCTACGGAGTCACGGCAAGGGTGGTGGAGGGCCAGACCGGCCCGCTGATCGAACTGGTCGGACGCCATGGCTGAACCGCTGCTTCTCGCCCCTCCGCTGGCCCTCGTGATCGAGGCCCTGGTCGGCTATCCGGCGAGCCTGCACGCGGCCATCCCCCATCCGGTCACCTGGGTCGGCAAGGCCATCGACGCCCTGGAACGGCGCTGGAACCGGCCGGAGACCTCCGAGCTGCGCCGCCGGGAGCTGGGCGTCGTCACCGTGGCGCTGCTGATCCTCGGCGCGGTGCTGATCGGCGGCGCGCTGGAGTCGATGTTCGACAGCGGCCTGCTGGCGACCCTGGCGATCGCGCTGATCGCCACCCTGGGCCTGGCCCAGCGCAGCCTGCACCAGCACGTGATGGCCGTGCTCGACCCGCTGGAGGCCGGCGACCTGCCCGCCGCCCGCGTCGCGGTCGGCCGGATCGTCGGGCGCGACGTCGAGGAGCTGGACCTGCATGGGATCACGGCGGCGGCGCTGGAGAGCCTGGCCGAGAGCTTCAACGACGGGGTCGTGGCCCCCGCCTCGTGGCTGACCCTGTTCGGCCTGCCAGGCCTCTTCGCCTACAAGGCGGTGAACACCGCCGACAGCCAGATCGGCCACATGGAGCCGCGCTGGCGCTCGTTCGGCTGGGCGGCGGCCAGAATCGACGACGTGATGAACTTCGTCCCGGCGCGCCTCGCCGGCCTGCTGATCTGCCTGGGCGCGGGCTGGAAGGGCTGGGACGTCATGCGCCGCGACGCCCGCAAGCACGCGTCGCCCAACGCCGGCTGGCCGGAAGCGGCCATGGCCGGCGCCCTAGGCGTCAAGTTGGGCGGCGCAGCGCGCTATGACGGCGAGACGACGGAGCGCCCGAGCTTCGGCGACGGCCGCGCGCCGGACCTGACCGACCTTCGCCGAGGCCTGCGGATCTACCGCCGGTCCTGCGCCCTGCTGTGGCTGCTGGTCGCCCTGGCCTGCGCCGCCGGCTGGAGACTTGTGCAATGACCTTCACGCCCCCCGCCATCCCCGCCGTCGACCGCGCCCTGGAAGCGGGCTTGCGCGCCAAGCTCGACGGCAAGGCCAAGCCGCCGGGGTCACTGGGCCGGATCGAGGACCTGGCGGTCCAGCTGGGCCTGATCGAGGGGAGCCTCTCGCCCCGCGCCGCCCGCACGGCCCTGCTGGTGTTCGCCGGCGACCATGGGCTGACGGAGGAAGGCGTCTCCAGCTATCCGTCGAGCGTCACCGTGGCGATGGTCGGCCTGTTCCTGAGCGGCCGCTCCAGCGTCAACGCCTTCGCCAAGGCCACGGGCGTGTCGGTGAAGGTGGTGGACGCCGGCGTCGCCGCCGATCTGCCGGTCCATCCCGACCTGATCGACGCCAAGGTGCGCCTGGGCGCCCGCAACGCCGCCCGCGAGGCCGCGCTGACGCCGGACGAGACGGCTCTGGCCCTGACGCGCGGGATCGAGATCGCCGGCCGCGCCCTCGATGAAGCGGACGTCCTGGCCATCGGCGAGATGGGCATCGGCAACAGCTCGGCCGCGGCCTTGGTCATGCACCGCCTGGCGCCGGCGCCGCTGGAGGCCTGCGTTGGCCAGGGCACGGGCCACGACGAGGCCGGTCTGGCCCGCAAGGCCGCCGCCATCGCCCGCGCCGCCGCCCGCAGCGACGCGACCGAGCCCTTCGCCGTGCTGTCACAGTTCGGCGGCTGCGAGATCGCCATGATGGCCGGCGCGGTGCTGGGCGCGGCCGCACGGCGGCGGCCGGTGCTGGTGGACGGCTTCATCGCCACCGCGGCGGCCCTGGCGGCCGTGCGCCTCGTCCCTGAAGCCCTGGACTACTGCGTCTTCGCCCACGGCTCGGCCGAGAAGGGTCACGGCGCGATGCTGGCGGCCCTGGAGGCCAGGCCCCTGCTGGATCTTGGCCTGCGGCTGGGCGAAGGCACTGGCGCGGCTCTTGCCGCGCCGCTGTTGGCGGCGGCCGCCAACCTGCTGAACGAGGTCGCCGACCTCGCCGACGTGCTGGGATGATCGGCCGGCAGGTCCAGCTGCTGCTCTGCGCGGTGCAGTTCCTGACCCGCCTGCCGACCCCTGCCCTGCGCGGCTTCGAGCCCGACTGGATCACCCGCTCGGCCCGCTACTTCCCGCTGGTCGGCCTGCTGGTCGGCGGGCTCAGCGCGGCTGTGTTGTTGGGCGCGAGCCAGGTGTGGGACGGCTGGGTTCCGGCGATCCTGGCCCTGGGCGCCGGGTTCCTGCTGACTGGCGGCTTCCATGAGGACGGCCTGGCCGACACCGCCGACGGACTGGGCGGCGGCCAGACCCGCGAGCGGCGGCTGGAGATCATGAAGGACAGCCGGGTCGGGACCTACGGCGTCCTGGCCCTGGTCGTGGTGCTGGGCGCCAAGGCCGCGACCCTGGCGACGCTGACGCCCCTGAACGCCGCCCTGGCCCTGCTGGCCGCCCATGGCGTCGGACGCGTGGCGGCCGTCACCGCCATGGCCGCCCTGCCCCACGTCAGCGACCGCGCCGACGCCAAGTACAAGCCCGCGCCCGACGGGGTGAAGCCGGCCGAGGTGCTGGTCGCCGCCGTGTTGGGCCTGTGGCCGTTGTTGCTGGTTCCGCCGACCGCCGCCCTGGTCGGCCTGGCGCTGGCGGCCGCCCTCGCCATCGCCCTGGCCCTGGTGGCCCGGCGGCTGATCGGCGGCTATGTCGGCGACGTGCTGGGCGGGATCGAGCAGGTCGCCGAGCTGGGCGCGCTGCTGGGCCTGGCGGCGGTGCTGGCGTGATCCTGGCGGTCTGCCCGCTGAGCCGGCTGGACGAGCATCTGGCGGCGCATCGGCCTTCGCACCTCGTCAGCCTGCTGTCGCCAACCGCCGAGCCGTCGCCGGTCGAGGGCGTGGAACGGCTGCATCTGGCCTTCCATGACATCGCCGAGCCGCGTGCCGGCCTGATCGCGCCCAGCGCGGACACCATCGCCGCCCTGCTGGCCTTCGCCGAGGGCTGGACCGGCGAGCGGCCGCTGCTGCTGCACTGCTATGCGGGGGTCAGCCGCTCGACGGCGGCGGCATTCATCCTGGCCTGCGCCCGCCGCCCCGACCGCGACGAGGCGGAACTGGCCCAAGACCTGCGGCGCCTGTCGCCTTCGGCCACGCCCAATCGGCTGATGGTCGCCCTGGCCGATGCGGCGCAGGGGCGCGAGGGGCGGATGTCGGCGGCGATCGAGGCGATCGGACGCGGCGCGGACTGCTTCGAGGGCGAGGCCTTCGCCTGGAACCTGGCCAACGATCTCGTCAGTAGGTGACCGTCGCCACCACCTGGTCGCCATAGGTCGCGGGCGCGGGGGTGGTCTGGGCCGGTACGCGACCGTAGAGCGTCAGCGGCTGGGCGCCGCCCGTGCCGGTTCCGCCCGCTGTCTGGCCGGCCGTCGATCCCCAGGGCGAGGCGCGCGCCGCGTCCTGGTAGATGCCGTAGGTGACGTACTCGGTTCCCGCCTTCATCCGTCGCGCCGTGGCCGAGGTTCCCTGCTGGCCGTTGTCCAGCCCGATGGCGTAGGGGGTGTCCTTGGTGCAGGTCACCGACATGGCGCTCTGGGCGTCCTTGGCGGCGCTGAGCACGCCGGCGTTTCCGAAGCCGAGATTGCCGGTCGAGATCGTGCAGTCGGGGATCAGGGTGGCGCTGTAGGTGAAGGTCGCCGGCACGACCGCATAGCCGATCGTCACCCCCGCGCAGCTCAGCAGGTTCAGGCCCCAGAAGAAGTTCTGGCCCGTGAAGCTGGTCGAATAGGCGCCGGGGACGGTCGTGGTCGTGGTCGTCAGCCGCAGATAGACGGTCTGGTTGACGTTGATCGTGGTGCCTGTCCCGGGACTGGCGGTGATGGTCGGCACCGTGCCGAACACCAGCAGGGACGAGGATCCCCAGGGCTGGGTGCGGCCGGCGTCCTGATAGATCTGGAACGCCACGGTCGCCCCGCCGGGACCGACCAGATAGCGCCCGCCCGAGCCGTTCGAGCCGCCCGAGCCCGCGTCGAGATTGGGGCACAGGGTGTAGGAGAGCAGCGACGTCAGGCCCGTGCAACTGAAGTTGAGGTTGGCCGTGGCGTCCACCGTCCCCGCCGTCAGCGGGCTGAGGGTCGAGCCCAGATTGACGCTGGTGACCGAGGCCGTGCAGCTGGCGGCGGCCTGGGCCGAGGACGGGGCGCCGAACCAGACGAAGGCGGCGACCAGCAGGCCGGTCAGCGCGACGAGGCGCGCCCGCCAGAGGCTAACGACAGACGGCGTCGACCACATGTCGGCCTCCCTCGCTGGCGGCGCCGATCACCAGGCGCGCGAAGCATTCGTTTCCATCCTCGACGACAACGCTCAGGTCGGCGTCTTCGCTCACCCCAGTCAGGAACGCCTGGCCATCGTAGCCGACGATGACCCGCTCGGCGACGCCGGCGCGGATCACCTCCGCGCCGGGCGGCACGAAGCTTCCGTCCGGACGATGCAGGGTCAGCAGCACGGCCGGCGGGGTCTTGCCGACGCCGAAGCGGACGATCGCGCCGCCGTTGGCCATCGGGACCACGCTGCGCTCGGTCTGGGCGGCTTCCAGCTCCAGCGGCAGGTCCTGGCTGTCGATCGACAGGCGGTTGACGTCGAAGGCCTCGAGATTGCGCACCAGCAGGCGGCCGTTGCGGTCGCTGCGGCCGACCTTCTGGTTCTGGTAGAGCACCGGCACGTCGGGGGCGCCGACCTCGACCAGGGCGAACGAGCCCTCGAGACGGTTGGTGGTCGCCGCGACGCCGCCGAGCCAGGCCACCGCGCCGTCGACCTGCAGCTGGCCGCGCACCGCGCCGTCGGCGTACTGGGCGGCCGCCGAAACGCGGGCGTTGCGGCCGCGATAGGCCGCCTGCCCCTCGAAGCCCTGGTGAGCGCCCTGCTCGATGCGGGCCCGCCAGCCATAGGTCCCGTCGGCCTGGGTCTCGGCCCGGCTGGCCTCGACGAAGGCGGTGGTGTCGCCGCCCTGGACCTGCACGCCGGCCGACGAGGAACTGCGCGAGCCCAGCGGCACCGACAGGCCCAGGAAGGCGCCGGTGTCGCGCTGTTCTCCCCGGCTGACATAGCCGGTGAGATAGGCCGTCAGGCGCTCGCCGAAGGTATGGCGCAGAGACCCGCTCCACACCTGGCGGCGCGGGCCGGCGGCGGCGGTCTGGGCGCTGTAGGAGGCGCTGGCCACCGGCGCTTCGCCCTTGCGCATCAGCAGGGCCAGCCGCAGGGGCGTCGAGACGGTGAACTGGTCGATGGCGCGCGGCGGCTCGTCGCCGCCCATCTTCCAGTTGCGGTAGAACGAGGGGCGCGAGGTGACGGCGGCCAGGTCGCGATAGCCGGCCGTGGCGCGCATGCTCATGCCCGACAGGTAGAAGCCGGCGAAGCGGCTGTCGAAGACCACGGCCGCCAGCGCGCCGCTCTCGTCGTCGGTCCGGCTGGCGGCGAACGAGCCCGACACCACGCCCAGGCCGCCGACCTGGGCCGTCAGGCCGCCGCCGCCCTGGATCAGGCCCGCGCCGGCCTCGACATGACCCTCCACCGTCAGGGCGTCGAGCACGCCGTAGCGCAGGCTGGCCGAGGCGATGGGCGAGGCGGCGTAGTCGGCGGACTCGACGCCGAAGCCGCGGCGGGCGAAGCCGGCCTCGGCCGAGAAATCGGCCAGGCCCTTGCGCAGCAGCAGGGGCGTGGCGAAGAACGGCGCGCTGACGGCCACCTGCCGGCCGGCCGCGTCGTTCAGGACCAGGCGCACGTCGCTGTAGCCCTGGCCCGGCGGCAGGCCGTCGATCTCGATCGGACCGGCGCCCACCGGTCGGCTGAGGATCCGGGTGTCGTTGACGTAGAGCTCCAGCGTCGAGGGCGCGGCGGCGGTGGTCGCCAGACGCGGCGACGGCATGGTGACGATGTCGGGGCGGGTGGCGAAGTCGCGCCGCAGCTGGAAGCCGGCCATGCGGATCGGGCGGGTCCAGGCGAAGCCGCCGTTGATGTAGTCGCCGGCCTTCAGCCCCATCATCCGCCGGGGCTCGAACCAGGACCACGTCGTGTCGAGCCGCACGATCCGTCCGGTGTCGCCGACACGGCTGGCCGCCACGCTGCTGGAGAGGGTTCCGAACCGGCCGAAGACGCGGCCGTCGAGCGCCAGGCCCAGCGAATCCACCCCCAGGCCATCGCTATCGTCGACCTGGCCGCCGTCGGCGGAGAACACGTAGTTGAGCACCGCGCCCAGGTCCTGGCGCGGCGCCCCGGCCGCATCGCGGTTGGCGGCCAGGTTAAAGCGCTGGACGGCGAGCAGGTCGATGTCGGCATTGACCATCAGCCGCTGGCCGACGTCGTCATAGGCCGCCGACAGCCCGCGGAGCGCGGACAGATCCACCAGCCCCACGCCGCTGGCGGTCAGGCCCACGGCCCGCATCTCGTCGGCGCGCATCTCCAGGCGGCCGTCGGCCTCGCGCGCGACGGCGGCCACCAGACCGGTGTTGCGTCCGTTGATCCAGACTTCCAGCTGAAGGTCTTCACGCATCGTCTCGATAGCCTTCAGATCCGGCAGCGGCAGGTCCTGAGCGGAAGCCGAGGTTCCCAAGGCGGCGAAGGCGAGACTGAGGGCGACCGCTTCAGTCGCTCTTGAGCGGCGCATCGATTGGCCCGGTGTCGGTGTCGGCGATCAGCCGCACGCCGGCGGCGGGCTGGAACGCCCCCGCGGGCCAGGAGACTTCCGCTCCGGGCAGGACATAACCCACAAGGCCCTTGCGTTCGGCAAGGACCGCGCCGCTGGCGTCGCCGATACGCAGGTTGGCCAGGCGCAGGCGACGGGTTCCGGTGTTGCGCCCGACGAGGGCCGCGCCGCCGTCCTCGGACGGCCGCAGGCGCCACTCGATCTTGGGCCGCTCGCGACCGGAACCGAAGAAGAGCGGGATGGAATGGCGCATCAGCAGCGTCACCTGCCGGCCGGTCTCGCTGAGCGGCGGCGGCAGTTCGTCGACGATGAGGCGATAGGATTCCTCGGCCTCCGGCGGACGGCCGTCGAGCCGCACCACCCGCACCGTGCGGCTGGCGCCCGGATCGACCTTGGCGATCGGCGGGCTGACGACGACGCCGGTGGCGGGCACCAGCACGTCGCGGCCGTTGGCCTGGGTCCAGCGGAAGACCCGGATCTGGACGTTCAGCGCCGCGGCGTCGTCGTTCTGCAGCGTCAGGGTGGTCGCGTTCTGGCCGGCGGGCAGGTCCAGGCTCACCGGGCTGACGCGTAGCGACGCGGCGGTCGCCTGCGCGCCGCCGAGCGCGGCCAGGGCCAGACCGGCCAGGAGAGCGACCGCGCGCATGTCAGTAGGTGATCGTCACCGCGACGAGGTCGCTGTAGGCGCCCTCGGCCGGGGTGGACTGGGCCGCGACGCGGCCATAGGCGGTGTAGGACTGCACGGCGCCGTTGCCGGTGCCGGCCTGGGTGTCGACGTTCTGGGTGACGCCCCAGACCTGGGTGCGGCTCGCGTCGCGGTAGAGGGCGTAGCTGACCGTGTCGTTGGCGGCGCTGGTCATCTTGCGCGCGGCCACCGTGGCCCCCGTGCCCGCCCCGGCGCTCAGAGCGACGGTGTAAGGCGTGGAGTTGGTGCACTGCACGCCGATGGTGCTGGTAGTATCGATATTGGCGTCGATGACGCCGCGCGACCCGAAACTCACATTAGAGGCCGACTGCACCTTGCATTCGCCCTGGATGGTCAAGTTGACCTGAAAGGAACTCGACGCCGTCGCAGCGGTCGCCGAACCAGACATCGCCATGACCGCAAAGGTTCCAATGACGAAAACTGAAGTCGCTATTTTTTTCATGTCCGGCCGCCCCTTCTGGAAATTCGAACAGGTTTTCACTCGCGTAAGACTTGCTGCTCTCGCCATTGCCGAGTGATTAACGCGTGTTAGGGGTCGGGTGCGACGGCCCGCGGCACAGGTTCACTCGCCCGACCGGGGAATTTCGATACACACCTCTATCGAAAGTGGCGGTAAGTCCACTTTCGGGACGCGGAAAGATTGAGTCAGTAAGGAAAACGTCGGTTTTCGACCACCGTTACACAAGCTTGGCCGCAACAACGGAATTTCGCCCTTTTCCGTAAAGTCCGGACCCGTTGCAGAGGCAACATGTCGCACTTGGCCGACGAGGGAAAAATGGAGGTCTCGGCCTTTCCCGGCAACGGATGCGCCGGCTTTCGACAAAAGCCGGAGACGACCTCCAAGCCGGGACGCCGCCAGACCGGCAGCATGACGGCGTTGGTCGGGCGCTTCACCGCGGCGCCGACCGCTCCTCGCGGCCTCGCCTCTCCCCCAAAGACGGCCGCCCGACCGCCGCTTCGCCCTCCCCGCCCCCCGCGGGCGAGGCGGCGGTCCCCGGAGAGGGAACGTCCGGCCGCGCTACGGCTTCCTAGTCACAGGAGGCCCGCCATGCCCGACGCCGATCCGACCAAGATCATTCCGCCCGCTCGCCAGCCCGATCTTTCCGAACAGCCCGAGGAACGCGCGGCGGCCGCCGATCGTGACGCCGTCGATCTCGAAGAGCCCCGCACCGTCCGCTACTGGACCGAAACCCTGGGCGTCAGCGAGGAACAGCTGCACACGGCCGTCGAACACGCCGGCGTGTCGGCCGAGGAGGTGCGCAAATACCTGGGCAGCCACAGCTGAAGCGCTCGCCCCGCCTGGAACAGCCCTGGATGGCTACGTGAACGACACTTAGCGGGCACATCGCAACCGCGAGAGTTTAGTTAATGCGATCGCTTGACTCTAGGATGTGCGGCGCGTTGAACTGTGCGTGAACCTGCCGGGGGGCGAAGGTGTCGGCACTGTCAGCGACGGGCTTTGGCCTGCTTTTCATTATCCTGCTTTGTCTCGGGCTTTGGGCGGGCCGTCGAAGAACGCCGCCCGCCTATGAGCCCGATCTCGCGACCTTTCTGACCTTGCTGGCGAACCGCGGCGGCGTGGTGGCCGAAGACGACCGGCTCCTGGACGATCCATGTTGGGAACAGGCTCTGGAACTGGGCCTGGCAAGCGCGGGCGGCGGCTGGAGCACCCAGGCGGCGCTGACCGGCCGCGGTCGTCGCTTCCTTCGCGCGCACCGACGGCTGGTCGCCGACCACGTGAAATCCATGATGCCCCTATCGACCGCCGGGCCGCCGCCACGGTCTCCGGCCGATCGCCGCAGGGCAGCCATGCTGGAAGAAGAGTGGTAGGCCTGGAGGGACTCGAACCCCCAACCAGACCGTTATGAGCGGTCGGCTCTAACCATTGAGCTACAGGCCCCCAGGGACCGCGCGGAACAGTAGAGTCGGCGCGGGCGAGGACGGGTCGATTAGCATGGGCTGCACGCGGCTTAAAGGTGCGGTTCAGGTTGAGTTTGCGACACGGGAACCAACCGAGGGTCGACGCACTGTGGCGTCCTGCCCTTCGCTGGAGAACGAGCATGACCCGCACCCGCACGACCGCCCTGGCCATCGCCTCTTTCGGCGCCGCCGCCCTGGCCCTGTCGGCCCTGCCCGCGAGCGCCCAGAGCGCCAACGACGCGGCGTTCCGCGCCACCACCTTCAACCTGTCGGCCTCGGGCGAAACGGTGATCGCGCCGGACATGGCGACCATCACCCTGGGCGTGCAGACCGAAGGCGCCAGCGCCCAGGCGGCCCTGTCGGCCAACGGGACGGCGATGAACAAGGTGCTCGCGGCGCTGAAGAAGGCCGGCGTCGCCGAGCGCGACATCCAGACCTCGAACCTCAACGTCAATCCGCAGTACGTCTACGAGCAGAACCAGCCGCCGCGCCTGACCGGCTACCAGGCCAGCAACCAGGTGACGATCCTGGCGCGCGACCTTTCCAAGCTGGGCCAGACGATCGACGCGGCCGCCTCGGCCGGGGCCAACACGGTGGGCGGCATCAGCTTTGGCCTGCAGGACCCGCAGAAGGCCGAGGACGCCGCGCGCGTGAAGGCGGTGGAGGCCCTGAAGGCCAAGTCCGACCTCTACGCCCGGGCCACGGGCTACAAGGTGGTGCGCCTGGTCAGCCTGAACGAGGCCGGCGGCTACACGCCCTCCCCGCAGCCCGTGCCGATGTTCGCCATGGCCAAGCGCGAGATGGCCGACTCGACGGCGATCTCGGGCGGTGAACTGAAGGTGCGGATCGAAGTCAGCGCGACCTACGAGGCGCGCCAGTAAGCGAACGCGAGGTCCGCGCCGGTCTAGAACCCGGCGCGGACGAAGGCCCGCTCGACGCGGTCCTGGATCTCGATGCCCGGCAGGGCGCGCTCGCCCTCCATGACGGCGAGATAGCGCAGGCCGGAGGGCTGGCGGCCCTTGCCGGCCGGGACCGGGCCCATGGCCCAGCCGACGGTGTTGGCGCCTGCGCTGTCGCAGCTGAGGAAGCGGGCCTCGCCGGACAGGTTGGCCTTCAGAACCTCTTGCGCTGTCGTCACCTTGCCTTCGCAGGTCGGCAGGTTGCGGGCGCAGGTGACGTAGCCGCCGCCGGTCCAGACGGTCTTGCCCTTGGCGTCGGCGACCAGCACGCATGTCGAGGCCGAACCGATGGCGCGGCCGACGTACTGGGTCAGGGCGTCCTCGTCGACGCCCTTGGGCAGCTTCGGCGCGCAGCCGGCGAGCGCCAAGGCGCCGGCCAGGAGAACCAGGACGGCGCCGGACCGCATCAGGCGGCCTTCTTGATGAGGTTGCCTTCGTCGAGCAGCACGACGGTGGGGGCGTAGTTGCGCGCCTCCTCGGCCGGCATCTGGCAGTAGGTGACGACGATGACGGTGTCGTTCTTCTGCACCAGGCGGGCGGCGGCGCCGTTGACGCCGATCACCTTCGAGCCGCGCGGGGCCTCGATGGCGTAGGTGGTGAAGCGCGCGCCGGTGGTGATGTTGAGCACGTCGACCTGTTCGTTGGGCAGGATGCCCGAGGCGTCCAGCAGGTCGCGGTCGATGGCGATCGAGCCTTCGTAGTCGAGATCGGCCTGGGTCACCGTGGCGCGGTGCAGCTTGGCCTTCATCATGGTCAGAAGCATGGCGACGCCCCTTCTTATCTCTTTGAGTCACTGGGATTTCGCGAGGTCGCCACACACATGACCCGCGTTCAGTCAGGGCCATATAGACAGGATGGGGCGCGCGTTCAATCGCAGCGCAGCACGGCGCGGTGGATGGCTGCGCCGGACATGGCGGAAGTTCAGGCCGCCGCGGCCTTCAGGAACGCCGTCATTCCCGCCAGCACCGGCGCCTTGTTCCGCAGAGGTCGCGACAGGGCCAGCAGCGGGGCGGCGTGGTCGAGGCCGGGATAGACCTGCTCTTCCACGACGACGCCCGCCTCGCGCAGGGCCTTGGCCAGCTTGCGGGTGTTGCGCGGGCGGACGGTTGCGTCGGCCTCGCCCGTGGCCAGGAAGGCGGCCGGGGCGTCGGCGCGGACGAAGCTGATCGGCTGGGTGGCCAGCAGGTCGGGCGCGCCGCCAAAGGTGCGGGTGGAGATCTCCCCGTCCAGCGGCAGGAAGGCGTAGGGCCCCGAAAGGCCCGCGAAGGCCTTCACCGTGCCGGGATCGACGCCGGCGGCCTGAAGGTAGCGGGCGTCCAGCGCCAGCATGGCGGCGATATAGGCTCCGGCCGAATGGCCGGCGAACAGCAGGCGGGACGGATCCCCGCCCAGGCCAGCGGCGTGATCGACGGTCCAGCGCACGGCCAGGGCCGCGTCCTCCAGGAAGCTCGGGAACCGCACCTCGGGATAGAGCCGGTAGTCGGGCACGACGACGAGGAAGCCCTGGGCCGCCAGCGCCCGTCCGACCCAGCCGTATTCCGCGCGCCGGCCGGAATTCCAGCCGCCGCCGTAGAAGAACACCAGCACCGGCGCGCCCTGGACCCCGCCCGGCGGGGCGTAGACGTCCAGCCGCTGGCGCGGATGCGCGCCATAGGCCGTCCCGCGCAGAGGAGACGTGGCCGCGTCCTTGGGCGTCAGGGTGGCGAACAGGGACAGCGGCGAGCAGGCCGAAGCCAGGCTCGCCGCCAGGGTCGCAAAGCCCGTCCGGCGCGTCATTCGTAGATCCATGCCCGCATCCGTCCCTCGCGTTCGCAAGAGATACGGAAGCGGGAGGCGATCGGAGGCAAGGCTAGAGCTTGAACCCGCCCGCGACGATCTTGGCGTGCACCGCCTTGGTGATCTTCACATAGCCCTTGCCGGGCTCGCGGAAGTACAGCGGATCCTTGATCTTGGCCGGGTCGAAGCCTTCCTGGACCAGGTCGATCTTGCGGTACTTGAAGGTGCCGGTGGTCTCGATCTCGGGCTGCAGGCGCACGAACACCGGACGGGCGTAGGCCGGCATCTCGCGGTCGACATATTCGGCCAGGTTGTCGATCTCGAACTCGGGGCCCACGACCAGCGAGGCCATGCCGGCCTTGCCGTCGAGGTCGCCCACCGGCACGCCGTAGACGTTGATCTCCTTGACGCCCGGGAAGCCCGCGAGGCGCTCGGACACCTCGCTGGTGGCGACGTTCTCGCCCTTCCAGCGGAAGGTGTCGCCGATGCGATCGACGAAATAGATGTAGCCGTCGCTGTCCTGGCGCATCAGGTCGCCGGTGCGGAACCAGGCGTCGCCCTTTTCGAAGACGTCGTGCAGCACCTTCTTCTCGGTGGCGGCCTTGTCGGCGTAACCGGTGAAGTTGGAGCGGGCGTCGCTGGCGATGTGGCCGATGCACTCGCCGATCTCGCCGGGCTTGACCTCGACGCAGCAGCCGTTGGGGCCACGCACCGGGGTCTCGGTCTCGACGTCGAACTTGACGATGCGAATGTTGAACTTCTTGCGCAGATAGCCCGGCACCCGGCCGATGGCGCCGCGGCGGCCGTCGAAGTTGAACAGCGAGACGTTGCCCTCGGTCGCGCCGTAGAACTCCAGCACGCCGCCGACCTTGAAGCGGTCGAGCATGTCGTCCCAGACGTCCGGGCGCAGGCCGTTGCCGAAGATCAGGCGGATCTTGTGGGCGCGCTCGTACTCGTTCTCGGGCTGGTTGGCGAGGTAGCGGCACAGCTCGCCGATATAGACGAACATGGTGCACTTCTCGGCGACGATGTCGCTCCAGAAGTGGGTGGCCGAGAACTTCTTGCGCAGCACGATGCTTCCGCCGTTCAGCAGGCCCGCGCCCATGGCGCAGAGGCCGCCGGTGGCGTGATAGAGCGGCAGGGTGACGTAGATGCGGTCGCTCGCCCGCGAGTCCGTCGAGCCGGCGAAGCCGCGCATGTAGAGCTGGGCGCGCATGTGGGTGATGCGCGCGGCCTTGGGCAGGCCGGTGGTGCCGCTGGTGAAGATGTAGAGGGCGGTGTCCTTGGCGGTCAGGCCGCCGCGCGCGGTCTCGCGGTCGGGGCGCAGCTGGCTGCAGCTCTTGAGCGCGTTGACGAGGTCACGCTGGTCTCCGTGGACCGGGCCCAGCACCCACTGCTGGATGTGACGGCCCAGCTGGTCCTTCACCTGCTCGAAGCAGGGCGAGGTTTCCGGGTCGACGATGCAGTGCAGCGCCTGGGAGATGTTGAGGCAGTGCGCCAGAGCGGCGCCCGTCAGTTGGTTATTGATGAGAGCGGTGGCGACGCCGACCTTCGAAAGGCCGTACCAGATCGCCAGGTACTCGATGCGGTTGGGCATGAAGAGGGCCACGGTCTGGCCTCGCGTGATCCCCTGCCCCTTCGCCCAATGGGCGTAGCGGTTGGCGATGGCGTCGAGCTCGCCATAGGTGATCGTCTTGCCCTCGAAGGTGATCGCGGGGCTGGACTTCCACTTGTCGACGGCGGCCTCGAGGTCGTCGCAGATCAGGTTGTCGCTGTCCGGCGCTATCGAGTTCACGCGCTTCAGAGTGCGAGTCAGCCCCTTGAGGAACCGCCACTCCCGCTTCAACTTGGCCTGCAGACGCATAAATTCACTCCCTTCAAACAACCATTGGAGAGCGCCGGGCTAGCGGTCAAGTCGTTGGAAGGTCTTGCGTGTGCATCTGCGAAACGCAATCGCTCGCAGCGGCGAAATCGTCTCACATGCCGTAAGGGCACTATTGAAAGGGCCGCGAGGAACTGATCCACGCGGCCCCTTTGGTCTCGGATTCGAGCTTTCCCTTAGGGTCAGCCTGAACTGTGTTTAGCCGTTGGCGGCCTTGCGTTGGTCGTCGCGGGCGGTCTTCAGCTTTTCAGCCACCAGGAAGGCCAGCTCCAGCGCCTGCTCGCCGTTCAGACGCGGGTCGCAGTGGGTGTGGTAGCGGTCAGCGAGATCGGTCTCCGACACGGCGCGGGCGCCGCCCAGGCATTCGGTGACGTTCTGACCGGTCATTTCCAGGTGCACGCCGCCCGGATGGACGCCTTCCGAATGGGCCACTTCCACGAAGCTCTTCACTTCGGAGAGGATGCGGTCGAACGGACGGGTCTTGTAGCCGGTCGAGGCCTTCAGCGTGTTGCCGTGCATCGGGTCGGTGGCCCAGACCACCGCGCGGCCGTCGGCCTTGGTGGCCTTCATCAGGCGCGGCAGGCGATCGGCGATCTTGTCCGAACCGAAGCGGCCGTAAAGCGTAAGGCGGCCCGGCTCGTTGTTGGGGTTCAGCACGTCGATCAGGCGCAGGAGGTCGTCGCCCTCCATGGTCGGGCCGCACTTCAGGCCGATCGGGTTCTTCACGCCGCGCATGAACTCGATGTGGGCGCCGTCCAGCTGGCGGGTGCGCTCGCCGATCCACAGCAGGTGGGCGCTGGTGTCGTACCAGTCGCCCGAAGTGCTATCGACGCGGGTCATGGCTTCCTCGAAGCCCAGCAGCAGGGCCTCGTGGCTGGTGAAGAACTCCACGCGCTTCAGGTCGGGCTGGGTGTCGGGCGTGACGCCGACGGCCGACATGAAGGTCAGGGCCTCGGAGATCTTCTCCGACAGTTCGCGGTAGCGCGCGCCCTGCGGGCTGTCGCCGACGAAGCCCAGGGTCCAGCGATGGATGTTGTAGAGGTCGGCATAGCCGCCGCTGGCGAAGGCGCGCAGCAGGTTCAGGGTCGCCGCCGACTGGCCGTAGGCCTTCAGCAGGCGGTCCGGGTCGGGAACGCGCTCGGCCTCGTTGAAGTCCATGCCGTTGATGATGTCGCCGCGATAGGACGGCAGGGTCACATCGTCGATCGTCTCGATCGGCTCGGAGCGCGGCTTGGCGAACTGGCCGGCGATGCGGCCCACCTTCACCACCGGCTTGCCGCCGGCGAAGGTCAGCACCACCGCCATCTGCAGGATCAGGCGGAAGGTGTCGCGGATGTTGTCGGCGTGGAACTCCTTGAAGCTCTCGGCGCAGTCGCCGCCCTGCAGCAGGAAGGCCCGGCCTTCGGCCACGTCGCCCAGCAGGCTCTTCAGACGGCGCGCCTCGCCGGCGAAGACCAGCGGCGGCATCTGGCGGAGGGTCTGCTCGACCCGCTCGACAGCGCCGGCGTCCGGATAATCCGTCGGCACGTGCTTGGCGGGTTTGGCTCTCCAGGTCGCGGGGGTCCACCGGGCGGTCATGATGTTCTCAAACGTTCTAAAGGGGAGCGCTGATAGCGCACCCCGAGGGTAAAAGCAAAAATCGTGCGGCGAAGCTGTATATTTTAGCTCAGCGGGGAAATTTCAACCAACTCGTCGCTGTATTCGCTGCTCGAACGACGCAGGGCGACGCAGGCGATGATGGCCAGGGCGCCGACGGCGATCCACCACTCCTGCCAGACCCCGAAGCTGAGCGCGCCGATGACCAGATAGCTGACCAGGGCCGCGCCCGCCGTCGCCGCCGCGCCGCGATCGGTCTCGGCCGTGCGCGTCACGCCATAGGCCAGCCAGCAGAAGAAGGCGCCGGCCAGGGCCGCGCCGATCGCGCCGAGCTCGAGCCACAGCTGGAGCTGGGCGTTGTGGGTGTGCAGCGGGATGGCGTCGCCGAAGGTGCGGCTGGCGTCCAGGCCCCAGCCCCGGAACGGGTGGGACTGCACGTGGTCGGCCGCGAAGGCCCAGATGTTCAGGCGCGCGTCCCACGACGGCGGCGCCAGGGCGTGCAGCCAGGCCCAGAAACCGCTCTGGATGGCCCAGAGCACCGCGATCGGGGCGACGACGAACGGCAACGCCACGAACAGGGTCAGCACCCGCCCGCCGAACTTGCCGCCGAACTTGATCAGCGCCCAGGTCACCAGTCCCGCCGCGAGCGCGACGAGGCAGGAGTCGGCGCTCGATAGCACCGAGGTGACGACCGCCCCGGCCAGCAGCAGCAGCACGGCCGCCGCCTTGCCCCGCCGCGCGAGCGCCGCCGCCGCCGGCCAGAACATCACCGCCAGCACGTAGCAGCCGATGCTGATCTTTACCTTGGCGATGTCCGGACGCACCGGATCACCGGTCAGGACGCGAAACTTCTGGAAGATCGCCGCGCCCGTCAGCGCATCGACGCCGATGACGATCGCCAGGGCCAGGACGCCGAACCCCATGACGGTCGTGGCGCGATCGGCCGCGCGGGCCGACAGGCGGAACGCCGCGGCGACCGCAGCGCCATAGAGCACGAGCTGCAGGACGAGCTTGGCCGCCGTCAGCTTCTCGATGTCGCCATAGGCCTTCAGCGAGCCGGGCGGCGGGGCGGCCGGGCTCCAGGCCATGCTCCACACGCCCCACAGGGCCAACAACAGCAGGATGAAGGCCGGAGCAATCGGGGCGCGCGGACGGCCGATCACCGGCAGGGCCAATAGACCGACAAGGGACAGCAGAGGCGCGAAACCGAGCTGCGCGAGATAGCCCAGCAACGGGGTCATCACGAACAGGAAGATCATGACGCCGCCCAGCCACGGCGTCGGCTTCTCGGTCACGGCCGTCTGGTTCATACGCCGCCCACCTCGGCCGGGACGTACTTCTCGCGCATGGTCACCAGTTCCTCGGCCAGGGTCGGGTGGACGGCGCAGGTGCTGTCCCACTGGGGCTTGGTCACGCCCATCTTCACCGCGATGGCGGCCATCTGGATGATCTCGGGCGCGTCGGGACCGACCACGTGGACGCCGACGACCTGCTCGTTGTCCTGGCGGACGACCAGCTTCATCAGGCAGCGCTCCTGGCCGCCGTAGAAGGTCAGCTTCATCGGCCGGAAGACGGCGCGATAGATGTCGACCTTGCCGAAGGCGTGGCGGGCCTCGGCCTCGCTCATGCCCACCGCGCCGATCGGCGGTTGCGAGAACACGGCCGAGGCGACGAGGTCGTGGTCGAAGGTGGTCGGATTGCCGTAGAACTCGGTCTGGGCGAAGGCCGCGCCCTCGCGGATCGCCACCGGCGTCAGGTTGATGCGGTCGGTGACGTCGCCGACGGCCCAGATGCTGTCGACATTGGTCTTCGAATGGGGGTCGACGGCGATGGCGCCCTTGTCGTTCAGCCTCACCCCGGCGTTCTCGAGGCCCAGCCCCTCGACATAGGGGTCGCGGCCGGTGGCGAAGAGGACGACGTCGCTCTCGAAGGTCAGATTGTTGTTGAAGGTGCTGACGAGGCCCGTGTCGGTCTTCTCGATCGACTTGTGCGAGCAGCCCAGCACCACCTTGACGCCGCGCTTCTCCATCTCGTCGGCGAGATGGGCGCGGACGTCGTCGTCGAAGCCGCGCAGGATGTTGGAGCCGCGGTAGCAGAGCGTGGTCTCGACGCCGAGACCGGCATAGATGCCGGCGAACTCGACGGCGATGTAGCCGCCGCCGACCACCAGCACCCGCTTGGGCAGGGTCGGCAGGTGGAAGGCCTCGTCCGAGGTGATCCCGTGTTCGGCGCCCTCGAACTCAGGACGCACCGGACGACCGCCGGTAGCCACCAGGATCCGCCTGGCGGTGTAGCGGCCAGCGTCCTGCGAGCCCTCGCGCGGCAGCACCTCGACGGTGTGGGCGTCGAGGATGCGGGCCTTGCCATGCAGCAGGTGGGCGCCGGCCTTGCGCAGGTTGGTGACGTAGATGCCCGACAGCCGCGCGATCTCGACGTCCTTGTCGTGCAGGAAGGTCTTCCAGTCGAAGCTGGCCTGCCCGATCGTCCAGCCGTAGCCCTTGGCCGTCTTCAGCTGGCTGGAGACCTCGCTGGCGTAGACCATGAACTTCTTGGGCACGCAGCCGCGCACCACGCAGGTGCCGCCGACCCGGTATTCCTCGGCCACGGCGACCTTGGCGCCCGACAGGGCCGCCAGCCGCGCGGCGCGCACGCCGCCCGAACCGGCGCCGATGACGAAGAGGTCGAAGTCGTACTCAGCCATCATCGGCTCCGGATCAAAGCGAACTGGAAACAGCGGGATCGGGATATGGGATCAAGGCAGAAGCTTGACCACCCCTTCGTCGGTCCCGATCAGGGCCTCGTCGGCCAAGTCGAGGAACAGGCCGTGGTCGACCACGCCGGTGACGGTCTTCAGCGCCGCCGCCAGGGCCGCCGGGTCGGGGATCGCGCCCGAGGCCATGTCGTAGATCACGTTGCCGCCGTCGGTGGCGACGACGCCGCGGTCGGCCATGCGCAGGCGCGGCGGCGGCAGGTCGAACTCGGCGGCGATATCGGCCAGGCGACGCCCGGTGTGAGGATGGCCGAAGCGCACCACCTCGATCGGCAGCGGGAACTTGCCCAGGACCTTCACGTGCTTGGCGGCGTCAGCGATGACGACGCAGCGCTTGGAGGCCTCCCAGACCAGCTTCTCGCGCAGCAGGGCCGCGCCGCCGCCCTTGATCAGGGACAGGCCAGGGCCGATCTCGTCGGCGCCGTCGACGGTGAGGTCGATCGACATGACGTCGTCCAGCGTCGCCAACTGAATGCCGAGCTCGCGGGCCAGGCTGGCGGTCGCCTCCGAGGTCGGCACGCCGCGAACGTCGAGCTTGCGGGCGGCCAGGGCCTTCACGAACCAGGCGGCGGTCGAGCCGGTGCCCAGGCCCACGACCATGCCCGGCTCCACCAGCAGGGCGGCGGCTTCGCCCGAAGCCTTCTTCTGCGCGTCGGCGCTCATGCCTTCTTGTCCTTCTTTGCCTGCTTCTGGGCCTGCTTCAGGGCGCGGAACTTGGCCGCCCACCCGGTCTTGTTGGCTTGCGGCGCGCGGCTCAGCGCCAGGTCGCCGGAGGGAACGTCGGCGGTGATCACCGAGCCCGAGCCGGTCATGGCCCCGTCGCCGATCCGCACCGGCGCGACCAGGGCCGAGTTGGAGCCGATGAAGGCGCCCGCGCCGACATGGGTCTCGAACTTCTCGAAGCCGTCGTAATTGCAGAAGATCGTCCCGGCCCCGATGTTGGCCTTCGGGCCGACCGAGCCGTCGCCCAGATAGGTCAGGTGGTTGGCCTTGGCGCCCGCGCCGACCTTGACCTTCTTGACCTCGACGAAGTTGCCGATGTGGGCCTCTGGACCGATCTCGGCGCCCGGACGCAGGCGGGCGTAGGGACCGATCAGGGCGCCCTCCCCGACCGACGCGCCTTCCAGGTGGCTGAAGGCCTTGATCACCGCGCCGGAAGCGACGCTGACGCCCGCGCCGAACACCACGAACGGCTCGACCGTGACGCCGGCCGCGATCGCCGTGTCCCACGACAGATAGACGGTCTCGGGCGCGGGCATGGTCACGCCCTCGGCCATCAGGACGGCGCGGCGGCCGGCCTGCCAGACGGCCTCGGCGGCGGCCAGCTCGGCCTGGGAATTGACGCCCTGCACGGCGGCCTCGGGCGCGAAGGCGGCGCGGGTGGCCAGCTTGCGATCATGGGCGATGCCGACGATGTCGGTCAGATAGTATTCGCCCTTGGCGTTGTCGTTGCCGACGGCGGCCAGCAGGTCGAACAGCTGGGTACGGTCGGCGGCCAGCACGCCGGAATTGCAGTGCTTGAGCGCCAGGACGGCCGGCTCGGCGTCCTTGGCCTCGACGATGCGCAGCAGCACGTGGCCCGGGGCCAGCACCAGACGACCGTAGGCGCCGGGATCGGCGGCCTCGAAGCCCAGCACGGCGACATCGGTCCCGGCGGCGCGCAGGTCGAACAGCGGCGCGATCACCGGAGCATTGAGCAGCGGGCAGTCGGCATAGGTGACGACCACGTCGCCGTCGAAATCGGCCAGGGCGTCCTTGGCGGCCAGCACGGCGTGGCCGGTGCCCAGCGGCGGGTCCTGCACGACGGTGGCGTTCGGACCCAGGCGCTTCCTGGCGTGCTCGCCGACCTGCGGGCTGTGCGCACCCACGACCACCACGATGCGCTCGCAGCCCAGGGCCTGCGCGGCGTCGATGGCGTGGTCGAGCATCGGCCGGCCGCCGACCTTGTGCAGCACCTTGGGCGTCGGCGACTTCATCCGGGTGCCCTGGCCGGCGGCCAGGATCACCGCCGCGCGCGGACGGCCACTGCCGTGGGATGAGGTGGTCGTAGTCATGACCAGAGCGACTCCGAAGCGAACCAAAGTTGCATTAGCCGCGCCTTTAGCCGAAAGGCCAGAGCATGTCTCTTCCGCACGCCCACGAAACCGCCCTTCGGGACGCCACCATCGCCTTCGACCTCGACGGCACCCTGGTCGACACCGCGCCCGACCTGGTGGGCGCGCTGAACACCATCCTCGCCGAGGAGGGCCTGCCCGCCCTGCCCTTCGACGACGTGCGCAAGATGGTCGGCCGTGGGGCCAAGGCGCTGCTGGAGCGGGGCTTCGCCGCCGCCGGCGCGCCGCTGGACGCCGATCGCGCGCCCCGGCTGGTCGAGCGCTTCATCGCCATCTATCTGGGCCGCATCGCCCACGAGAGCGCGCCGTTCGAGGGCGTGGTCGAGGTTCTCACCGACCTGAAGGCCGCCGGCGCGCGCCTGGTGGTCTGCACCAACAAGCTGACCCACCTGTCGGTCGCCCTGCTGGACGCCGTCGACCTGACCCGATTCTTCGACGCCGTGGTCGGCGCCGACGACGCCCCCGCCCCCAAGCCCGACCCGCGCCACGTGCTGGCGGCCATCGCCGCGGTCGGCGGCGACCCGGCCCGTGCGGTGATGGTCGGCGACAGCATCAACGACGTCCTGGCCGCCAAGAACGCCAAGGTCCCTGCCTTGCTGGTCTCGTTCGGCTACACCGAGGCCCCGGTCGAGACCCTCGGCGGAGATCTGTTGATAGATCGCTTTTCCGAGGTCCCGGAGGCCGCAATATCGCTTTTGGGCACTTGCGGCGCGGAAAAGAGCGGTCTATAGCCCCCTTCCTCTCGCGGCGGGGACTTCTTCGGAAGGCCCAGCCCACCCGGCGGATGCTTAGCTCAGCGGGAGAGCACCTCGTTCACACCGAGGGGGTCGCAGGTTCAATCCCTGCAGCATCCACCATTCCCTTTCCCTTTTAAAACAAAAGGCTCCGGGAGCGCCCGCCTTCGGGCGGCTTCAGCGCTTTTCGCGCTCGAACCCCTGCTTGCGCCAGTGACTTGCCAGCTTGAAGGCCAAGCGCCCCTCCGGCGCGCGCCATCCCAGCTCGGGCCGGCCGTCTTCCGGCGACTCATTCAGATCCCGCCAGTTCCTCCGCAAGCTGCGCTTCAGCCGCCGCCAGCAGCGGCGTTCAAATGCCTGCGCCGTAATAAACCGAAATAATGGGCGCACAGCTTGACGTTGATCCCGCCTTGATCAAAACATTTATCGCCCGATCCGTATCGGGTCCTGCAGACAGTCCTGTTATAAAAACAATAATACAAGCACGGCGCTGCTATTTCCTTTTTCAACATGAAGAAAAGATCTCGCGAGGCGAGATCCAGGAGATAGAGCTATGCGTGAACTTTCTTTTGAAGATCTTCGCTGGGTAGCTGGCGGCCTCCCATCGAGCGGCTCTGAAGGGCAGCAAGAGTGGGAAAATGGCACCCTCTACACCTACATCAGCGGCTCGTGGGTGGAGACGATCATCGTCGAGCCGGAATCGGACCCCACGCCCGATACGCCCTATACCTGGGCCGACTTCCTGGCCGACCAAGCCGCCCAGGACTTCATCGATCAAGATGGCCAGATCTATCAGGCCAACGTCGCCAGCGTGCTGGGCACCGCAGCCGACACCATCAAGAAATGGCGCGAGCTGACCAGCCCGGGCAATCGAGACGTGATCTGGCGAGACAATCACTCGACGTTTGACGGAACCGCCCCCGGCATGGCCGCGTATCAAATGTACAATGCCGACGGCAGCCAGCAGATCGGCACCTGCTGGTATAATTTCAATACCCAGCAATGGTGGGTCGACACCAATAACAACGGCACTCCTGACATTGTCGCAAAATACAATGCAGCCGCCGACGGCTATTACGCAGACCTCGACTTCAACGGAACCTACGAGACGAAGCTCGAAGTCAACTAGGGCGGCGGAAACACCTCCCGGTTAATTGGATCGAATTGCAATGCATCGGAACTTGGCCAGCGCTTGCGCTGGCCTTCTTTTCGCCGCCTGGACGTTCTCGGCGGCCATGGCCGCAGAAGCGCCTTCGCCGCTGCATGTCGAGCGCGGAGCGCCTTTCGAGGAAGTCTGCGATCAAAACCACTATCTGACGTCGCCCTCCGGCGCCCTCGTGGCAACCTTCAAGGCCGACCTGGTCGGCGGGCGCGGACCGTTCGGCGGGACGTTCCTACAAGCCGCCTTCGCGCCCATCGACTGCCTGACGGGCGGCTCGGCGACATGCGCCGGCTGGGTGCGGATCATGGCGAACGACCCGATCACCGGCGTGAGCGCGGACGATCAAGGCGTGACCGTTCGAATCCGGGACGGCCTGTACCACGTGAACCTGGACGGCGACATCCGACGCCTGGCGGGGCCGCGGGAAGATCCTTGCGCCACCGCGGATTTCTATCTCGCCGGATGCGAACGCATCCTGGTCAATGGCGGAAGCCCCTCCTGGGCGCCCACCCCCGGGCAAGGACTATCGCGTCGCCAAAGCTTCGGCTACGGCGCTCCCGTCGGAACAGGCGCCAGCGGCGGCGTGACGACATGCGATATGCTCGACATTTGCCGGCGGTGGCCCGAGCCTGAAGCGGTGGGCCTGGTTCCGACTGACGGCGGCGGATTTTCGGCGCTCGCCAACGGCCGCCTCCTTCTCTCTTCCGACGATCGGAAATCAGCTTGCCTGGATCAGGGCCAAGCCTGCCTCACCGGCGAGTTCCTGCCTGTTCTCGACACACAGACCGGCGACCAGGTCGGGGTGATTTCGGCGGACGCCCTGGCGAGCCAGTCGGGCGATCACGCTGATGTCGTCAATTTCGCCTTCCAGGCCGCCAAGTCTCAGTTGACGATCCTCGGCGTCGGCGAGAACGAAGCCTCGCGCCGCCTGATCTTGCGCACCTCGCGAGGAGAAGTTGTACGCGCCTGTCCTGCCCGCCCCATCAAGTTGCCGCCATTTCTGGCCGGGGCTCGGCCGTTCGTCGCGCCGAAAGCCGAAGGGCGGCGCCAGCGCGTGATGACGGGGTCGGATGAACGCCCCCTAACCTTGCTCGTAGATCGACCTACGCACCCCGGCCGGGGCACCCTCGTCAACTTCGCGGGCGGGCCGATGGCTTCAGTGGAATTCTTGCGCGACGCCCTCGACATTACAGCCGTGAACGCCGGCGCGGTCGCGGTCCGGCCGGTCGTGTCGGGCCAGGACGGCGTGATCGACGGCTCTTGGGCTCGGTTGCGGCTCAACGGCAAGGCGGCGCTGGAGGCGGATGTCGAGGCCCTGGAAAAGGAGCTGGCCGACCGTGAGAGGTATCCCCGCCCACTCGTCCTGGCCGCCAACAGCTTTGGCGCTCTTCCGCTGCGCCTGGCGCTCGAACGCGGACACCTCGATGTCGCAGGCGTGGTTCTGATCGTGCCGATGACGGCTTATCGATCGCCAGCGGATCTTGCCGCCGCGATGACGCAGAAGGCGGGAGGAACTCTTCCGGCAAGCGTGCAGGCCGGCTTGGCCGACAGGATACGACGCGGCCAGCTTTTCAGCGATCGAGCCTTCGGCCAGGATGTGGGGGAAAACCAAGCATTCAGGCGATGGATCGACGCCTTCGACCCGTGCCTGTTTCCGCCCGGCTCGCGGGTTTATCTGGCGTCCAACGACATCAAGGTCGCCTGGCCGAAGGCGACACGCTGCCAGGGGCCGGCAGTCACGACCCTGCCCGGCGACCACGACCTGATCATGATCGGCGCGGGCTTCTCGGCGGAGATCGAGCGCGTGTTGCCCGCAATGCTAGGCGCACGCTCTACACCTTGATGGGGGAGCCATCCGTAGGCGCGTCGCTCTCGTAGCGGACGGACCCGAGCTTGGCGCACGCGATCGTGGATCGATCGCAACCTCGGCCTGGACCCCCGCCTTCGCGGGGATGCTCGGTGAAAAATGAACTCAGGCCGGTGAATGTCGATCCGACCTAGCCCATCAGCCCGCGGCGAAGCGCTTCGCCGCCCATTCTCCATCCCTTGTCGGGTCGCCATCGGCCGCCCGTGCAAGCAATTGCCCCAGCCGGACCTGAGGATCGGCGCAACCCGCCCGTAACACCGCCTCCATCTCCACCAGGAAGTCGCCGATCCTCCCCTGGCCGTATTTGATGCTGCCCCACAGGTCCGCCCCATCGTCTACTATTTCGAGATAGTAGGCGTCCCGCGGCCGCGTGATCTGCCCCTCGACCTGGGCGGGAGGGACACAAAGCGCGGCCGTCGGGGCGTTGGCCGGGACCGGCCCCCGCGAACCGGGTTTACGCACCGAGCGAAAGTTGAAGACCGGTGCGGCGGTGGACATGCCTGCCCCGACCATGTCGGCCTGAGCAAAATCCGCGCGAACAAAGGCCAGCTTGCGACTGCGATTGATCGCTCCGTGGGTCCGGAGGATCAACTCGCCGAACTGCGGATCTCGGGAGACGTCGGTGGCGACATAGATACGATCGGCCATGTTGCCGACCACGGACATCAGGCTCGAGACCTCGCGCCCCGTCGTTATGACTTTCAACGTGGTCGAGCGCGCGGCGGTCCAAGGCGCGGCGATCGCGTTCTGGGCCGCCAGCAAGACCGTGAACACAGAGGTTCCAAGCTGGCGCGCGACGCTGCGGACCGTCGCCGTGACGGCGCTGTCGAAGATGAAGTACTGCCTGTCGTCCTCGCTCGGCGGCGCGACGTTTTCGAACTGCGGCGCGGCGGCCCCGGCCAAGCCCTGCAGGACCGCGCCCCGCGCCTCGCTCCCCTCTTTGCTGGCGATCCAACTGTCGATGCCCCGCAGATAGTCCTGGTAGCGCAGCGCAACCGGTCCAAGGCGCGTCACTTGGCGACGCGCCAGAGCGTCGTGAAGATGCGACAGCTCGCGCAGCAACACGTTGACCGACACAGCGTCGGCCACGAAGTGGTGGACCACCAGCCCCATGTAAAACTCCTCGCCCGCCCGCACGGCGTAGGCTCGGTAGAGCGGCCCCTGCGCATGGTCCAAGGGACGCCAGACGATCTGACCGATGGCGTGCTCGGCCTCGCTTCGCTCTTGTGGCGCTCGCCTGGCGCCGAGGTCGAGCACGACGACGTTAAGCTCGGCGTCGGGACATGGGCAGATCCATGGATGTCCGTCGCGCTCTTCCAACCGGGCGTTCAGCACCGTGTGGCGGCGCAGCAGGATGCGCAGGGCCTGATGAAACGCCGACAGCCTCAGCGAGCCCATGCGCATCAACCCGTTTGGCCGATTGGTCGAGTCGACCCGCGTCACCCCCTGGGTCAGCCCTCCCCACGCGCCTCGACAATAGGAGCGGACCGAACTGTTGTCGCCCAGGACGAAGACCGGCGCCGCCGGCGCCATGGACAGCGCCTTCACCCACGCCTCCCGCCTGTCCGACCTTGGTCCAGGGCGGCGACGCAGGCCGCGTCGATGCACAGCCCCTCGTTCCAAGTGACCACGATGCATTCCCTCCTTATGATTTTTTTTGCTGGTCCGGACGGCTCAGCCGGCGATGGCGGCGACCGGCGGCGCGTCTCCCGCCTCGCCGGACGGCGGCGGGCGTCGGAGGATTTTCCCTGTCCGGATGTCGAAGATCACATCCGCCGCCGCGATCGTTTCGCGCCGATGAGCGATAACGATGCGCGTCACCTCCATGCTCCGGAGCGAACTATTGATCCGCTCCTCGTTCCCGGCGTCGAGGTGCGAGGTGGCCTCGTCGAAAAACAGGATCCGCGGCTTCTTGTAGAGCGCTCGCGCGATGAGCAGTCGCTGCTTCTGCCCGCCGGAAAGGGCGCCGCCCATGTCGCCCACAAAGGATTCCGCCTTCATCGGCATGGCCAGGACCTCGTCCTTCAGTGCCGCCGCCTCGAGGGCGCGCCAGACCTCGTCCATGTCGACCTTGTCGTCGAAGAAGGACACGTTGTCGGCGATGGTGCCGGAGAGCAGTTCGTCATCCTGCATCACCACGCCGCACATCGACCGGATGGTCTTGGCCCCCCAGGAGGAGAGCGGCCGACCGTCCAGGCGGACCTCGCCATAGGTGACTGGATAGAGCCCGCACATCACCTTCATCAGGCTGCTCTTGCCCGCGCCCGACGGCCCGATGATCGCCACGAACTCGCCGGCCTTCACGCTGAGGTTCACGCCCTTGAGAACGAGCGGTTCGAGCGGCCCGTAGCGGAATGTGACATTCAACAGATCAATGTCGCCCCGCAGCGGCGGAAGGGAGAGCTCGACATGGTCGATCTTCTCTTCCTTCGGGGACAGCACGATGTCCGCCAGCCGCATCGAATAGATGTCGCTGAGGCGCCATTGAATCAGCTGGTCCACGACATTGGTGACCGCGGTCGTGAACTGCCCCTTGTAAGAAATGAAGGCGTAGAGGACCCCTACGGTGATGTCTCCGTTGATGATCGCCATCACGCCGAGATAGACGACCGCTGTGCTCGCCAGGACATCAAGGCTCTGCTGGGCGATATCGGTGGCGTACTGGAAGGTTCCGGCGGAGATCTTCTTCCTCAGGAGATCCGCGTACTTGTTCGACCATTGCGTTTCCTGCTGGCTCTCCGCCGCCATCGTCTTGATGGTCTGAATGGCCTTGATCGTTTCGATCCGCTTGCCGTTCTCGGCGATGGACGCGCCCAGGTTTTCAGCGCTCAGGCGCAAGGAGCGCGGCAGGGCGGCCAGTTTGACGATGATCAGGAGGCCGACGCCGAGCAGCACCACGCAGGCCAGCTTCCAGGAGAACAGGAACATCATCAGCACGGTGGTGATGGCCAGCAGACCGTCGATCGTGGCCGAGATCAGCGCGCCGGAAACCAAGTCCCTGATGGGATTAATGGCGTCGAAGCGGGAAATGGTGTCGGCCAGCTTGCGCTTCTGAAACCATTCGAGTGGAAGCCTCACCAGGTGCCTGAACAGCCTTATGCTCATATCCCAGCTGAGAAAGGCCGAGAGCTGCTGCACCGCCAAGCCTCGCAGCAAACTGGCGCCGGCGTTGAAAAGACCAAAGAATCCAAAGCCGATGGCGAGCACCATCATCAGCTGGCCATCGCCCTTGAGGGCCGCCTGGTCGATCGCCAGCTGCATGAAGAACGGGCTGGCCAGCACGTAGGCCTGCAGCATCAGCGACAGCACAAGGGTCTGCCCAAGGCCGTTGAGCAGGCTCGGCGTGAACCGGATCCACGACCAGATGCTGATCGTCGGCGGAGGGTTGCGCGGCCTGAAGGCAGGGGCCTGACTGAGTTCCAGCGCCACCCCGGTGAAGCGCCTTCCGGCTTCCGCGAGCGTGAACTTCACCCGCCCCACGGCCGGGTCGTGGACGACGACATGGCGCGGTGTGACCTTCTCGAGCACGACGAAGTGCTTGAGGTTCCAGTGCAGGATGGCCGGCAGCTTTAGGTCGGCAAGTTCGTGGAGTTCGCAGCGCACGGCGCGCGAGGCCATGTCCATCGCCGCGGCCATCTCGACGATTTGCTTGAGATCGACCCCGCGGTTGGAGACCAGGAACTTGCGTCGCAGTTCGCCGATATCGGGCGGCGCTCCTAATTTGGCCGAGGCGTAGGCTAGGCAGATCAGGCCGCATTCGGCGTTTTCGGTCTGTAGATAGAGCATATCGCGCCCCTATGCTGCGGCGCGCTTGCGCGCGGCGGCAAGCGGATCCAGCAGCCAGTCCAGGAGAGATTTTTCTTCGAGCACCAGATCGGCGGACAGGCGCATCCCGGCCTTCAGGGGCCAGAGTCGGCCGTAGGCCTCGAGCTGCTCGGCGTCGAGATCCACCGTAACCTTGTACATCTGTTCCTTGGTCTCGATCGGCACAGGCAGATCGTCGGGCAGGATCGGTGCGTTCGAGATCTCGATGACGCGTCCGCTGCCGACGCCGAAGGTCTGGAAGGGGAAGGCGTCGAACATCAGGCGAACCTTGTCGCCCAACTCCACCAGGCCGATGGCCCGCGACGGCACCCAGAGTATCACCTGTTGTTCGCGACCGCCGGCCCGCGGGGCGATCAGGGCGAGGGTCTGATTGGCCGCGACGATGTCGCCGGGCCTGGCCTGCACATTGGTCAGCACCCCGCCCGCGAGCGCGGTCAGCTGCCCGCCCTGCGACGACATGTTGGACAATCGCCGCTCTTCCAGCTGAGCGCGCGCGGACTCGGCGTTCGCCGCGGCCTGCTTCAGTGAAAAGGCGCCGGCCGCCAGCTCGGCCTGCGCCTGGGCGATCTGGCTGCGCTGCGCCTCGACGTTCTGGTCCATTTGCACGAGCGACTGGCGGGCCTGCAGCAGGCTGTCGCGGCGAGAGGCGACCTGAGTTTGGGAAATGAACTGCTTGTCGGCGAGGGAGCTGATGGCGTCGAAGTTCTTCTGCAACAGGTCCACCCGCTCTGCTTGCAGCGCGCGCTGCTGCAGCAACAGCGGCAGGCTGCTGCGCGCGCTGCGCAGGCGCTCCTTCAGCATCGCCTGCGACTGCAGGATCTGGCTCTGCCGGGCCAGGTTTTCGTTTTCGTTGAACCGGATCTGCTCGGCGTTGACGCGCACCAGGCTGTCCGCGACGAAGGAGCCGTCTTCCAAGGCCGTGTCGTAGGACAGAACAAACAGCGGCTGACCTTTGATCACCCGCGCGCCGCTGGCCACATAGGAAGTCTTGACGATCCCGGCGCGGGTGGTGGAGACGCGCACCACGCCCTCGGGCGGCACCACCTGTCCAAGGACCGTCTCCTTCTTGCTGTAGGGAGCCGCCGCGAGGAAGCAAAGAACACTGATGAAGACGGCCGCCATGAAGGCGACCACGATCCACATGGCCAAGCCGCGATTGCTGACCGGCGAGCCCGTCCGGTCCCGGCGGGCCTCGATTACCTCGGAGCGAAAAAAGGAGCCGTCGTCGGGCATGCCAGCGCTCCGGTCCTTAAACTTGGACCTGTTCGGCCGGCTCGATGGCGGCGACGAACTGGCTCAGGGTGGGATGGTCGAACACCAGATCGGCGCTGATCATCGTGTCGAACAGTTCTTCGACCTGCAGCACCATCATGGTGACCATGATCGAGTCCCCACCGAGGCTGAAGAAGTTGTCGTCGGGACCGACGGCCTCGACCCCAAGCGTCTGGACCCAGATGGCGGCGATCTGATTTAGCCGGCTCACTTCAGAAAACTGCTGCACGGTCTTGCCTTTCAAGGTTGCTTTCGTCGCCCCGGACGCGGTCGAGCCAGGAATCCAAAAGCGCTGCGACCGCCTGCGGCTGCTCAAGCGGCGATAGATGCCCGCATCCCGCCAAAACGTGAGCCGAGGCGTCGACCCGGCCCGTGGGAAGATCGGCGTGGCCCAGGGGCGCGCAAATCCGATCGTGCTCGCCGCTGATGGCGAGGACTGGAACCCGCAGCGAGGCGAAAGCGTCACGAAGGTCCGGCCGGGACAACAGGGCTCGCTGTTGGTCCAGCGACCTGGTGATCGGCGTGCGGGCCAAAAGGTCTTGGGCGCGACGAGCGGCCTGATCCGCCCCCGGCGCCACCAACCAGCGGGCCGCGTGGGCGAGGTAGGCTGGATCGGGGTCGTCCCGGCTCGCCGCCTTGGCCTGCAGCTTCTCGATCCGCAGGCGACGCGCGCTCGCCTGAGCATGATTGTCAGCCCGCAGGGCCGTGTTGATCAGGGCCAGGCCGGCGACACGCTCGGGGGCCCGCCTCGCTGCTTCGACGGCCACCGCACCGCCCAGGCAGAAGCCGACGAGGCAGAAGCGCGGCGGGCACAGCTCGAGCGCCCAGTCCGCATAGTCGCCCAGGCTGCGCCCACGGATCAGTTCCAGGCAGCTCACGACGATGTCGGCGTCCATCGCCGCGCGCACGTCATTCCACAGGGCCGCGCCATAGGGGGAAAGCAGCACCATCGCCGGCGCCGGATCGAAGCCGGGGTTCATGCAAAAATCCTGCGCCGGTCGATCTTGCCCGAGGCCGTGCTTGGCAGGACGTCGCGCATCTCCACCTTGACCGGCCCCTCCCAGCCGGCGGCGGAGAGCGCAAGGCGGACAGCCTCGTCGGACACGACGTGGCCAGGCCGGGGCTGCACGACGATGTGTAGCCCCCCACCCGCGGACACCACGTCGACCACGGCCTCGTCAACGCCCCCGACGCCGCGGACCGCCGCCTCCAGGTTTGCTCCCGAAGGCCCCGACGCCTCTGCGCCGGACTCCTTGCGGTCGAGGATGGCAAGCCACCCTGCCCCGTCCAGCTTACCGATGTCGCCGGTTCGGAACCAGCCGTCGGCAGTGAAGGCGCGCGCTGTCTGGGCCGGATCGAGATAGCCTTGGGCCACCATGTCGCCGCGGACCTCCACGTGCCCGACACCCTCCAGTTCGCGGTGCGGGATCGGCGCAAGCCGGACGTCCGCCGCGGGCGAGAGCCAGCCTCCGCCGGCGCCATCGGCAAGGCCGGCCGCGGGCGTGCTGGCCAGAGCGCCTCCCGTCTCCGTCAGGCCGTAGCCCGTCATCACTTGGATGTCGGGCAACCGCTCGCCAATTTCCCGACAGATCTCGCGCCGCAGCCCGCCGCCGTGCAGTTGCAGGCGGCGCAAGGACCTCAGGCGGACGGTCGCGTCTGGCGAGCGGATGATGCGGCGGACGAAGTCCAGACCCGCGCCGCCGAGCGAAGTCAGTTGGCGATGCTCGATGAGGGCCGCGGCCTCGTCGATGGAAGTCGGATCCCGCAACAGGGCGAGCCGCCCGCCGGTGGCCATGGCCATCAGCACGGCGGAATATCCCGCCACGTAATGCAGCGGCGCGACCACCAGCGACGAGGGCGGCGCTGGCCGCCCGGTCGGCGCGACGGAGTGCGGCGCCAGCCTACCGGTAATCGCCGCCAACAGCATCATGTTGCGCTGCCCAGCCAGCAGGCTGCGGTGGCTATGCCTAACGCCTTTCGGCGCACCCGTGCTGCCGGAAGTGAAGGCCACCAGCGCCTCGACCGCGCCGTCCAGGCTCCAGATCTCGCCCGCCGCGCCCGACGGCGGAAGGTCAAGCAGGTTCTCGACGCCGTCGGGCGCGTCCTCGCGTCGGGTCACGATGTGCGCGCACCCTGCCGCGCCCAAGCAGGCCGACAGCTCGTCCCGCCCCGCGCCACGAGGCGACAGCACAGCCGACGCGCCGGCCGCGGTGATCGCCACGAACCAGCAAAGCCATTCGACGCTGTCTTCCAGATCAATGGCGATGCGTCGCCCCTGCAGGCTACGCCGGCGCAAGGCCGCAGCCAGCGCCATCCCCGGCTCCAGGACCTGGCCGTAGGTGATTTCCGCCTCGCCGATGAAGAGCAAGGGCGTTTCGCCCAGCCTGACCGCTCGCCTGTAGAGGTCCACCACGCTTTGAGGGCCGCCGCGGAAATGCGGGCCGCTGTCTGTATATTCGAGTTCGAACGGCGCCTTGGGTCCAGTCAGGCGTGCGATGAAGACGCTGGCGTCGGCGGGAGGCGCGCTCATGCGCACCTCCGGAAGGCCGAGGTGGAGGCCATCAGATACGGCGATCCAGAGGCGGGGTCGCGCGCGAGCGCCATCACCAGTTCGCGGCCTGCATGCAAGAAGCGCGGGCGCCCCTCCGCGTCCAGTGCGAAGCGCCCCTGCACGGGCGCGCCGCGCTTGAAATTGAGCGTGCAGACGAAGCCGTCGTCGTCACGAACGATCGATGCGTCCGCCGCTCCCAGCATCAGGCCCTCGTATCGCCCCTCCAGCTCGTCGGGTGCGAATGACGGATCGGCGGGGCGCGTCGCCTCGGCCGTCTCCCCCGGATCGCGCAGAAAGGGCCGCCCGAGCATGTCCGAGACCAGATCGCGCAGGTGCGGCGCGTAGGCGTTGACAACCGTGGCCAGGCCGAACCCGCGCTCGTCGAGCCGCAGGGCGCAGGTCGAGCCGACGTAGGATCCGTTGACACCCTTGAAGCCGCCGTAGTCGGCGATGCCGTGGCAGAAGGCCACCGGCATCTTTTCCCCTTCCGGACCAAGGGTGTAGCGGGGCAGGTCGATGGCGCGGGTCGTAAGCCTTGCGACGGCGCGTTCGAGATGAGGATGGCTCGACCGAAAGCCGCCGGACAGAAAGGCGCCGAGCCTGGCCAGCTGGCGGGGCGAGAGCACGGCGTCGGAAATGGAATAGCGGAGGAACCCGGTTTCCCGGGGCGGGCGCATCGGTTCGAAGGCGTTCGAGCGCGGCGCCTTCACGTGCAAGTTGGCCAGGTCGCGATCGCCCGACTTCAGGTCGCCGTAGAATTGGAGCTCCATGTTCAGCGGGCTCAGCAACTCCTCGCACAGAACCGCCTCGAACGGTCGCTCATAAGCGATCTCGATCGCCTTCTGCAGTATGACGAACGCCGTGTGCGCGTAGCTCCATACCGCGCCGGGCTCGAAGGCCTGCTTACGGTCAGGAAAGAAGGAAGCGAAATCGTCCCAACTGAAGCCCCAACGGGCGGAATTGGCCTGCGGCTCGACGTACCCGGCGGTATGGGTCAGCAGATGTTGAAGAGTGATGCCCGTCCTTGCGCCCGCGCCGCCGGCAAGATCGGGAAGATAGCGACCCAGGTCGTCCTTCAGATCGAGCACGCCCTGCTCGTCCGCCAAAAGCGCCACTACCGAAACCAGCACCTTCATGACGCAGGAGATCGGGATTCTGTCCTCAGGCGTAAACGCCGCCTCTCCCCGCGAGGACGAGCGCCCCACCGCGACATCGAGGCCTTGACCAGCGCGATGCACGGAAACCGCCAGGCCCGGGACGTCAAACGCCTTCCGCGCCGCAGCAAGCCTCTCCGCGAGCCCTTTCTCAGCGTCTGCTGAAAACACCATAGCCCTACCAACACTTACCTATACTGGCACAAGACACAATTCGATGACTTGGTGCAGCGCGCACGACGATGCACCAGCCACTCCAACGCAACCGATCCAAGCCCACAACTCCCGCATAGCGGGATTAGGCGCAAGCGCTCGAACGGCCACGCCCGCGAACGAGACAGCCTCTCAAACCACTTTATATTTACCCATTAAATCAACTTACTGTGCTGACGCGCCTCGAAGCGTCGCAGGTCGCACGCCGATGCGCAAAGGCGCCACTTGTTCCCATGCCGCATGCATCCCCACCCCGATTGCGGCGCTAAAGGACCGCATTACGTGTATTTGATATTGAAGTATCATGGACACGCATGAGCTGCAAACTAAATAGTACAAATGCCGTCACCATCCCATTCACTTGAAAAATTCCCGTTGCCGGCAATTTTTCGTAATAACCCCAGCCCACTAACCTGGCTTTTCACAACGTTGTTAATCGCTAGGGGCGTGATCCAGGCAACGACGCACCTCCAGCGTCGGCGCACGCCCCATGCCGGACGGCTGAGCCGACAGGCGATCCAGGTCCTGCGCGCGGAAGCGCTCGCCGTAGCGTGCATTGAGCAGCCTGAAATCCGGCGGTGAACGTCCCGCCAACAGGTTCTGGTTGGTGTTGCCGACCGAAACTTCGATTTCGTAATTGCCCGGGCTCAGGGCCTCGCCGAGTTCTATCCGGTAGGGCGGCGCCCAGACCGCGCCGATCCGCGCGCCATTGAGCGAAATGACCGCACCTTCACGCACGGGTCCCTCGATCGCCGCCTGCGGGCGCGCGCCAGGGGGCGGCGTCACGGGCACGCCTGCGCCAAAGTCGAGCGTGAGGCACCGCCCATCGAGCGTGGGCTCGATGCGGATCGCGCTCCGATACACACCCACCCCGGAGAAGCCAGCCAGATCAGGTTCGTCCGTCCAGAACATTGGTCGCGCGAGTGGTCTGGCGGGACCGCCGGCGAGCGCCAGACTCCAACCGTCTGCGAGCGGTCGGGTCGCGGTCGGGGGATGATCCCTTGCGATCGGCTGCGCGGTCCTTGAGAACACCAGAAAGGCGCTTTCATAGGGCGCGAGGTTGATCTCGATCCGTCGTCCAGGGACCGTCCGCCGCCGCCCCGACACAGGATCCCACCACTGTGCGGCTTTAAAGCGAGTGTCGAAGCGAGCTTGCGCGCTTAGGGGCCGATTGCTCGTATTGACCAGGAAATAGAGATCCTGGTCGAGCAACCGCCGCCGCACGAAGCCCAGCGCCGGGTTCGGTCGATCAAGGACCAGAGCGGGGGGCGCCGCCCGCGCCAGAGCGGCGGCAATACCGTTCCTCCCAACGATCTGTACGGCGCGGCTGGCCGACAGCCGACGGGCCAACGCCGCGACTTGCGTGCGATCGGCGTCGTCGAGCAGGCCTCCCGAGGTCGAAGGCATGGATTCGACCACCACAAGGCGCCCGCCGCGCTGGGTCCAGGCCTCGACGGCCGCCAAGGCGCGTGCGTCCATCCGGGTCATGGCCGGCAGCACCAGCGCCCGGTGCGTCAGCTTGCCCGAGGCGACCGCGGCGGCGTCGACGAAGTCGAACCCGTGACCTGCGTCGAGCACCTGGCCGACGAGGTCTTTTCCCACCCGACTGGGCATTGCTTCATTGGCCGAGGTTTTGGCCGGCGTCATGGACGCGAAGGCGTCCTCGATAGGCAGGTAGATGGCCACGTCGTTAGCCGGCGCGCCCTGCCGCAGCAGATGGGAGACCCGCTGCAGGTAGAGGCTGACCTCCGGCATGACCCCGTACCAGGGGTTTTGGTCATTGAGCGCGCCGGCGGCGTAGAAGGACCAGCCGGGGGCCGCCGCCTCGGGCGGACTGTAGGGCCAGCCATGCCCGACCAGTTGATTGACGCCCTGCAGGAAGTGGCGGTCCGCCTCGACCTTGAGGTCTAGCGGCGTGGCCGCCCAAGCTGGCGAGTGCAGCCAGGTCCAGACTTCGGACGAAACGATCGGCTTGCCGTAGAGGTGCGCCGACGAGGTGGCCCATCGGGTCGAGGTGAAGCCGCGCCACTCCTCCCCTTCCCCTTCGGGGAGGTCCACAAGAGCGCCGCTCGACAGCGTCGGCGCGGGAAATCCGTAGACCTGAGCCCGGAAGCGGACGCCGCGTTCGCGCGCCCATCCGTTCACGGCGGCGAGGTAGCGCTCTTCCACCAGCTCGGACAGAGTGCGCGCCCAGTCATATCGGATCTCGCCATGTCCGTTCGTGTCGAGGAACAAGGCCGGCAGGTGGGGGATCAGATCATAACCGCGGCGACGCCGAAACTCGGCGGCGAAATCGCCGGTCCAGCTCGCGCCATAGGCTTCCAGGCTGTCGGAGAAGACAGCGTCGGGCGGCGGCCCATCGCGAAAGGCTTCAAGAAGGCGGTCGCCGACCTGAGCCAGATGGCGGTCGACGGCGTCACGATCCAGGTGGTCGATGACGTAACCTTCCCCACCCACGGCGGCGCGCTTGACCTGCTGGCCCGTTCGTCCTGCGATAAAGACCAGAATCTCGCGCGGAAGCACCGAAGGCTCCAGCGTCAATCGCGGCCCCGACCAGGCGAGCCGCGTCCAGGTATCGGCCGACGCGTCGCCGCCCGGCGGTCCGATCCTGACGTCCACCAAGGACTCGCCAGGGCCTAGCGCGGGCAGGATCACCTCGCCGGCGCCCGCCGGAGCGGTGATCCGCTTCATCCGGATTTCGGCGGAGGCGTGATCTATGGGAACATGCGGCCCGCCGAACGGCCAGCCGCTGCCAAGCGTGACGTCGAAGCGCAAGCCGTTGCGACGCGCCTCCAGCGCGGCATGGCGCAGCAGAGCCAGGAAGGGGTCGGAGAGGTAGGGCGCGTTGACCGCGCCCGGCGCCCCCTCCGGGACCAGGGGATAGACAGGCTGGACCTCGACGCCGCCGATACCGCCCCGCTTCATCGCTTCCAACTCGCGCGTCAGCTCTTCGCGCGTCACCGACGGGCCAAACCACCACCATCGCATCATGGGCCGGGCGTCCGCCGGCGGCGCGACAAAGCTCCCCCACAACGGATCGGGCTCGGCCGTCGCGGCCGCCGCCGGGGCTTGCACGGCGAGCGACAGCAGCAGGACGGCCAGGATTCGGCGGAACGGGAACGCCCCGCGCGGCCATGGTCTGCGTTGGACGCTGGATGAAGCGATCATCGCCGACCAGCCATTCTAAGACGCCGCTTCGAGCTTGGGCGATGCGCCAGGACAAGCCCGCTCGATCGCCCCAGCCCCATCACGCACCAAGACCCGGCGGGAGGCGGCGGCGCCCAATCCCTGCACGGTCAGTCCCTGCTCGGCAGGCCTGAAGGATAAACTGATCGCTTCGCCGCTTGCGGCCTTCGAGGACGGCGCTGCTGAAACAGGTGCGACCTCCGCCGTCCCGCATCCGCCGACATAGAAGGCCACGCCCTGGCAGGGCTCTTCATCAATCGAGGCCTCGTGCCGCATGCCGCCGTCGAGAAAGACCCGGTAGACGCCCTCCCCCGCGACCCGCACGCTCATCGACCGCCCATCGAGGCTCACGCCGGTGATCGGACCGTTGGCCACGACCAGCGTCCAGCCCCCGCAATGGTCGTTGTCCTCCGTCAGGCAGTCGGCCGAGGCGAACGCCGCCTCGTTCGGGCGTCCACCGAAGGGGCCGCGGCCCGTCAGGGCCGCGTTCTGGAACACCGCCATCGAGCGACCGTCTTCGGATCGCAGATATTGGTTCTGATCACAGATCGCCTCGAACTCCACCTCGCGGTCGAGGCGCAAAGGCCAGGCGTCTTCGGCAGACGAAAGGGCGCAGATCATAGGCGCGAGGCAGGCTACGCCGAGAGCGACGAGCCGTGTCGGCCAGACAAGCGCGGCGCTCTTTGCCGTCGCCGCCCGTTTCCCGTTCTTATCCATCGCCCCCTCCCTTGTTCTTTGTCGTGTGTCGTTCAGGCCCAGCGATCGCGACTGAGGTCGGCAAGGCGGCGATCCTCGATCCGGCTCCAAACCTCGTCGTATTCATGGAAGAAGCGCATGGTCTTGAGCCGGTCCTGGGCCTCTTCATGGACCTCGGGCCGCGCGGCCTTGACGTGGCGGAAATAGGCCTCGCTCTGCAGGCGGTAGTGGTTGTTCAGCACCTCGAAATCGCCCAGTCCCGTCTCGTCGAGGATGATATGGAGGGCGTCTCCGAACGCCTCGCCGTTGGACAGCACCTTGTCGCCGCGCCGGGTGACGGGATTGTGCTGGGAGAAGACTTCGATAGCGTCCGGCCTGGAGAAAGCCTTGAGGAAGGCCCGGCTGACGGCCGCGTCGCCGCGCCTGGTGAAGCCGCTGACGACCGACCTGGGCTGGGTGCGGTGGCCGCTGGAGCCGAAGCTCAGCCACGGTGCAAGAACCGCTTCCCGATCCCGGTGTCTGGCGAGCATCTGCGCCAGCGGCGCGCCGTCGGTAGGATAGACGAATTCGTCGAGGTCAAAGACGCCGACCCATTCCGTCTCACGCCGCAGCCTGGGAAGAAGTTCGGTGTAGGCGCCGATCTGGTAGCCGTCTCGGGCGCAGGTGAAGAGATCCACCACCCCGTCGTCGATATGGCGTCGCAGCGCGGTCCGAAAGTCGTCGGTGCTGTTGTTGTCGATCAGGTAGAAATGCTCGACGCCAAACGCCCGGTAGTGATCCACCCACTCGTCGATCACATGGCCCTCGTTGCGAAAGATCGCCATGACGGAAAGCTGAAACCGGGCGCTGGCGCTGTGAGCGCCATCGCAGGGCGATACATGGCGGGGGTCAGGCATGGACCCCATCCGTGTCGCGGCGACGCCAGAGCACCGACTTGTCCCGCGACGGCAGGGCGTCGTAGTGCTCGATCAGCAGGCGGATGCAGTCGGATTGAAGGTCCTGGGCGGACCTCAGGTGACCAGACAACCCGTAGTAATCTTCATCGCCGAACGGGTAGCATGACGTGAAGATGTATTTCACGCCTTGCTCGATGCAGTGCCCGATCGGCACGCGCGGGTCCTCGATATGCTCGAGTACTTCGCCGAACACGACCAGATCCCTGCCCCGCATTAGCGCCGCGCCATCAGTGGGAAGGGTAAGGACTTCCACCTCGAAGCCCTCTCGGGCCAGGCGATAGGCGGGAAACTTCACCGCCTCGGCGTCGTCATAGATCGCGACCCTGGCGCCCCAGCGCGCGAACTGGACGGCGTAGTCGGCCACCAGGCACCCGAAGTCGAGCATGGAAAGCCGCGAGATTTCCTCGCCCGACCGGCGCAGAAGATCGGCGATATCCTCGGCTTGCGCGTAGCGGCTATAGTCGAGCATGGTTCGCACGACGTAGGGGCATATGCCGTGCGTGCGGCACAATGGCTTGCGCTCAGGCTGTTGCAATCGCGCGATCTCGCGCATCACCGGTTCGGGTACGCCGTAATAGGCCAGCACCACGCCGAAGCGGTCTTCACTGACGTCCAACTCGAACCTCCCCAAAACGCTCTGCACTCCCCTCGTCTCGCAGCCGGAACCGGTCATGATCCGCCCACGGGCGCCAGCCTCGTCCGGTCGACGGACAACGGGTCGGCCCGCTCGCCGGCGGCGGCCTGAAGCTGGGCGTATAGGCCGCCCCTTCCCAGCAGGTCCTGGTGGGAGCCGCTCTCGACCAGTTCGCCCTCGTCGAGCACGTGGATGAGATCAGCGTCGCGGACGGTCGAAAGGCG
>PJTT01000278.1_pt1 | contig 60192 bp, 55 predicted proteins | sample 1512261 | NCBI WGS metagenome assembly PJTT01 (sample SAMN08177685, study PRJNA422409) | Soil metagenome, whole genome shotgun sequencing project. | isolation source: Soil (2) enriched on wood chips | place: USA: Madison | collected 2015-01-15 | reverse complement strand
GTAAAAAAGTTATGTTTGCGCATGGGAATGTTTTTGGTGTGGTAACTTAAAACTAACCCAAAAGGTGGCTTAGGCCACCTTTTTTATTACTCTTTTTTTAACTTTTTCCGGACAACAATGATTTGGAAATTTGGTAATGAAGCCTTACCCTAATCCTCTCCTTTGGAGGGGAATGCTACTCCGACAAAATAAGGAGTATGGCACAATGCCCAATAGCGTTGTTGCAGCACAAGTGTGCGACGCAAGGGACGATCATCTGTGTTACTGCTGCTGGTAACATAAAAAACTACCCGCTATCCCTCGTAGGAAATATTTAAAAATGTTATACACCAGTTTTTTTCTTTTAAGCAGGATGTTTTATATTTGGCAGCTTTGCAGTTTTTTGCAAGCAATAAAACATTAAAAACCTCTTAAAACTAATTATGTCACTGCGGGAAAAATTTACCGGAACCGGTATAGCCATTGTAACCCCTTTTTTAGCCGATGGAACTATAGATTACAACAGCCTGGAAAAGCTGATTGAGTTTTGGATAAAGGGTAAGGTAGAGTATTTGGTAGTGCTGGGCACCACCGGTGAAAGTGCAACGGTACATGGTAAGGAAAAGCAGGACTTATTTACGTTTGTTCAAAAGCAGGTAAATGGCCGTGTAGCTTTGGTGGCCGGCATTGGCGGTTACGATACACAATCGGTTATTAAAGATTTTTCGTCTTTTGATCTTACAGGTTATGATGCTATTTTATCAGTAGCACCGTATTACAATAAACCTAATCAGGAAGGATTGTTTCAGCACTATAAAGCTTTAGATGCTGTTACGCCTTTGCCCATTATGATGTATAATGTGCCTGGACGTACTGGACAAAACCTTACAGCAGCTACTCAGTTGCGTGTGGCACAAGAATGTAAAAATGTATTTGCAACCAAGGAAGCAAGCGGTAACCTGGAGCAAGTGGGGCAGATTATAAAAAACAAGCCTGCCTCTTTTATGGTAATAAGCGGCGATGATAATTTAACGCTGCCCATGATTGCCATGGGCGCTGAAGGCGTTACTTCTGTTGTGGCCAATGCTTTTCCGGAGGACTATGCCAATATGGTTAGGTTATGTTTGGATGGTGATTTTGCCCAAGCCCAATCACTACATTATACCTACACAGATATAGTAAGCGCCTTATTTGAAGAAGGTAGCCCAAGTGGTATAAAAGCTGTGCTAAGCCAAATGAATCTTTGTGAGAATACATTTAGATTACCGGTAGTTGCAGTGAGTGAAAAACATGCCCAAAAAATTGAAGCCCTGGTAAAAGATATACTGTAAAACTTAACAGTGTCCCAACAGGTAATATACAATTACAAAAACTAAAATAAAGCCAAGGCATCCGCCGCCCCATTTGTATGCGGCAGCACCTGCTAATAATGTTTTAAGCCAATTTTGCATAATAATGTTTTTATTTTTATGCTTATTCAAATTAAATGCCAATTGTTGTTTGTGTAGTATTGGCTAAGCATATTATTACACATTCGTTTTGCATAAACATTGTATCCTACTAGCTATGTACACTAAACAGGAGGCATCACTTATACGAAAAAAATTTTGGACAACGCTTGGCCGTTACCTGCAACCTGTGCCTAATGCGGATGGTGAAAATATTAATTGGATAAACTACAAAACAGGCGTAAAGGATATTTATTTTCGAATGGATGTAGACAAGGACATGGCCCAAATTGGTATAGAAATAAAACACACTGCCAATAGTATTGACAATAATTTTTACGAACAACTGGCTAACATGCGTAGCATGTTGGAAAGTTCGGTAGGTGAAACCTGGGAATGGCAACCGGAAGCATATGATGAATTTGGCGCCGGATTAAGCCGTATATACACAGAAAAAACCGGAGTAAACATTTTTAAAGAATCGGACTGGCCGGCAATTATTTCGTTTTTAAAGCCACGCATTATTGGGCTGGATAATTTTTGGCTACAGGTAAAAGACGTGTTTTAAATCATCTTTTTTATAAGTTATATTTATAGGGCAATATTGGGTTTTCAACAATTGCCCGTTTTTTTTGTTGTAGCTCCATTCATTTATTTCAACCTATAACTCAAATGGAAATCCTTTTTATAGCTATTGCGTTTATCATTGGTTTTTTGTTTTACAAAATCGGACTTCCGCCGTTATTAGGTTTTCTTACCGGAGGTTTTGTTTTATCTGTTTACGGCTACCAAAGCACACATGCCTTGGAAGAAATAGCCCATAGCGGTGTAATATTTTTACTGTTTACATTAGGACTTAAAATACGGTTAAAGAATTTTCTCCAGCCCGAAGTTGCCGTTTCCGGATTATTACAAATAGCCATTAGCGTGTTACTGCTAATGGGTTTGTTTGCGGTTATTGGTATTAGCGCAGGTTTTACAACCAGTCAAACTATTTTACTGGGCATTTTATTGGGCGTAGCCAGTACCGTTATTGCCGCAAAAGGCTTGGAAGAAAAAGGCGAACTGGACTCTTACCATGGCCGTTTATCCATTGGTATATTGGTAATGGAAGATATTATCCTAATTGGTATTCTTGCCTTTACTGGTTTAAAAGCACCATCACCTTGGGCATTGGCTTTGTTATTATTGCCATTACTAAAACCAGTGGTGGTTAGGTTGTTGCGCTTAATTAAAAACGACGAGTTATTATTGTTATACGGCGTGTTAATGGCTTTTGGTGGCGCTGCTTTATTTGAATTTGTTGGATTAGGTGGCGAACTAGGTGCTTTTTGTTTTGGTGTGTTGCATGCCGGTGAAGAAAAAGCGGGTGATGTTTCTAAAAAATTATGGTCGTTAAGGGAAGCTTTTTTAACCGTATTCTTTTTAAAAATTGGTTTAATAGGACTACCTACATGGACCGATTTAGGCTACGCACTTGCCTTGGTAATTATATTGCCATTCAGGGTAGCTATTTTCTTTGGTATATTATCCATTTTTCGTTTACGTGCCCGTACCAGTTTTTTAACCGCCACATCGCTGGCCAGTTTTAGCGAGTTTGCTATTATTACTGGGGCGGTAGCTGTTACGGTAGGCTTGTTTCCTGCCCCCATGTTAATTACGTTAACCACCATTGTGGCCGTATCATTCTTAGTGGGTGCACCGGTTAATGCAAAGGCTAATCAGTTGTTTAATAAACTGGAACCCATACTTACTAAGTTTGAAAGTAAACGTTCACGTAGCGATGCGGAACCTGTTAACATTGGTATTGCCAATTATTTAATTGTGGGAATGGGACGTGCCGGTACATCTTCATACGATTATTTTCAGGAGCGTGGTTTAAAAGTAGTAGGTTTTGATACCGACCCGAATGTTTTATCATCACACCGAGTAAAAAAGCGCAGGGTATTGTATGGCGATGCGAATAGTAAATTATTATGGCAAAATCTGGACATTAGCAAACTGCAAGGCGTAGTGGTAACCACTCCGGAAGAAGAAGCCAAAATGAGTGTGGTAGAAGCCTTGCGTGCCCGTGGTTTTCAGGGGCATATAAGTGTTATGGTCGATTCTGAATTGCAGGCCAAACATTTAAAAAATATTGGCGTAAATACCATTTGTAGTCCGTTGGTACAGGCTGGTGTGGAGCTGGCCGAAAAAGTAGTAGCGGTACAAGCAGTGCAGGCTGCTTAATTATGTATCGTTTATAATATTTTTTTTGGGCTGTCAGCAGTAGAAACTCCGGTCAGCTTTTGTTCCCGCTTTCTGCAGTAGTGCAACGCCTGCGCTGCTTTGCCCACACACTGTTGCAGCTACTGCTGTCAATCGGGCAGCCAGTCAGCTTTAGATCATTGTTGATGGTTCATAGTTAATAGGTCATATTGTGAGTAGTAAATTGTTATTGACAATTCACTACTCACTTACGGTCTTTCAAACTTCCCGACTCACGGACTTTCCTCTGCTAATTAACGAACGGAACGTACCACCTAAAAGTCGGGGTGCACCTTGCAATATGCTGAGTAATGTTACAGGTGCACAAGTGTGCGACGCAAGGGACGATCATCTGTGTTACTACTGCTGGTCAACAAAAAATAAAAACTTGACATAGCTTAAAATCTATCAAAGAAGTAAAACGCTCAAATCCAAAATCTCAATTCTGAAATCCCAAATCTCATTTCTCAAATCTGCTTTGTAAGTTTGCAACAATGGATGAAATTTTAAGTGTACAACAACTTACCAAATTACAGGATGCTAAACCTATTGTAAACGAGGTGAGTTTTGTATTAACCAGCGGACAAAAAATGGCGATAGTAGGGGAGACTGGTTCGGGTAAAAGCAGTTTGCTAAAAATGATTACCGGCCATATGCAACCCGATGGCGGCCAAGTGCTGTTTAAAAATAAAAGGGTAGAAGGACCGTTGGAAAAGTTAATACCCGGACATCCGCAAATGGCTTACCTGAGTCAGTACTTTGAATTGCGTAATAATTATTGGGTGTACGAGGAGTTGAGTTACACCAATCAGCTAACTGATGAAGAAGCAAATACCATTTATGATATTTGCCAGATTACACATTTATTGCAAAGGCGCACCAATCAATTATCCGGCGGCGAAAAACAACGTATAGCACTTGCCAGGCAGTTGGTAAAAAAGCCTGCATTATTGGTGTTGGATGAGCCTTTCTCCAACCTGGATCCGGTACATAAACAAACCATAAAAACAGTACTACATAACATAACCACAAAACTGGGCATTACTACATTATTGGTATCGCATGATGCGTTGGATACACTTTCCTGGGCAAATGAATTATTGGTGATGAAAGATGGTGTTATTATACAACAAGGCTCACCCGAAATAGTGTACTACCAACCGGTAAATGAATATTGTGCAGGACTATTAGGTGCTTATAATTTTATAACAACTAATAACGAAGCGTTTAAAAACCTGACTGATTTTAACTGGCCTACCAATGGTTTTATAATCAGGCCCGAAAACTTGCAGCATCACAATACTAATTGTAAATACTTAGTTACGGGTATTGTAAGTAAAATAATTTTTCTTGGTAGTTTTTATGTGGTGCAAACGCAGGTTGGCAATCAATTATTACAATTTAGCAGTACTGCTAATCATCTACCTACCATTGGCGCAACGGTGCAATTAGGCTTTAACCAAGCCGATGTACATTTTATATAGTAAATTTCTTTTTAAAGTATAAGTATACCTATTGGCTAAACCCTAAACTTGGTTTAGTATTTGCTATAAATATTCTTTAGTTAGTTTGCCAAAACCGTTGTATATTACAGTAGCCATTATTTATTATTCACTTATTAGGTTTGTAGTATAATAATTACCCTTTAAACTATATTCCATGATAAAAGCAGTAACGCAGTTAACCGAAGAATGTCAACAATGGAGATTCACCCTACGCCATTTACGTGAGCAATACGTACACCACCTAAAAAAACTGGAAAAAAGAGTACACGAAAAAAGCCTTCGTCAATCCATGTGGGAAGTAGCGCATTTGTACAATCAGTTTTACATTCAGTTAATTAACATTCACGATTTAAAAAAAGCCATTAAACGTCATGCCGATAATATCAGCAAGCAATCAATGATAGGTGTTTTGCGTGACGATACAGTGGCCCTGCATTGTTTTTTAAACAACGATTTTGATTTACTTAACAAGCGCTTAAAATTAATAAGCGATGAGTTTAAAGTGTTTCAAAAAAAATACCCGCCAACTATTTACGCATAAATAATTAAACCGTACGGCTACATGTGCATTAAGTCTTACTTGAGCCCTTGTTTTTATCCTCCGTACACCATTATCAGCCACCAAAAAGTGGCTGATTTTTTTATATAAATACTATAAGGGTGTGCTATAAAAGAACGTACTTCGCACAAATACTATTATGTCATTTTATTACGAAGTACACTTTACAAATATTACCCCGGCCGATAGCGATATACTCATTGCCTTATTATCTCAAAACAATGTAAACGGTTTTGAAGAGTTGGAAAACAGCTTGAAAGTTTTTATAAGCGAAGCTGATTACGACGAAGCGGCAATTGCCGAAATTGCTGCTACGGTTAATGCCACCTATGAGCTTAAAAAAATAGAAGAAGAAAACTGGAATAAATTGTGGGAGTCCAATTTTAATCCGGTTACGGTTGACAATTGGGTAGCGGTTCGGGCCGATTTTCATGAACCTATCACCAATGTAGTTCACGAAATTGTTATAACACCCAAAATGAGTTTTGGTACAGGCCATCATGCCACTACTTATATGATGTTGGATCAAATGCAGCATTTACAACTTACCAACAAAACCGTTTTCGATTTTGGAACCGGTACCGGCGTATTGGCCATTCTGGCTAAAAAAATGGGTGCAGGTAATGTTGTGGCTGTGGACTATGACGAGTGGAGTATAGAAAACACCCGCGAAAATATTGCCCGCAACAATACTGATGGCATTAATTTAGTACAGGCCGATACTGCCCAATTGAATAGCAGCTTCAATGTAATCCTGGCCAACATTAATAAAAATGTTATTTTGGATAATATGGAAACCCTGTCAAACCAACTGGAAAAAGGCGGTACCATCTTTTTTAGCGGGTTATTAGTTAACGATGAGCAGGATATTGTAACTGCTGCACAGCAAGTTGGCCTGCAATTAGTAAATACCCAAATACGAAATAAGTGGTTATTTATCAACATGTTAAAGGGCTAAGGGTAAACAAGTATTAATAAATTGTTACCTACTCACAGGTTTTCTTTACCTTTGTTGTTCAACTCTTTACCAATAAAAAATCGATTCCGGTTGCTATGAATGGTCTTTTATTAATATTGCTGGCATATTTAATAGGAAGTATCCCTACTTCTGTTTGGGTCAGCAAACACTTTTTCAAGATCGATATTCGGGAATACGGCAGTGGAAATGCCGGTGCTACCAATACCTACAGGGTTTTAGGCCCAAAATGGGGAACCATTGTTATGGTAGTGGATATGCTAAAAGGTATGTTGGCGGTAAAGCTGGCTTTTTTAGCTCCCGAGTTATTGGATAGTGAAACCCGTTTTTTAAATCTTCAAATAGCTTTAGGCCTGGCAGCTGTGTTAGGTCATATCTTCCCAATCTGGGCCGATTTTCGTGGCGGTAAAGGCGTGGCAACCTTATTTGGTTTAGTAGTAGGCATTTCGCCGTGGACAGCCCTCGGTTGCTCCGGTGTGTTTCTCATGGTTTTATATTTAACCCGTTTTGTGTCGCTTAGTTCCATCTTGGCTAGCGTAGCATTTCCCATTTTTATATTGGTAATTTTTAATGTAGATAATCCCATTTACCGTGTATTTGCCATTGCCGTGGCATTAATGGTTATACTTACCCATCAAAAAAATATTACCCGTTTGTTTAAAGGTGCCGAAAGCAAAGTACCTATCTTCAAAAAAAGAGACAGGCGCAGGCAACGTCGCCGGGGTGATATGTCGTCATAATTTCCGTAAACATAATTTTTGTTTTTGTAGGAGGTGCCCCTTCGTGCCTCGGGTCGGGCTATCCGCTGTATCTTTTGCCCCTGGCTACATTAGCCACGCTTCGCAAAAGGATGCCGCTGCTATCCCTCACCCGCTAACGCCAGTCAAAACTTAGTTATGTTTATAATTTAATATGCTATTTTTGCATCTCCCCTCTAGGCCGGCACTGTAAAAAAATAATTGGTACAGTGATTGATTTGTTTAACATAAACAACAAACCCATGATAAGGACAATTTTCGCAGTATTTGCTGCAGCTACATTAGTTGCGGGCTGTTCAACTAATTCGGTAACAGGGCGTAGTCAAATGAAACTAATGCCGGAGTCAGAGTTACAGTCAATGGCCGTAACAGAGTATAAGTCATTTTTATCCAGCAATAAAGTAATTAGTAGCGCTACCAGTAAAGATGCCGAAATGGTAACAAGGGTAGGCCAACGTATTACACAAGCTGTAAAAAATTACTATGCACAAAAAGGTATAAGTGCCGAGTTAGAAGGTTATAACTGGGAATATAAATTAGTAGATAGTAAAGATGTAAACGCCTGGTGTATGCCGGGTGGTAAAATTGTAGTGTACACCGGTTTATTACCCATTACACAAAACGAAGCTGCATTAGCCGCCGTTATGGGTCATGAGGTTTCTCATGCATTATTCAATCATGGTAACGAGCGTATGAGTCAGGGCATGGTACAACAAGGCCTTGGTTCTGCTTTAAGCGTAGCCTTAGCTAACAAACCTGCTGCAACACAAAGTTTGTTTATGACAGCTTTTGGTGTAGGTACAAACGTACTGGGTGTATTACCATTTTCAAGAAAACATGAGTTAGAAGCCGATCGTTATGGTTTAATCTGGACAGCTATGGCGGGTTACAACCCACAAGAAGCTGTTAACTTATGGAGAAGAATGGAAGCTGCCGGTGGCGGTCAGGGTCAACCTGAGTTTTTAAGCACCCATCCAAGCGAAGGAAAACGTATTCAGGAGCTGGAAAAACACATGCCTGAAGCCTTACAATACTACAAACCTGTGTCTAAATAAAAATATTTTTTATACTAAAATAGCCTTTGCAGCACTGCAAAGGCTATTTTGTTTGCGGTAACCACGCAAATACAGCGTTTTTTTACTACCTTTGCACTCCCGACAAATGGAAACATAGTGTGGACAGGGTTTCGGCATGTTCTTTTAAACCTAAAAATGGCTTTATAGTATGCTTCCAACGGTTTTTGAAAAATTACAACTGGCAGACGAAAAGAATCTATTAATTCAGGGTTTACCTTCTTCAATCGAAAAACAATTCAGCAAGTTATCGTTTGCAAAAAACATGACTCCGTTGTTAAAAAACAGGAAAATTGACTTTGCGCTTGTTTTTGCGGTGAACGAAAATCAATTAAACGGTATTTTAAAAGATGTAATGCCATCTTTAAAAGAAGAGTCTAAATTTTGGGTAGCTTATCCAAAAACAACCTCTAAAATTGTTACCGATTTAAACAGAGAGTGTAGCTGGAACAGGATTACCTGCGAAGGTTACGAAAGTATCGAGCGTATTGAATTAGACCATGTATGGAGTGCAATGCGGTTTGTAAAAGGCGAATTAGAACGTTCGGTAGAAACAGTTACCAGTCGTAAAAGAGAAGCAGCACCGGTTAGTGCTGAAGAGTAACAAACAAAAAATATTTATTTCAGGGCTGCCTTTTATAGGCAGCCTTTTTTTGTTGCCTGATTATTATAAATTGTTTTATTATTGATGATTAAACAATTTGTTTAGTACGTAGTTAATAAATAGCAAAGCGTAAAAACTTACATTTGTAACATGTGGAGAAGAAAAAAGAAAAAGCCTCATTTTTTTGAAACCGTTGTACAAAACCCGGATGCCATAAAACTTACTAATAAGGAAGAAGGGTTGAACTTTCTGGTTTCTTTCTTTAAAACAATTCGTCCTTTATCAAACGAAGAAAATAGCACTGCAAACGACAAGTTGCTATTGGCCATTAATGCACTACAAACACAAACTGTATTAAAACAAAAACTACAGCGGGCCTTACTGTTACAATTAATAAACACCAACCTTAATACCGCACTTACCGAAAGTGGCGTGCCACTTGCAGGTGGTTTTTGGCAAGAGTTATTTGATAGGTTAAAACATAAAGCATTGCCGGCTTTGCAAGATCCCGGTGATTTTTTGTATGTATTAAACCGTGTTTATTATAAGTCGGATGATTTTAAATGGGTAGAAGCCATTACCAGAGAAAACTGGATAAGCTTTTTTGCTACCATACAAATTCCCATTGGTGTAAAAGATAAACGCTTACAGCACCATGTATTGGCTGCCATGCGCATATTATCATTTCAGGTAGCGCAAACGGGGTTAGAAAAAGAAGTGGCCGGTTTTATTCCTGCCGATGAAACAGGAGAGGAGAGTCCGTTTGTAAAGCAGAGTTTTTTAATACATGATTTACAGGAAAAACTGGCACAGGATAGTGATAGCGCCACCATTAACCAATGTTGTTATTTAATAAAACAAGTAGCTAATCAGTGTTTAAAAAACATTGAACATATTCGTACGGAGCAATCCACTAAAGGTGCCAGTTTACGCCAGACATACACCTTATTAATTCTATCAACAAGGCTTCAGCGTATATTAATTTTAACGGATGTACTGGATAGGGATGATAGTTTTGATGTAGGCCGCTTTGTTGATTTATTTAAAGTACTGGTAAGAAACGAAAACCGGAAGAACAGTATTATAGAATTTTTATCGCAGGGTATGGGTTACCTGGCTTATCAAATAGCCGAACATAAAGGTAATAAAGGCGGAAAATATATTACATCAACCCGTAAGGAGTATAGAAAAATGGTGGTTAGCTCCATGTGGGGCGGCTTAATTATTTGTTTTATTGCCGTATTTAAAAACCTGTTGGGTAAACTTGCCTTAGCTCCCTTTTGGCAAGGGTTTATATATAGTGTTAATTATAGTGCAGGCTTTATAGCTATTGAAGAAACAGGCTCTACACTTGCCACTAAACAACCGGCGTTTACAGCCAGTGCGGTGGCTGCTTCGTTAGATACAAAAAAGCAATCCAATCAACCGGACTTAAACAACCTGGCTATAACGGTAGCCAAAGTATCCCGAAGCCAGATAGCCTCCTTTTTTGGTAACTTGATTATTGTATTTCCCGGTACATTTTTATTAGCCTGGTTATACCATCTTTTATTTAGTACAAAAATTGCAGATGGCGATGCGGCTTTCCAGTTATTAAAGGACCAGCATCCTTGGGAGAGTTTATCATTGTTATATGCCTGTAATACCGGTTTCTTTTTATTTGCTAGCGGAATTATAGCCGGTTATGTGCAAAACAAAATCAGGTACGGCCGTATTGGTGATAGATTGGTTATGCATCCAATTTTACAACTATCCATGTCGGCAGGTCGCCGACAAAAATTAGCCGGTTATATTGAAAAACATTCAGGGGCTTTAGTGGGTAGCATTGCATTAGGTTTCTTTTTAGGTATGGCCAGTATTTTTGGTAAACTCTTTGGTATTCCTTTCGATATCAGGCATATCACTATATCGGCAGGTAACGCAGCTATTGGTGTATATGGTGCCGGTTTTGAAAACATAGCCTGGCAATATTTATTGGTGGTGTTTTTAGGTGTACTGGCCATAGGCTTTGTTAACTTTTTAAGCAGTTTTTCTTTTGCTTTTTATGTGGCTGTAAAATCAAGAGGCATTCATTTAAAAGATTATCCGCAGTTTATAGGTATTCTGTGGCGTTATTTTATTCATTTTCCCACTCATTTTATTTTTCCGCCTAAAACAAAAACCACAACAGAGAACAATTTGAAAATTAGATAATTTGAAAATGGGGGCTTGTAATTAAGAATTAATATTTAATAATTAATAATTGGAGTTACCGAAAAAGTTAAGAGGCTTACACAATGCCCAATAGAATTACCGGACACCCCGATTAAAATACGGGGTACTGCAAAATGGCCAATAGAATTGTTGCAGTACAAGAGTGCGACGCAACCAAACTCCCCTTTAGGGGTTGGGGGCATAGTAGCAATATTGCTGGCCAACAAAAATACTCATGCATATACTCGGAGAAACTCAATTTTTTTCTTTTGCTTTCTGTTACATTTTTGTTACCTTGTTTTAATACCAATTATCAAGTGATTTTAATTGGTAAAACGATTTGCTCACAAAAAATTATCTATGCAGCCGATTATAGAATGTGTTCCCAATTTTAGCGAAGGAGTTAACCTGCAAACAATAAAATTAATTACAGATGAAATTGAATCGATAGAAGGTGTAAGACTGCTAAATGTGGATCCCGGAAAAGCTACTAACCGTACAGTAGTAACTTTTGTTGGCCATCCGGAGGCTGTAATACAAGCAGCTTTTTTAGCTATAAAAAAAGCCGGCGAGTTAATTGACATGAGTAAACATACCGGTGAGCACCCGCGTATGGGTGCAACAGATGTTTGTCCGCTTATTCCCATTGCCAATATTACCATGGAAGAAACGGCCCGTTATGCGCAACAATTAGCAAAGCGTGTGGGTGAGGAGTTAAACCTTCCGGTGTATTTGTACGAGGCTGCACAAAGCAACCCGGCCAGAAATAATTTATCGGTAATACGTGCAGGAGAGTACGAAGGTTTTTTTAAAAAAATTAAACAACCGGAATGGGCTCCCGATTTTGGTCCCGCAGAATTTGATGCTAAGCGTGGTGGTACTGTAATTGGCGCCCGTGATTTTTTAGTGGCCTACAATGTTAACTTAAATACAACCTCTACACGTAGAGCAAACGCCATTGCATTTGATATAAGAGAAGCCGGCCGTGTAAAAAAAGTAAACGGTAAAGCCGTTGTTGATGAAAATGGAAAAACGGTAAATATTCCCGGTAGTTTAAAATCGGTTAAAGCTATTGGCTGGTATATTGAAGAATATGGTATTGCACAAATATCCATTAACCTTACTAACTTAAACGTTACACCCATTCATATTGCGTTTGATGAAACTTGTAAAAAAGCGGATGCCCGTGGCATACGTGTTACAGGTAGTGAGTTGGTAGGACTTGTGCCGTTAAAAGCTTTGTTAGATGCAGGAAAATATTTTTTACAAAAGCAACAACGTTCCATTGGTGTTAGCGAAAAAGAATTAATAAAAATTGCCGTAAAATCTTTAGGGTTAGATGAATTAACACCCTTTAAACCCGAAGAAAGAATTATAGAATATATGCTGGCCAAAGCGGAGGACAGCAAACTGGTTAACATGACGGTAGCTGCATTTGCTGATGAAACAGCCAGTGAAAGTCCTGCACCGGGCGGTGGTTCTATTGCTGCCTATATGGGCTCATTAGGTGCAGCATTGGCAACCATGGTGGCAAACTTATCATCGCATAAAGCCGGTTGGGATGAACGTTGGCAAGAGTTTAGCAATTGGGCCGAAAAAGGCGAAGCTGCTAAAGCCACTTTATTAAAATTGGTGGATGAAGATACTGCTGCGTTTAATAAAATTATGGATGCGTTTGGTTTGCCTAAATCTACCGATGAAGAAAAACAAATTCGTAAGAACGCTATACAACAAGCTACCAAATACGCTATTGAAGTTCCCTTTAAAGTAATGCAGGTGGCTGCCGGCACTATGGAATTAATTAAAGCCATGGCAGTTACGGGTAATCCTAACTCGGTGTCCGATGCAGGCGTTGGTGCTTTATGTGTACGTAGTGCAGTAATGGGTGCGTTTATGAATGTGCGTATTAACGCAGCCGGATATGATGATAAAAACTTTGTTGATGATATGTTGCAGCAAGGCCGTGTGATTGAACAACAAACGATACAGGCCGAACAGGAAATTTTACAAATTGTAAATGAAAAAATAGGAATTTAATTTTTGCTAACAACCCACTTTCTAACTTTTTAAAACTTGCCCATGCAACACTTGAAAATTTATACCAAACAAGATGTACTATCGTTAACACATGTAAAAAAGTTTGAAACAAGGGTAGGGGAGCGCCTGCAAACCTTATACGATTCGTCGGTAACAACACTTACCGATCATTTGCTGGAAACAAATTCAAAATATGTGTTGGTGGGTATACCCGAAAGCATTGGCATAAGAGCTAACCACAGTACGGCTGTGGCAGATACCTGGTGGGTTTCGTTTTTACAAAATTTTGTAAACCTGCAAAGCAACGATTTTTTTGATGGTGGCGATATACTCGTGTTAGGCCATTTTGATTTTGGCGATATACAATACCTTATTGATATTAATGCAAAAGGCACCGATGAAAAGTTAGCCGCTTATCGCCATGCCGTACAAACCGTAAACGATGAAGTAGAAGAAGTAGTGAAACAAATAACGGCTGCAGGTAAAATACCACTGGTTTTAGGCGGAGGCCACAACAATACCTATCCGTTAATTAAGGGTTCGGCAAAGGGTTGGTTTAAAGCCGGCAAGTTGGCATTGGCACAAATTAATTGTATTAATATGGATGTGCACAGCCGTTACCATGCACTGGAAGGCCATCATAGTGGTAACCCCATTCGTTATGCCGAAGAAGACGGTTACCTGCAACGTTACTGTGTAATTGGTATGCAGGAAAAACAATTACCACAAAATGTTTGGAACGATATGGTGAACAATCCGTTTATGGATTGTGTAACTTTTGAAGATATTTTTATAAACGAAAAGCGAAGCTTTATACAAGCTGTTGACCATGCAACCGAATTTACCAACGACACTCTAACCGGTATTGATGTTGATTTGGATGCCATACAAAACAACGCTTGCAACACCGGCATTTATGCCAACCATGCCCGCCGTTTTGTAGCATACAGCGCCATGGTTACACAGGCTGCGTACTTGTTTATTTGTGGCACCATTCCGCAACAGCAAGGCACTTTAGATACTTCAGGGCCGGCTTCATTAGCCGCTTACCTGGTGGCCGATTTTGTACAGGCCAGAAATGAAATTAACAAGGATAAGTAAAAGCTTTAATTAATTGGGGCTGTCAGCTGTAGTAACTCCGGTCAGCATTTGTTCCGGCCTTTTGCAGTAGTGCAACGCCTGCCCACTTTTTCCGCCGCACGGTTGCAGCTACTGCTGTCAGTCCGGCAGCCTTTCAGCAATAAAATATATGGCAACAGTTGTAGCATAAAGCCTTAAAAAAACTAAATTTGCAACCCGGTTTTAAAGTAAAATTTAAAACCGGGTTTTAATTATGCGTACAAATTATATCGAAGATCAGGTTTTTGAAAAAGTGAATTATACCCTTACAGGTTTGCCTGTTGCGGAGTATGATAACTGTACTTTTAAAAACTGTGATTTATCTAATGTTAATTTGTCGCACATAAGTTTTACGCAATGTAGTTTTGATAACTGTAACCTGAGTTTAGCACTATTGGGACAAACTGCTTTTAAGGAAGTAAAGTTTACCAATTGCAAAATGCTGGGTTTACATTTTGAACATTGCAGCGATTTTTTGTTTGAAGTAAGCTTTGATAATTGCCAGTTAAACATGTCGGTTTTTTACCAGCGTAAAATGCCTAAAACCATTTTTAACCATTGTAATGTAAGCGAGGTAGATTTTACCGAAACCAACTTAAGTCAGGCTGTATTTACCCATTGCGATTTAGCCGGTGCCATGTTTGACCGCACCAATTTGGAAAAAGCCGACCTGAGTACAGCGTTTAATTACACCATGGATGCAGAAAAGAATAAGATAAAAAAAGCAAAATTTTCCATGCCGGGTGTAATGGGGCTATTGGCTAAGTACGATATCAAAGTGGTATAATAAAGGGCTTAGGGGATAAAATTATTATCAACAATAGTTACTTATTCACAACACGTTGATAACAAACAAAAAAAAAGTTTATTTAAAGTTTTTGCAATTGTTAATTTCCCTTACCTTTGCCTTCCCAAAAACGACGGTACTGTCTGAAACTGGGAAAAAAGCAGCGTTCTTTTAAAATAATAATAAGCCGAAATAGCTCAGTTGGTAGAGCAACTGATTTGTAATCAGTAGGTCGCTGGTTCGACTCCAGTTTTCGGCTCAAAAGATAGTTAATAAAATAATTATCTTTTTGATTGGGTAGGTGGCCGAGTGGTTAAAGGCGACAGACTGTAAATCTGTTCACTCACGTGTACGGAGGTTCGAATCCTTCCCTGCCCACATTTAATTAGCTAATTAGCAAGCCTGCTAATTAGCTAATTTTATAAAGTTCTTTCAATAAATAGTAGTGTTAATACAATCGTTCATCAACTATGTATTATCATGAATATTTAAGCGGGAGTAGCTCATTTGGTAGAGCGGTAGCCTTCCAAGCTTCAGGTAGCCGGTTCGAGCCCGGTCTCCCGCTCTGGTAAGTGACCACAAACAGTAATTGATGCTGAAAGTTGTACATCAATATGGCAACGGTCAATAGTCCAATGTAAAAAGCCGTTGTAGCTCAGTGGTAGAGCACTTCCTTGGTAGGGAAGAGGTCGTGAGTTCGATTCTCACTAACGGCTCTACATTCTGTTTCAGGGATGGGTGCCAAATGCTGAAAAGCGAACAGAACCCTGAACGGAGCGTCGCAAGTAAAGCTGATAGTAGTAATACTGTTGGTTTAAACATAAAATTTTTATTTAAGTTAAAACACAACTCAAAAACCGATAAAATGGCAAAAGAGACCTTTAAGAGGGAAAAACCTCACGTAAACATTGGTACCATTGGTCACGTTGACCACGGTAAAACCACTTTGACTGCAGCTATTACTGAAATCCTTGCAAAAAAGGGTTTGGCTCAGGCAAAAAAATATGACGATATTGATGGAGCTCCTGAAGAAAAAGAAAGGGGTATTACTATTAATACTGCTCACGTAGAGTATGAAACAGCTGCTCGTCACTATGCACACGTTGACTGCCCAGGTCACGCTGACTATGTGAAAAATATGATTACTGGTGCTGCTCAGATGGATGGTGGTATCCTAGTTGTTGCCGCTACTGACGGACCTATGCCTCAAACTAAAGAACACATCCTTTTGGCTGCACAAGTAGGTGTACCTAAAATGGTTGTATTTTTAAATAAAGTTGACCTTGTTGATGACGAGGAATTATTAGAACTAGTAGAAATTGAAGTTCGTGAAGAATTATCTAAACGTGGCTTTGATGGTGATAATACACCGGTAATTAAAGGATCTGCTTCAGGTGCTTTATCTGGTGACGAAAAATGGGTTAAATCTATTGAAGATTTAATGGATGCAGTTGACTCTTGGATTCCATTGCCTCCACGCTTGGTTGACTTACCTTTCTTGATGAGTGTAGAGGACGTATTCTCTATCACTGGTCGTGGTACAGTTGCTACTGGCCGTATCGAAAGAGGTCGTATCAAAACTGGTGATCCGGTAGAAATTGTAGGTTTAATTGAAACTCCTTTGAACTCTACAGTAACTGGTGTTGAGATGTTCCGTAAAATTCTTGACGAAGGTGAAGCTGGTGATAATGCAGGTTTATTATTACGTGGTATTGAGAAAACTAATATCCGTCGTGGTATGGTAATCGTAAAACCAGGTTCTATTACTCCTCATACTGAATTTAAAGGTGAAGTTTACGTTTTAAGCAAGGATGAAGGTGGTCGTCACACTCCATTCTTTAACAAATACCGTCCTCAGTTTTACTTCCGTACTACTGACGTAACTGGTGAAGTTAAATTGAACGAAGGAACTGAGATGGTAATGCCTGGTGATAACACTAGCATTAACGTTACCTTAATTCAACCAATTGCAATGGAAAAAGGTTTGAAATTTGCGATTCGTGAAGGTGGACGTACAGTAGGTGCCGGTCAGGTTACCGAAATCATCAAGTAATTATTTGAATATAATTCTTTGAAATAATCAATTAGCTAATTAGCAAATTTGCTAATTAGCTAATTGAATTTTACGGGCATGGTGCAACGGTAGCATACGGGTCTCCAAAACCTTTGATCTGGGTTCGAATCCTAGTGCCCGTGCGGATAAAGATGTTTATTGTTTACGCTTTATACTTAATTTGTATATTGTACTTTAAACAGTAAACCAAAAACTTTAAACCTATAAGGATGACAAAAGTTGTTAATTATTTTAAGGACAGCTATAAGGAGCTTACTGAAAAAGTAACCTGGCCTAATTGGGATCAGCTACAACAGTCTACTATGATTGTTTTAGTAGCTACTATTATTATTACAGCGTTCATCTGGGTAGTAGACTTTTTAACAGGTGGCGGTCTTAATTTTGTTTATAAACTACTTTTCTAAATTGTAATGGAAGATACTACTCAAAATACACAACCGGCCGAACAGGAAACCAAATGGTTCGTGTTGCGGGTGGTTAGTGGTAAAGAACGTAAGGTTAAAGAATTTTTAGATAAAGAGATTTCTCGTGGTGGCTGGAGTGAAATGGTAAAACAGGTTTTTTTACCTGTTGAGAAAGTGTACAAAGTTGCCAATGGAAAGAAAGTAATGCGTGAACGTAACTTCTACCCGGGCTATGTAATGGTTGAAGTGGTAGATGGTAAATTGAGTGACGATTTACGTGATATGATTCGTGCTACTAACAGCGTTATTCATTTTTTAGGTAAAGATGATCCTATTGCTTTACGTAAAGCCGAAGTGAATAAAATGTTGGGCAAAATGGATGAAATGGCTGAAACCGGTGGATTAAGCATGAGTGAGCCTTTCATTGTTGGTGAAACAATTAAGATTATTGAAGGTCCTTTTAATGACTTTAATGGTGTGATTGAAGAAGTGAATGACGAAAAGAAAAAATTAAAAGTTACCGTAAAAATATTTGGCCGTTCAACACCTGTAGAGTTAAACTACATGCAGGTTGAAAAACTAAATTAGCCATATTGATTTTTCCTTTTCAAAGGCCATCCATACTTTTGGATGGCCTTTGAACTTTAACGAACCGTTTGCCATAAAACAACTGTATTTTCTTAGATGAAGCACAAGCTAAAGTTTTTGTTACTGTACTACCTTCTCTGGTTAGTCATTTTCTTTTTTGCAAGATTAGTGTTTGTAGCTTATGCACCGGCTTTAACTTCAGAAGCCGGATTTAAAAATATTGCACTTAGTTTTTTTTATGGTGTACGCATGGATGCGTCAGCGGCAGCTTACTTAATTGCGCCGGTTTGTTTAATGACCATCTTATCATTATTTATTCCTTACTTAAATAATATAAAGCCTTACCGGGTTTATAGTTTTATTGTATTGCTTATTGTAGCAATGATTGTATTATCAGATGCCTCATTATATGAAGCATGGGGTTTTAGAATTGATGATGATATATTTGTTTTTTTAGCTAACCCTAAAGAAGTGTATGCCTCAGTTAGCCACCTTCCATTATTTTGGATATTATTGGCTTTTATTGCTGGCTTAGCAGGCTTATGGTATCTGTTTGCTAAAACATTAAAGCGAATATTTTTTGTACCTCAATACGGTTATAAAATACCAACTGTTTTTGTATTGCTTTGTATAACTGCATCTTTAATTATACCTATTCGTGGTGGTTTACAACTGGCTCCTATGAATCAGAGTTCAGTTTATTTTTCAACTAACAATTTTGCTAATCATAGTGCTGTTAATGCAGTGTGGAATTTTGTACAAAGTGCGGTAAAGAAAAATGATTTACAGGAAGAGAGTTATCATTTTATGAACGATGCACAAATAACATTGTTAACGGATAGTTTATATGCAGCCAAAGGTGAACAAGAGCAATGGATAAATACACCTGCTAAAACGCCTGTGAATGTTTTGGTTATTATATGGGAAAGTTTTACAGAAAAAGCTATTCATGCTAAAGTTGGTAACAAAGAGGTTACACCGTATTTTAATCAGTTAAAACAGGAAGGTTTATACTTTAGTAATATTTATGCAAGTGGCGACCGAACTTCAAAAGGTATTCCTGCCATTTTAAGTGGCTATCCGGCTTTGCCTGTTGGTTCTATTATACAGGACCCTAGTAAATCTAATAAATTGGAATTGCTTTCAGGATTGTTTAAAGAACAGAATTACACCACACCTTTTTTCTATGGTGGTGAAACCGAATTTGCCAATATAAAATCTTATTTGTTACATGGTGGGTACGACCCCATTATAGGCAAATCTTCTTTTGAAAGCAAAGACATGAATTCGAAATGGGGCGCACATGATGGGGTAGTGGCAGAACGGGTTTTACAAGAGCTACAAAATATACAACAGCCTTTTTTTGGTACCTGGCTAACCTTATCCAGCCACGAACCATTTGAAACACCTGTACCAACTGTTATACATGGTGAAGATATAACCAACAAATTTTTAAACTCATTACACTATACAGACGAAGTACTTGGAACCTTTATTAAAAAATGTAAAACGCAGACCTGGTGGAATAATACAGTTGTAGTAATTATTGGCGACCATGGTCATCCTAAGCCTGAAACAGGTTATAGATCTGATAATTTTAGAACCCCTATGTTATGGTTGGGTGGGGCTTTAAAAGACAAAGGAAAAGTGATAACACATGTGGGATCGCAAATAGACTTAGCCACCACTTTAAGTGCTCAGTTTAATTTAGGTAAGGGGCAATTTTCTTTTAGTAAAAACCTGGCCGATACAACAGCTTTGCATTGGGCCTCGTTTAATTACAAGGACGGATTAGGGTTTGTAACAGATTCGTCGCGGTTAATATTTGATATAGTTGCTAACAGAATTGTAGAATCGTTAGGCGATGTTTCTGATAAAACACTGTTGCCGGCAAAAGCTATTTTTCAGAAAATGTATGAGGATTATTTGAATAAGTAAGCTTTTGGATTTTATTACATATAGTATAAGAAGCTACCTATACGGAGTTACGATTGTTGATTAGTATTACTGCAGATGAAGGGCTGCGCTGCTTAGGCGTAAATGGTAGCGCAGCGAACATTGCAGGCGGGCAGCGAACTACAGTTGATTAGCAATATGCAGTTGAAAGCCCCAAAAATATCAGACGATTTATTAGTAAGTTATATGGTAGCTACTATGCTACCTTAAAAGCCACAAAATAATAGTTATTGGCAGCGGCTATTAAATCCAGTTTAATGTAGTAGGATTCGGTAAAGTTTAAAAAAGCTTTAAACTCATGGGTGGGTACTGCAAATTCATCAAAAAGTATAATATCATCTTTTTTAAGGAAAGGGGCCAGACTTGATAAAGTGAACAAGGTGGCGGAGTATAAATCGGCATCCAGCATAATAATTTTACGTTTACTATTATCCTGTTCTAATTGTTTTAAAAAGGGTGGTAAACTATCTTGAAAAAGGCCTTTATAAAAAGCAGCTCTGTCGTCGTTTACTTCAGGAAACATATTGTTATTATCAAACTCGCCTTTTTTCATGGTGCCCCAATCTTCAGGCAGGCCGGTAAAAGTATCAAAACCGTGAAAGTGGCTGGCGGAGTTTTTATTCTTAGCTAAAAACCATCTCATAGATTCGCCTTGCGCCACACCAAATTCGAGGTAATTAATTTGTGCGTCCAGCAGGTTTTCCTGCTGTAATACCCAGTTATACATATTGTAACGCTTGGTATAGTCCCATTTACCAGGAAAGTCGTTATACCCAATTTTTCGGTTTTTGCTAATCCATGCCGAAAATTTAGTAAGGTAGAGTAGGTTGGAGAACAATGAACTGAATAAACCAAAAATGCGGTGTAATTGTAAGGTAGAGAAGGCTAATTTTGTGTAACGTATAATGAAAAGCTTCATATAGCTTATTGTATTTTACTTATAAACGATTAACAGTTATTTGCTATAACCCGTAAATATAAACAGCAGTTTTTGTAAACAAATGTATTTCAGGTTATTATTTATTTTTTAGGCGTTTAAGGGTAGTAAAAGTGGTATAACAGATAATAAATGGTGTTTTTTTGATTATAAGTTCTAATCTCCTTACCTTTGCACCCCCAATTAGTTCTTTCGATACCTGTTTTTAACAGGAGGTGAGGAATTTGGGAGACCCAAAGTCAATGTTGACCGGGTCGTTTGAACCAATAAATCTAAAACGAAATGGCAAAAGAAATCAGTGGCTATGTAAAGCTACAGTGCAAAGGAGGCCAGGCTAATCCAGCTCCTCCAATCGGTCCGGCTTTAGGTTCCAAAGGTGTTAACATCATGGAATTCTGTAAGCAATTTAATGCTAGAACACAGGACAAACCAGGTAAAGTACTTCCTGTATTAATTACCGTATTCTCCGACAAAAGCTTCGAGTTTGTAATTAAAACTCCTCCTGCAGCTATTCAGCTTATGGAAGCAGCAAAAATTCAAAAAGGTTCTAAAGAAAGTAACCGTGCTAAAGTTGGTAAAGTAAACTGGGAACAAATTGAGGCAATTGCTAAAGACAAAATGCCCGATTTAAACTGTTTTACTGTAGAAAGCGCCATGAAAATGGTAGCTGGTACCGCTCGCAGTATGGGTCTTAATGTGGAAGGTAAAGCACCTTGGGAAAACTAATCATTAAGCCCCGCTTAATGTTACCACAAAAACAGTAACAAGAACTTTTTAAAACGAATTAACATGGCATTCATTAGCAAAAAAAGAAAAGCTGTTAACGGAAAAGTTAACGCTGATAAAGCTTACTCACTTAAAGATGCTTCAACTTTAGTGAAAGAAATCAACACAGCCAAGTTTGACGCTTCTGTTGATTTACACGTACGTTTAGGCGTAGATCCTAAAAAAGCCGATCAGGCTATCCGTGGTACCGTAACATTACCTCATGGTACCGGTAAAACAAAAAGAGTATTAGTACTTTGTACACCAGATAAAGAAGCCGCTGCGCAAGAAGCAGGAGCTGATTTTGTAGGGTTAGACGAATTTGTTACCAAAATTGAAGGTGGATGGACAGATATCGATGTAATCATCGCTACGCCTGCCGTTATGCCTAAAATTGGTAAATTAGGTAAAGTGTTAGGTCCACGTAACTTAATGCCAAACCCTAAAACCGGTACAGTAACCAACGATGTGGCTGCTGCCGTTAACGAAGTAAAAGGTGGTAAAATAGCTTTTAAAGTTGACAAAACTGGTATCATTCACGCATCTATTGGGCGTGTAAGTTTTTCTCCGGAAAAAATTGTTGAAAACAGCCAGGAATTTATCAACGCTATCATTAAAGCAAAGCCTTCAACTGCCAAAGGTACTTACCTTAAAGGCATTAGCATGGCAAGCTCAATGAGCCCCGGCATTGCTGTTGATACAAAAGCATTTATTCACTAAGATTGTTGCTTTTCTGTAAAGAAAACAGCAAAACCTCATTAACAGAACAGTCAAAATCTAAATAAAATGACTAAGCAAGAAAAAAACGAAGTGATTGAATTGCTGAAAGGCAAATTCTCTCAATACAACAACTTCTACGTTACCGATACAGAATCTTTATCTGTAGCGCAGATTGGTAAATTGCGCCGTGCTTGTTATGACAAACAAGTTGAAATGAAAGTGGCAAAAAATACCCTTATCAAAAAAGCATTAGAATCAATTGATGCTGAAAAATACAGCGGTGTTTACGAATCATTAAATAAAGTAACTGCTCTTTTGTTTTCCGAAAATCCTAAAGAGCCGGCTTTAATTTTAAGCGCTTTCCGTAAAGAAGGTAACAAAACAAAACCTGAATTAAAAGCAGCTTTCATTAATGGCGATGTGTACAGCGGCGACGAAAGCCTGGTGGCACTTACCAAAATCAAAACCAAAAACGAGCTTATCGGCGAAGTTATTGGTTTGTTACAATCACCTGCAAAACGCGTATTGGCTGCTTTATTGCACCACCACGAGCAAAAAGCAGGCGGTGCTACAGCAACTGCAGATACAACAGAAACTACAGAAGCAGCTCCGGCAGAATAATTTTTTTTGTTACCGGCTTCAGTTCCCTGATGGGGCTGATGTTGCGACGCTCCGTTCATCTTTCTGTTCGCTAATCAACAGTTAGCACCGGCAGTAAAATAACAAGCGTCAAACAAAATCAAATAATTAATTCACCCCATCCCTGGTGAATTTGAAAAGCCTTCGGGCTACATTGGGAAAACAAATTTTTTTAAACCTCCGCCGGAGTGATAAACAATGAAGGCGGAAAAAATTTTACAAAATGGCAGACATTAAAGCATTAGCAGAGAGCTTAGTTGCTCTTACAGTTAAAGATGTACAAGAATTAGCTGATTTCTTAAAATCAGAATACGGTATCGAGCCTGCAGCAGCAGCAGTTGTAGTATCTGGTGATGGTGGTGGTGCAGCAGCAGCAGAAGAAAAAACTGCATTTGACGTTATCTTGAAAAGCGGCGGTGCTTCTAAATTAAACGTAGTTAAATTGGTTAAAGACTTAACTGGTTTAGGTCTTAAAGAAGCTAAAGAGTTAGTTGATACTGCTCCTAAGCCTGTTAAAGAAGGTGTATCTAAAGCAGAAGCTGACGATATCGCTGCTAAGCTTAAAGAAGCTGGTGCAGAAGTTGAAATCGCTTAATTTTAGCTTATTCAACATATACAAAACCCGTTCAGTTACTGAACGGGTTTTTGTTTTTATACACAGTTTTACAATTAACAAGTATTAGTATAACTATTTTATTAACAAGCAGTAACACTTGTTAACTTGTTGCTGCATCTTTATTACATTTGGCCAAATTTTTACTGCCACTATGAAACAATTATCTAAATATTTACTGGTTGTTTTTTGCTGTAGTACTTTTATAGTTACTAAAGCCCAGGACAACAGATGGGAGTTTGGCGTACAAGCCGGTTTAAACCTTTCTGATGGCATAGAAAAGGCAGATTATATATTGGGCAACCAAACTATTAAACCGGGGTTTCAGGTAGGAGCTATTGCTGTGTACAAGGTTAATTATGGTTTGCAGTTACAATCGGGTTTGGCATTTACCACTAAAGGATCAAAAAGTACAAAACATGATGTTTGGATTGGTACAGGAAATCCGCCGATTACAACAATGATAACTACCACCAATTTTATGTATGCGCAATTACCACTTAAGCTGGCTTATCAGCTAAATATTGGCGAACAGTTTAAGGTAACACCAAATGCAGGTGTTTATTTAGCCTATGGCATAGGTGGCAAACAAGTGTTAAAATCATCTACAACAGGGAATGCTATGGAAGATAGAAAAGTAACCTATGATAGTTTTGCTGATGACAGTGATGGCTACAAAAGATTTGATAACGGTATAAGCTTTGGCGTTACTGTGCAATTTAATAAATACACACTGGCCGGCGATTATGAAATTGGTTCTGCTAATATTGGCCGTAATCCGAATGAGTACCAAAAGTATAGTTTCCGCAACCGTAATATAGGGATAACAATAGGGTACATTTTTTAAGAGAATGCTTTTCCACAAAAGTGAATAACTAAAATTGTTAGCATTCGGCCTGCTTTTGTTATATTTGCCTGATTGACCTGTTGTGATTTAATAGTGAGGATTAAATAATGAATAATAAGCAGTTTGGCATTAGATAGGAGACTTGCGGATTGCCCAATAGAATTGATGCAGTACAAGAGTGCGACGCAACAGACGATGATAGTAGCAATGCTGCTGGTAACATAAAATAAAAACCTGGTGGTAACAGACCATTAAATAAATTTTTTAGAAACGACGATATGGCAAAAGAACAAGAAGCTAATATGTTTAGTTACAACGAGGACAGTATTAAAAGTCTGGATTGGAAGGAGCATATACGATTAAGGCCGGGTATGTACATTGGTAAATTGGGTGACGGATCGTCGCCTGATGATGGAATTTATGTACTGGTAAAAGAAGTGGTGGATAACTGTATTGACGAATACACCATGGGGCATGGTAAGGCTGTTGAAATTAGCATAGAAAACAAACAAGTTACGGTACGTGACTATGGCCGTGGTATTCCTTTGGGTAAGGTGGTGGATGTGGTAAGTAAAATAAATACAGGTGCCAAATACGATAGTAAGGCTTTCCAAAAATCGGTGGGTTTAAATGGTGTGGGTACCAAAGCGGTAAATGCATTAAGCAATTATTTTAAAGTGACCGCCGTACGTGAAGGGAAAGAAAAAACAGCCGAGTTTGAACGTGGACAGTTAACAAAGGAATATAAAGAAGCAGCTACTAAGGAAGCAAATGGTACGATGGTAACCTTTGTTCCGGATGATACTATTTTTAAAAATTTTAAATTCCACCCTGAGTTTTTAGAAAACCAGATATGGAATTACTGCTTTTTAAATGCGGGCTTAAAATTTAATTTCAACGGTAAAAGCTATGTTAGTAAAAACGGCTTGCTGGATTTACTACAAAAGAAAACCAACGAAGATGAAATACGTTACCCGATTATACATTTAAAAGGTAATGATATTGAAATTGCTTTAACCCATAACAATGATTACGGCGAAGATTTATACAGCTTTGTAAACGGCCAGCACACTACACAAGGTGGTACGCACCAGCAGGCTTTCAGGGAAGCGTATGTAAAAACAATCCGCGACTTTTTTAAGAAGGATTATGATGCATCGGATATTCGTACCGGTATAGTTGCTGCTATTTCTGTAAGGGTAGTAGAGCCTGTGTTTGAATCGCAAACAAAAACAAAATTAGGTAGTACCAATGTAGATATAAACGGGCCAAGCATGCGCCAGTTTATGGTTGATTTTTTGAGTAAAGAACTGGACAACTACCTGCATAAAAATGCAACAGTAGCCGAGGCATTAAAAAAGCGTATTGAGCAGAGCGAACGTGAACGTAAGGACATGGCCGGTATTAAAAAACTGGCTAATGAACGTGCAAAAAAAGCCAACCTGCATAATAAAAAACTGCGTGACTGTCGTTACCATTTAAACGATGATGCACCGGTTAAAAACAGGGAAGAAGCCATTGCCCGCCAGCAGGAAACCACCATATTTATTACGGAGGGTGATAGTGCGAGTGGATCTATTACAAAATCGAGAAACGTAGATACACAAGCCGTTTTTAGTTTGCGTGGTAAGCCGTTAAATAGTTATGGTTTAACTAAAAAAGTGGTATACGAAAACGAAGAGTTTAACTTACTGCAACATGCTTTGAATATTGAAGAAGGCATGGAAGGCCTACGTTTTAACAACATTGTAATTGCTACCGATGCCGATGTGGATGGTATGCATATTCGTTTGTTATTAATGACTTTCTTTTTACAATTTTTCCCCGACCTGGTAAAACATGGTAAAGTGTATGTATTGGAAACACCTTTGTTCAGGGTGCGTAACAAACAGGAAACTATTTATTGTTTTGACGAAAACGAAAAACAAAAAGCTATAAAAAAATTAGGCGGCAAACCGGAGATTACCCGCTTTAAAGGTTTGGGTGAAATTAGTCCGAACGAGTTTGCACAATTTATTGGTGAAGACATGCGCAAACAATTAATGCGTGTGGAAGAAGGGGATCATATTCAACATTTATTAGAATATTACATGGGCAAAAATACCATGGACCGTCAAGAGTTTATTATTAATAACCTGAAGGTGGAGATTGATGAAGCAGTGGAGAATTAATTAATAATTAAAAATTAGTAATTAATAATTGCGCTATGAAGGACGATAACATAATTGCCAGCAAAAGTTATGCATTTGGGTTAAGAGTAATTAAACTCTATTTGCATTTGAAGTTAAACAAAGTTGATTTAGCATTATGTTCTCAGATTTTAAGATGTGGTACGTCAATTGGCGCAAATGTGGAAGAAGCAATTGGCGGTTCCTCCAAAAAGGATTTTAAGTATAAATTAGAAATTGCTTATAAAGAAGCAAGAGAAACAAAATATTGGTTGAGATTATTAAATGATTCGGAAATTTTAGAAACTAAACTAGCCTTGTCATTAATAGCAGATTGCGAAGAATTATTAAAAATCCTGACTGCTATTTTAAACACTTTGAAAGAGAATTAAATTATTAATTTTTAATTACTAATTATTAATTAAAATGATACATATAGTATTTAACGAATCGGAAATAGCTTTAATGCAACAAGTAATTGCATTAGATGAAACGCTTACCGGTGAAGTGGTGCAAATAAAAGATGATTATGCTGTTGGGCCCATACAAGCCATTTACGAGGCAGAAGGTTACCAGCAACGTAGAGATTGGTGGAAACAGTTATTAGAAAATTCGCCTTATGTTGAACAAACTGATATTGTTGATGATAAACTGACGGTTCATAATTTAAAGAAAAGTCTGGATGAAAATCCTGACGAACAATTATGGATTTGGATGGGACAAAACCAGCATGACGTAACCGGGTATTATTGGTTAATGCCTCAGTTTAAAGAATACCAGGGCCGCATCATGGTATTGTACATGAACAACCTGCCTTTTATTAACGAAAAAGGACAGATATTTTACCCATCCTGGTTACACGAAATACAACCTTCGGAGTTTTTAAAAGCAAAAAAACTTTGCAGACCCATTACATTAAGTGAGTTTGAAGTAGATCCCGATGAGTGGAAAAAATTATGTGATGACAACGCCATTGTACGTTCCTTAGAAGGTGGTAAAAAAATTGCCAGTCAGGATGAAACTTTTTACGATGCCGAGATTTTAAAAAACATAACCACCGAGTGGCAAAAATCGTGGCGTGTACTTAGCAATACCTTAAACCGTATGAAAATAAAAACCGGCGATGTATTTGTCATGTGGCGCTTAAAACAATTAATTGAGCAAGGTAAGGTAGAAGCGAATGGTGATATAACAAAAGGTTGGAAAGATTTTGATGTAAAACTGGCAGGTGCTTCCAAAGCTGAGGCAGCAACGGCCGAGGAAAATGCAGGTTAATGAAAATTACGGCTATACATCATATTGCCATCATTACCACAAACTATGAAGTAAGCAAAGCGTTTTATACAAACGTATTAGGGTTTACTATTTTGGCCGAAACGTATAGGGAAGAAAGACAATCTTATAAATTGGATTTAGCCCTGAACGGTTTATACCAGATAGAATTGTTTTCTTTTCCTGATGCTAAAGAAAGAGCTTCTTATCCCGAAGCCAAAGGTTTAAGGCACTTGGCGTTTGCGGTAAGTAATATTGATGAAGCTTTTTCTCATTTGCAAAATCATCATGTAAGTTTACAACCTATACGTGTTGACGAGTTTACAAATAAAAAGTTCTTTTTCTTTTTCGATCCCGATGGGCAGCCGTTGGAAATGTACGAGCAGTAATTTTTTGTTACCGGCTTCAGTTCCCTGATGGGACTGATGTTGCGACGCTCCGTTCATCTTTCTGTTCGCTCATCAACAGCCTGCCGGCGGTATAAGTTTCATTTTATAAAAGTTTTAAAATGAAGAATGTAATTAAGTTAGAAGAACTTGCCATGTGGTTGGCATGTGTATATATGTTTTACCTGTTTGGGGTAGATTGGTGGTGGTATGTATTAATATTGCTGGGGCCTGATATAAGTATGTTGGGTTACTTAGGTGGCAATAAAGTAGGTGGAATATTATACAACCTATTTCATCATAAAGGAATAGCCATTGCTATTATCATACTGAGCTTGGTAATAGAAAATGAACTTAGTCTGTATATTGGTATAACATTATTGGGTCATTCGTCAATGGACAGGTTATTCGGGTACGGATTAAAATTAAAGGAAGGTTTTAAGTTTACACACTTAGGCGAAATTGGTAAGAAAAATTAAAATTTATTCAGCGTAATATAATGAGTGCTTCAAAGAACAAATCAACATTAGTAACCGAAAATAAATCAGGTTTATACGGTCAGTATCAAAACTGGTTTTTAGATTATGCTTCCTATGTAATTCTGGAAAGAGCAGTACCTGCTCTTGAAGATGGCTTAAAGCCGGTACAACGTCGTATTCTTCATGCTATGAAGGAAATGGACGATGGACGTTACAACAAAGTGGCTAATATTATTGGTCAGGCCATGCAGTATCACCCACATGGTGATGCCAGTATTGGCGATGCCTTGGTAAATCTGGGACAAAAAGATTTATTAATTGATACCCAAGGTAACTGGGGCGATGTAAGAACCGGTGATGATGCGGCTGCTCCACGTTATATTGAAGCACGTTTAAGCAAGTTTGCTTTAGATGTTGCTTTTAATAATAAAACTACTGAATGGCAGGTAAGTTACGACGGCCGTAAAAACGAACCTGTTACCCTACCCATGAAATTTCCTTTACTGTTAGCACAAGGCGCTGATGGTATTGCGGTAGGTTTATCCACTAAAATATTACCGCATAACTTTTGTGAACTAATTGAAGCGTCTATAAAATGTTTGCGTGGTAAAAAGTTCGAATTGTTCCCCGATTTTCAAACAGGCGGCATGATAGATGTAGCCGATTACAACCAGGGAAAAAGAGGCGGTAAAGTAAAAGTAAGAGCACTTATTGAAGAGGTAGATAAAAAAACAATTGCTATACGTAGTGTGCCTTATGGTGTAACTACATCCACTTTAATGGATAGCATTGTTAAAGCCAACGATCAGGGGAAAATTAAAATTAAAAAGGTAATTGATACCACCGCTGCCAACGTTGAAATATTGGTCGATCTGGCTCCCGGTATTTCTGCTGATATTACCATTGATGCATTGTATAAATTCACCGACTGTGAAGTATCTATTTCTCCCAATGCCTGTGTAATTGTTGATCAAAAGCAACCTGTCTTTGTTACAGTTAACGAACTACTTAATATTTCAACAGAAAATACCAAAAAACTGTTGGAAAAAGAATTACAGATTAAGTTAGCGGAACTACAGGAAAAATGGCATTTTACTTCTTTGGAAAAAATATTCTTCGAAGAAAAGATATACAAGGAACTGGAGAAAAAACATGAAACATGGGATAAAGTATTGGATGGTATAGCCAAAGCCTTTGTACCATTTACCAAACAACTAAGACGCGACATTACCCGAGAGGATATTGTAAAACTTACCGAAAAACCGGTAAGAAGAATTTACAAGTTAGATATTGACGATCTGATTAATCAGATTAAAGGATTGGATGCAGAAATTAAACAGGTAAAATTTGATTTAGCCAACATCATTGATTTTGCTGTGGCTTACTACGAAAACCTGTTAAAAAAATATGGTAAGGGTCGTGAACGTAAAACCGAGATAAAACAATTTGAAATTATCGAGGCTAAGTTTGTTGCCATTGCTAATACCAAAGTGTACATTAACCGTGAGGAAGGTTTCATAGGCACCGGTCTTAAAAAAGACGAGTTTTTGGTAGAGTGTTCTGATTTAGATGATATTATTGCCTTTACCAAACGTGGTATGATGAAGGTGGTAAAAGTGCAGGATAAAGTGTTTATTGGTAAAGATATTATCCATGCAGCCGTGTTCCTGAAAACGGATGAACGCACTACTTACAATATGATTTATGCCGATGGTAAAGGTGGTGTAAGTTATGCAAAGCGTTTTAATGTAACCGGTGTAACCCGTGATAAAGAATACGACTTAACCAAAGGCGATGATAAAAGTAAAGTACTTTACTTTACCGTTAACCCTAATGGCGAAGCCGAAGTAGTAAAAATATTACTAACGCCAGGGTCTTCTGCACGTAACAAAGAACTTGATTTTTATTTTGAGGAATTAGGCATTAAAGGTCGTAGCAGCATAGGTAACCAGGTAACCAAATACCCTATTAAATCTGTTAAGTTTAAAGAGGCCGGTCGTGCAACATTAAGTGGTAAAAAATTGTGGTTTGATGATAAGTTTGGTCGATTAAGTACCGAAGATAAAGGCACATTATTAGGCAGCTTTGAACCCGATGATCGTATATTGGTTGTTTTCCGCGATGGTAATTACATGATAACCGATCAGGAAATGACTCAGCGTTTTGATACGGAAAATATTATTTTAATTGAACGTTTTGATGCTGATAAAGTAATTACCGCCGTTTACCTGGATAAGAAGAACCTTCAGTTTAATGTTAAACGCTTTAAAATTGAAACCACAACTTTAAAAAACAAATTCATGTTTATTAAAGATGGTGATGGTAATTATGTGGAGGCGGTTTCAACGGCTCCAGAGCCTGTATTGGCTGTACAATCGGGTAGAGGCGATCAGGTACTTAAGGCTAAATTTAAAGTAGCTAAAATAACTGATGTAATGGGTTGGAAAGCCGTTGGTGCTAAATTGGTAGACTTTACCAAAACAGTACAAATGGAATGGATAGAGGAGGAAACTAATAAAAACCAAACCGAGTTGTTTTAAAAAATCGGGCGCCTTTATTGCGAAGGTTGAATAAATAAAAACCTGTAAATAATTTATATGGCAGATCAATGGGAAATTTGGGATGTGTATAAAGCCTTGCTTGCATTAGCAGCAGGTATTATTTTAGGGTTAGAAAGAGAGTTAAAAGATAAATCAGCCGGTTTAAAAACAATAACGGTTATCTGTCTGGGTTCTGCTTTGTTCGCTATTTTATCATATCGTATTGGTGGCGAAAACGAACCTACTCGCATTGCTTCATACATTGTAAGTGGTATTGGTTTTATTGGTGCCGGTGTAATTTTTAAAGATGCAGTCAATGTTTCCGGTCTTACTACGGCCGGCATTATTTGGTTGGCTGCTGCGGTTGGTTCTTCCATTGGTTTTGGCGAGTTTTATCTGGCCGGTACTTTTATGGCAGCGTCTTTACTTATTGTTTATTTAAGCCCTATTTTAAACAATATATTTAAGACTAAAAAGCAAACCCGTATTATAAGTTTTGTAATTACAAAAGCTGATAGAAAAATTAAAGAACAGATTTATCGTGATATAAAACAACAAGGTATTAAAATAGAAGAACGGAAAATTGAACTAAAAGACAACCATTTAATTATCTCTGCCGAAATAATTATCTCCACCAGTACTGTCGGTAATCTGGAAACCTACCTGATCGAAAATGATCTCATCATGTCTTTCAGCTTGTAATAGCTAAAGCATAATTCATAAAACTAAAACGAGGCCGCCTCGTTTTTTTATTTTACTTTTTTTGTGATGACAAAGAGGCGCCGCTTACGATGTATTGTAAAAGCTTCTTTATGACTACTCGTTTAACCGCCAACTACCTCATTATTTTTGTCACTTTCATAAGTGTGCTAAGCTGTTCTAAGAAAAAATCCGGTGGTACCAATCTGCCCGATCCGCCTGCTACCCAAAAAGATGTAGCTACGATAGATAATGCGCTTAACACTTTTATTACTACCCACAGTATTCCCGGTGCAAGTTTGGCCGTATCAAAAAATGGTAAATTGGTTTACGCAAAAGGGTATGGTTTTGCCGATAAAGAAGCTGACGAAAAAGTAACTACTACACACCGTTTCAGACTTGCCAGTGTTTCTAAAACCTACACTGGCGCTGCTATTATGAAGTTGGTAGAAGAAGGTAAAATAACACTCGACTCAAAAGTATTTGGCACCGGTGCTATCTTAGGTACAGAGTATGGTTCAGGTACTTATAACACTAATGTTAGCAATATAAAAGTTCGTGATTTATTACAAAACACAACAGGCTCGTGGGGTAGCAATACCGGTGGCGATGTAATAGATCAAAATGCGGCATACACCAACACCCAATTGTTAAACTGGATATTAAATACACGTACCAATCCTAAAGCTCCCGGTACATTTTACGATTATTCCAACGTTGGGTTTTTTATTGCCGGTCGTGTAATTGAAAAACTATCAGGCAAATCGTATGTAAACTATATCAAAGAAAACTTATTACCGGCAACCGGTGCTACACAAACCGATATGGCCGGTCGTACGCTTGCCGATAAAAAAACAAATGAAGTAAAGTATTATGGTCAGGGTACCGATGCACCTTATCCTTATGTTATTGGTTTTCCCCGTCGCGATGCTGATGGCGGATTGATTGCTTCTGCTAGTGATGTGTTACGATTTATTACTTCCATCGATGGCTTAAATACCCGTGCCGATATTTTAAATAGTGCATCTGTTACGGCTATGACAACGGCTCCGTCTTTCTCCACTTATGCACAAGGCATTGCTATTTGGCCGCAACAAAATCTTTGGTATAACTATGGTAGTTTACCCGGTACCAGAACAGGTTTTATGAAACACAACACCAATGGTATGTGCGTTGCCTTATTGTTTAATTCAAGGCCAGCCGGTGCTGCCGAAAATGCTTTCGCAGGTGCTATGCAAAATCTTTTGCTAAGTATTATAAACGGTTCGCACAATTGGCAGGTAGATCTTAATCAGTTTTAATATTATTTTTTGTTTACCAACTGCATTACTACTATCATCGTCTGTTGTAACCCGATAGGGTTGGGATAAAATTTATTTCCAGTGGAAATGAATTTTATACTCTCACTGCATCGTTCGGTAATGCTATTCAGCATTGTGTAAGTTGTTGTGTTTTTATTAAAATCGCCAAAGGCGATAGAATACTGCTGCGAAACTGCAAGTTTCGCAGAGCTGAATGCGGAGTACTGCAAATTGCCCAATAGAATTGATGCAGCACAAGAGTGCGACGCAACCAAAGCCCAATCAGGGAACTGAAGCTGGTAACAAAAAAATGTCCACAAAAGATTGATGTGAGATGCATCAAAACAAAAGCCGCTTCATCAGCGGCTCTGTTTTATAAGTTATTTTACAAAAGCATTAAAGTTTATGCAACGCTGCAATAGTAGTAGTGGGATCGACAGATTTAAACACAGTACTTCCTGCCACTAAAACATCAGCACCGGCTTTCATTATTGCAGGCGCATTGTCTAACGTTACACCACCATCAATTTCAATTAAAACCGGTAAGTTACGTTCTTTAATTATTTGTTTAAGCTCCTTAATTTTTGTCAGTGTATGTGGTATAAAAGATTGTCCGCCAAAACCCGGGTTCACACTCATAATACAAACTATATCTACTTCATGTAAAACATCCATCAATGAAGTAACAGGTGTATGCGGATTAATGGCTACACCGGCCTTCATGCCCAAGCCTTTTATTTGTTCTATATTTCTATGTAAATGTTTACAAGCTTCAATATGTACCGTTAAATGGTCTGCACCGGCATTGCTAAAAGCTTCAGCATAGTTCTCAGGGTTTTCAATCATCAGGTGTACATCGCAAACCTTGGTAGTAGCTTTCCTGAAAAAATCAATCAGCATAGGGCCAAAGCTAATATTAGGAACAAAACGTCCGTCCATTACATCCAGGTGATACCAATCCGCAACACTATTATTCAACATGTCACACTCAGCCTGTAGGTTAATAAAGTTGGCTGCTAAAAGTGAAGGGGCTACAATTGCCATGTTTTTTTATTTACAAAGTAAATGTTTTTGAGGGAATAGTTAATGGTTCATCGTTAATAGTTAATCGATGGTTGCTGTAGTTTGAAACGTTAATGAGTATAGGAGTCTAATATAATTCTTAACTCATCATTCAACATTCAAAATTATTTTATTTGGTCCGCTGCTTCTTTAGCTTCGGTAAAAGTTTTATCAAGTTGAAAAGCCCTGTTATAAAATTCTTTGGCTTGTGCTTTATTACCATTGCTTTCGTAAGTTTTACCAATCCAGAAATAAGCGTCGGCAAAAGATGGTGAAATGGTATTGGCTAATTGAAAAGATTTTAAAGCCTCTGCATTTTTTTTCTGCTCCAGTAAAATTTTCCCTTTTTCAATGTATGCATTCAGGTAATTATAGTCAACAGTTATAGCTTGATTAAAAAATGTAAGCGCTTTGTCGTTCTGTTTTATATTGGTAAAATATAAACCTTTAATGTAATAGGGGTCAGCTGAGTTTTTTTCTTTGTCCATGGCAATTAAAATATCAGCCAATGTTATAGCCTTGCTGTTATTGGTTTCGGCATATTGGTAAGAAAGCATATTGATAATTTCTTTATTCTGTGGGGCAATTGTGTAGGCTTTTTCGAGAACAAGAATAGCTGCCGAAGTATCTTTTTTGCGTTGCAACAAATCATTTTGTAATAACAATGCTTCCAACTCGTTGGGGTAACGGCTTAATAATGAATCGGTGGTTACCAGCGCATTGGTTACATCGCCTTTGGCATCATAAGCATAAGCCAGCGATAATTGTAAAAATTTACTGTTACCAATTATTTCCTGTGCATGTATAAAAAATTTAGTAGCAGAATCAGGGTTGCTTTCCAGTAACAAATTACCTACAGCCAATGCATACTTTTCTTCCTTACTAAGTTCCCATGCTTTGGTAAAATCTTTAAGTGCCAGTTCGGGTAAATTGTTTTTGTTTAACATACCCGCACGTCTTGCGTATAAGGCAACGTTGGTAGGATCATTTTGTATACTGTCTGTTATTTCATTATAAGGCGGTTTACCTAATGTAGCGTGATAAGGCGATTTGTCCTCATTATTGCAAGCAACAAAAAACACAACAAACAAAAAAGTGAATAATCGGAAGGGGCTGTACAGTTTCATATTTTATTGATTGTTTACTAACGCAAAAACGGAAGAACAATTTTGTGTGCAAAAATATATTCCTTTTGGTTACAAAAACAAGCGGTTATTTTAATTAGACTGACAAAACGATGACAAAACTACTTTTATAACAAATTACCTTTGCAGCCCACAAATTCACATTGTTATGCTTAAACGTTTTATGCTGGTAGCCGTTATGGCTTCAGCCGTATGTTTTGTTGCTTTTAAATCGGTTTCTCCAACAAAAAAAAATGGTGTTGTTAACGGTAACGATACCTTGTTGTATGCCGAAGAAGTTCATTTTAAAAATATTCAACAGTTAACCTTTGGTGGCGATAATGCCGAAGCATACTGGAGTTACGACAGTAAATATTTAGTGTTTCAACGTACAAGCCCAAAAGATGGTATTGCTTGTGACCAGATTTTTATTGGTAAAGTACCACAGAAAAAAGGGGAGAAGTTTGAATACAAAATGGTAAGCCCCGGTAAAGGTCGCACTACCTGTGCTTTTTTTACCAAAGACAATAAACATATCATTTACGCATCTACCCATTTAGGCGATACTGCTTGCCCGCCGGTACCTGACCGTGCAAAATATGGCAACAAATACATTTGGCCATTATATAGCAGTTACGACATTTTTATGGCCGATTTAAACGGCAAAATTGTTAAGCAATTAACCAATGCAAAAGGCTATGATGCAGAAGCTACTTTAAGCCCCGACGGTAAAAAAATGATATACACCAGTGATAAGGATGGTGATTTGGAATTGTATATTATGGATTTAAAAACCGGCAAAGAAAAACGTATAACCAATGTATTGGGTTATGATGGTGGCGCTTGGTTTAGCCCCGATGGTAAGAAATTAATCTGGCGTGCATCTAGACCAAAAACTGAAGCCGAGATTAAAGAGTATAAAGAATTATTAGCGCAGGGTTTAGTAGCACCAACCAACATGGAAATATTTGTTGCCAATGCTGATGGATCTAATATTCGTCAGGTATCAAACTTTGGACAAGCTAACTGGGCACCTACTTATATGCCGGATAGCAAACGCATCATCTTTGCATCAAACCACGAATACAAACGCGGCTTTCCGTTTAACCTGTACACCATTAACGAAGATGGAACCGGTATTACTAAAATAAGCCGCGATAAAGGTTTTGACGCTTTTCCAATGTTTAGCCCTGATGGTAAAAAAATTGCTTTTTCCAGCAACCGTAATAATGGTGGTACCAGAGATACCAATGTATTTGTTGCTGATTGGGAAGAATAAAATTGACTAATTAACTAGTAGAAGGAACACTGGGTTGTTTACGCTTATAACTACTGCGTATTCGGCTCAGTGTTTCTTGTTTTACACCTAAAAATGATGCTACGTGTTGTAATAAAAAACGGTTAAATACTTCCGGCTTCATTTTTAACAAGTACTCGTATTTATTCTTGGTAGGCATTTTAAGTAACATGTTATGTTCGTTAACTGCTGAAATAACATTTACCATTATTTTCATAAACGCCCTGGAAAAATCGGGGTTGGTTTGAATGAAGTTGCTGAAATCTTCGTAGCTAACTTCCAGGGCAATAGTGTCTTCTGTAAACTTCATGTTTAACGAAGTAGGTTGCTGGTGTAAAAAACTCCGTAGGTCGGTAAAAAAATCTTCTTCTGTTAACAGCATTACAATATTGCTTTTACCATCATCCTCTACATAAAAAGCTTCAACTGCACCGTATATTATAAAACCTAACCTTGTACTTATTTCACCGTTGTTAAAAAAGAAAGTATTTTTCTTGTATATCCGGGGTTTGAAAAAGGCGATGGCTGTTTCTATTTTCTTGTTATCTGTGATGCCGTAATGCCGAAAAAGTTCTGTAAGGTATCGCTGCCCGTTTTCAATGGGTTGTTCTTGTATGCCGGAAAGTCGTACAGAAGGATTGAAATTTTTTACAAAAAAATTTGCCATGTAGTGTTTAGGTTAGACTGTTGAGAGGGATTTGTTCCACGATTTCTAGGGGCAAATTATACAAATAAATCTTAATTTGATTAAGCACCAGACGGTTTTTGACAATTGTCAAAAAGTTGTCCAAAACATATATAATCAAATAGTTATGCAATCGTTTGAAATCGAATTGCAATCGATTTACATGTAAGAAAATAATAAAAAATTATTTGGCAGTGTTTGTAATATTGGTGCTCAAAAAAACGCATTTGACCAATTTCTTTATTGTCGGTGATGATTATTTCAAAAACTAAAGCGTTATTTTTTGTCTGCTGATGGTGCTGATTGTTTACACAGTTTTCGCAAGTTGATGTCATTTTAGAGTTCAATTTTGAATTCTTTATTAAAGAGTCGGAGTATTGCAAAATTGCACTACCTATAAAATATGTATGGACCTTGCGCAAGGGTGAATAAGGTTACAGGTGTACAAGAGTGCGACGCAAGGGACGATGATCAGGGAACTACAGCCGGTAACAAAAAATGTCAGCTTTTATAAGTTTGCTACAACCTGTTTTTAAAAATACTTTTTATTGATTTAATTGCACAAAATTGGTTGGCTGATTAAAAAAAACTAACTTCCAAGCCTTAACTACTGCAACAATGAAAATACTAGAGATTAAGATTTTAAGAGGTCCGAATTACTGGAGTGTACGTCGTCCTAAGTTAATACAAATGAAGCTGGATTTGGAGGAAATGGAACAAAAGCCTACCAATCTTATTCCGGGTTTTAGAGAAAGATTAGAAAAATTATTACCATCATTATACAGCCACAGGTGCAGCGAGGGTGTGCCGGGTGGTTTTTTTATGCGTGTAGATGAAGGCACCTGGATGGGACATGTGATTGAGCATATTGCTTTAGAAGTACAAACCCTTGCCGGCATGAACTGCGGTTTTGGACGCACCCGCAGTACCGGTGAAAAAGATGGTATTTACCATGTTGTATTTGATTACATGGAAGAAGATGCAGGATATTTTGCGGCTAAATCGGCCTTTAGAATTGCCGAAGCTTTGATAGCAGGTGAGGAGTATGATTTGGAGCCGGATATTCAGGAAATGCGTGAAATACGTGAGGATACTCGCTTAGGGCCATCAACAGGTTGTATTGTTGATGAAGCGGCTAAACGTGGTATTCCTTTTATAAGACTTAATAAACAAAGCCTGGTGCAATTGGGCTATGGTGTAAACCAAAAACGTATAAGAGCAACTATAGCATCTACCACAGGAAATATTGCAGTAGATATTGCTTGCGATAAAGAAGAAACAAAAGCTTTATTGGAAGCTGCCGAAATTCCGGTACCACGTGGTACAGTTATACGTACCGAAGCCGGATTACAAGATGCAGTTGATAAGTATGGTTACCCGTTAGTAATAAAACCAATTGATGGTAACCATGGTAAAGGCAACACCACTAATATTACTACCTGGGAGCAAGCTACAAAAGCATTGGAAGCGGCTAAGCAATATGGCCGTAGTGTAATTGTAGAAAAGTTTATAACCGGTTACGACTTTCGTTGCCTGGTAATTAACTACAAGTTTGTTTGTGCGGCTTTGCGTACACCGGCTGCCGTAACCGGCGATGGTGAACATAATATACAATGGCTTATTGATGAAACAAACAAAGACCCACGCCGTGGTTTTGGACATGAAAAAGTATTAACGCAAATTACCATTGACCAGTTTACACAAAAAATGCTGGACGAAAAAAATTATACCTTAGAAACTGTTCCGCCAAAAGGTGAACTGGTATTATTAAAACCTACTGCTAACTTATCTACCGGTGGTACATCAACCGATGTTACCGATGAAGTACATCCTGCTAATATTTTTATGTGCGAACGCATTGCCAAAATTATTGGATTGGATATTTGCGGTATTGATATAATGGCAAAAGATTTACGTACGCCGGTATCAGAAAACGGTGGTGCTATTTTAGAGGTAAATGCTGCACCGGGTTTCCGTATGCATATTGAACCTGCTGTTGGTTTACCACGCAACGTAGCCGAGCCGGTGGTGGATATGTTATTCCCCCGAGGCAGTGCAGGCCGCATACCAATTATTGCTGTAACGGGTACCAATGGTAAAACAACTACCACCCGTTTAATTGCGCATATTGCTAAAAGCGCCAATAAAAAAGTAGGGTACACTACCAGCGATGGTGTGTATATACAAAACCAGTTAATGATGAAAGGCGACTGTACCGGTCCTGTTTCATCAACCTTTGTATTAAAAGATCCTACGGTTGATTTTGCGGTATTAGAATGTGCCCGTGGAGGTTTATTAAAATCGGGTCTGGCGTTTCAAAACTGCGATGTAGCCGTTGTTACCAATGTAGCTGCTGACCATATGGGTTTGGGTGGTATTAACACGCTGGAGCAAATGGCTAAAGTAAAAGCGGTTGTGCCCGAAACCGTTTTCCCGCATGGCTATGCAGTTTTAAATGCTGATGACGATTTAGTGTACGGCATGCGTGAAGGATTGAAATGTAATATTGCGCTGTTTAGTATGGATGAAAATAATCCGCGTATTAAACGCCATTGCGAAAAAGGCGGACTAGCCACGGTTTTTGAAAATGGTTATGTTACCATTATGAAAGGCACCTGGAAAATAAGGGTGTTACCGGTTAAAGATATTCCGCTTACTTACGAGGGTAAAGCGGTGCATAATATTGCCAACTGTTTACCGGCTGTTTTATCGGCGTATTTATATCGTGATATCACCATTGAAGATATACGTTCGGCTTTAATTTCGTTTATACCATCATCTATACTTACACCGGGCAGGTTAAATTTTTTTCATTTTAAAAACTACACCATGTTGGCGGATTTTGCGCATAATCCGCATGGTTTAAAACTACTTTGCGAGTTTGTAAATAAACTCGATTATCCGCACCATGTTGGCGTTATTAGTGGTACCGGCGATAGGCGTGATGAAGACATCCGGGAACTAGGCGAAATATCGGCTCAATACTTTAACGAGATAATTATACGCTGCGATAAAAACTTACGCGGACGTACCGCCGAGGAAATTATTGGCTTGCTAAAAGAAGGTATTGAAAAAGTGAATCCAGACATGCCGGTTATAACCATTGCCAACGAAAATGAGGCGTTGGAATATATTTATGCCAATCCGAAACAAGGCGCTTTGTACACCATCATGTGCGACGTAGTGGCCGGAGCTTTAGATAAAATAAAAGAACTAAAAGAACGTGAAGAGCGGGAGGGAGCTGTAGTTGTGCAACCTGCTTAATATCAATAACCTTTGATAGCGGGGCGCCATAAAAAACTTGAAATTTTTTATAAATTTTTCAAAAATCCTTTGGTAGGAATTATTGCTTCCCCTATTTTTGCACTCCAATTGAAAAATTGGTTACGGATTGACCCATGGTGTAATGGTAACACTACTGATTTTGGTTCAGTTATTTAAGGTTCGAATCCTTATGGGTCAACAAAAGAGCGCTGATTTTATCGGCGCTTTTTTTATGTTACCAACTGCAGTAACACAGATGATCGTCCCTTGCGTCGCACTCTTGTACAGCATATCGCTAATGAACAGAAGAAAGTCCGATAGTCGGGAAGTCCGAAAGACCGTAAGTCAGCAGTGAGTAGTCAGTAGTCAATCCACAATCCATCACTCACCATTAACACCAACGACAACGTGGTTAGCACATACTTCATTATTAATTACTAATTGCTAATTATTAATTATCATCTTCCATCACTAACACCCTTGCCAATATTCAATTAACTTTGTACTCCATTAAGTAACCCTAATCAACCTTTCTCTAAACCAACATGTCACTTACACAACAAGAAACTTTAGCAGGCTGGGGTAATTATCCTTTCTCAGAATCATATACTATACATCCAACCACACAAAGCGAGTGGAAACATGCTATTAAAAACGGCAACTTTATAGCTCGTGGTCTTGGTCGTAGTTATGCCGATCAGGCAACTAATACCAATCATGTAGTAGGTATTGCTACCAAAATGAACAGGTTTTTACATTGGGATGCACAACAAGGAATTTTACAATGTGAAGCCGGTGCCAGTTTAGAGGAAATTATATCTGTATTTGCACCGCAGGGTTGGTTACCCATGATTTGTCCGGGTACAAAATATGTAACCATTGGCGGTGCCATTGCTAACGATATTCATGGTAAAGCACACCATGTAGATGGTTCATTTATCAATTGCGTTTTATCTTTTACCATACTATTGGCTAATGGCGAAATAGTAACTGCTTCCCGTACCGAAAACGCTGATTTGTTTATTGCCAATTTTGGTGGACTTGGTTTGTTAGGTGTTATACTCACGGCTACTTTACAGTTACGTAAAATAGAAACTACTTATTTTAAACAGCAATCCGTAAAGGTTAAAAACCTGGACGAAATGCTGGCGGCTTTAGAAAAATACGAACACTACAATTATTCAGTTGCCTGGATTGATTCGCTGGCTAAAGGCAGTAAATTAGGACGAGGTGTACTTACCGTTGGTAATGCTGCATCTTTAGCTGATTTACCACCTGCCTTACAAAAAAATCCTTTGCAACTGCATAAAAAATCAGCCTTACAAGTACCGTTTTATTTACCTGGTTTTGTGTTAAATAATTTTACGGTACAAATGCTGAATAAAGTAATTGGCTTTGTACAAAACTCATCTAAGGAGTTTATACACTACGAAAAATTCTTTTTCCCTTTAGATGCTATACATCATTGGAACCGTGGTTATGGCAAACGAGGTTTTATACAATACCAGTTTGTAATACCCGAAGCCGGTGGCGAAAAAACTTTACGGGTAATTATGGAAATGATTACCAAAAGTGGTTGCACACCTTTCCTGAATGTGTTTAAAAAAATGGGGCAGGGGCAGGGCATTTTATCTTTCCCTTTTGCGGGTTATACATTAGCTATTGATTTTCCGGTAACCAAAGGTTTAAAAGCTTTTACAGAGAAATTGGATAAAGTAGTATTGGATGCCGGTGGCCGTTTGTACTTAGGTAAAGATGCAATGTTAGAGCCTGCTATGTTTCAGCAAATGTATCCGCAATTTCAGGATTGGTTAGCTATTAAACATAAATACGATCCGGAGAATAAATTTACATCGGATATTGGTAGAAGATTACAATTGAGTTAGTATTTACATTTTAATGGTAATAAAACTTTGTCAGGCAGAGACAAAATAAAAGAAAGATTATGTTCTTTAAAATCAGAAGAACACTGTCAGGTTGAGCCTGACGAAACCCGGTGAGAATTTTTATTTTGTTATGTAACCCTTCGTCAAGCTCACACGCTATGCTCCGAATAGCGGAGTTAGAAACAGGTTTAAAACAAGGTGACAAAGACAATACATAAAAAAACCGGCCTTGGCCGGTTTTTTTATGTATTGTTGGTATCAATTAAAATTGCTCCAAACCACTAAAGAAGAAGTCGCCTTCAATTTTAGCGTTCTCGTCGCTATCGCTACCATGTACCGCGTTTTCGCCTAATGAGGTAGCATATAATTTACGGATAGTACCTTCGGCAGCTTGTGCAGGATTAGTTGCACCAATTAACTCACGAAAAGTAGCTACTGCGTTATCTTTTTCCAAAATTGCCGCATAAATAGGACCACTGCTCATAAACTCAACTAACTCACCGTAAAAAGGTCTTTCTTTATGTACTGCATAAAACTCACCCGCTTTTTCGGCAGATAATTTAGTAAGCTTTAAACCTACAATACGAAAACCTTCTTTAATAAAACGGTCAATGATAGCACCTGCATGGCCATTTTTTACGGCGTCGGGCTTAATCATTGTAAAAGTGCGATTGCTCATTATAACTTGTTTTTTGGGCGGCAAAGGTAGATTATTAAGTAAAAAGTAAAAATTTAAAATGCAAAAATTAACAAAACTGCTTTCGGTATTAGGTTTTGCGTGTAAATGTTGATGGTGGTTATATAGCCCGGCCTAGCCCCGACAGCAGTGAATACCCCGCTGAGGATAGGTGCAAGGGGTAAGGTATAGGGTGAAAAGCAGAAAATAAATGATACTATAATACCATTTACCTTAAAGCCAACACCCTATACCTTACTTGTGGCGGAGTAGCAACGGATGGCGGGATACTGCTGTTGATCAGGGATATACAGCCGATGCTTCCTAAAAATAATGGCCGATAATGTACAAGCTTTACACAGTTGGTTTTTTGCTTATGTAAAACCGTCAGAAACATTATCTTCGCAGCCCAAAGATGAAACCTTTAATTGATTTTATTCCATTGCTGGACACGCCTAAACTGGTTGTGATTACCATGCACCAAAAACCTGATGCGGATGCTATGGGCTCCTCGTTGGGCTTATATAATTTTTTAATTCAACTTGGCCATACGGTTACCGTTATTTCGCCAACCAATTGGGCCTCGTGGCTTAACTGGATGCCGGGTTGCAATTTGGTTATAAATTATGAAGCCGATGGCGGCAAATCGCAACAAGCGTTGGATGAGTGTGACTGGCTGTTTTGCCTTGATTTTAATATTTTTCACCGCACCAAACATTTGGCCGAAAAGCTGGCTGCAGCCACCTGTGTTAAAATATTAATTGATCACCACCGTGAGCCGGATGAAGTGTCGTTTGATTATGGCAATAGCGATATAACCAAAAGTTCTACCTGCGAAATGATTTATGATTTTATAAATCTGAGCGGTAAACAGGAACTGATTAATAATGATATAAGCGAGTGTTTATATTCCGGTGTGGTTACCGATACGGGATCTTTCCGTTTTTCATCAACCACGGCCAGTGTACATAACATGGTTGCCGATTTAAAAAACCGTGGCTTAAACCATAGCCAAATTCACAATAACCTGTTTAATAATTTTTTAGAAAACAGGCTTCGTTTTATTGGTCATGTGTTGCTTAACCGTATGGAGGTTTTTTACGAGTACAATACTGCACTGATTGCTATTACCAAGCAAGATTTGCTAAAGTTTCATGTAAAAACCGGTGATACGGATAGTTTGGTAAACTTCCCACAATCTATACAGGGAATTAAAATGGTAGGTTTGGTAATTGACCGTGACGAAGAAAGAAAATGGAGCTTTCGTAGTCAGGATGACTTTGATTGCAATACATTTGCCCGCAAATATTTTAATGGCGGTGGCCATTACAATGCAGCAGGTGGTCATACCAAAGATTCATTTGCCGAAACGGTAGAACACTTTAAACAAGTTTTAAAAGAGAACAAAGAACTGCTTCAATAAACAAAAAAAATAAACTCAACAACAAATGCAAAAGTTAAGGTTAGGCGGCCTGGTATTATTAACAGGTATTTTGATGGTGGCCTGTAATTCGGTTAGTTACAAGAAAACCGCTAATGGATTATTATACAAAATTTTTCCTGGTAACAGTAAAGACTCATTAATTAAAGTTGGCGAAACGGTTAAGTTTAATGTTGTAATTAAATTTAATGACTCAGTATTGCAAACTACTTATGGTAAAATGCCTGGCTTTATGCCGGTACAAGCACCTAATCCACAAAATGGTTTAGATCCGTTTTCTATTTTCACTTTACTTAAAAAAGGAGATAGTGCTGTTGTTGTAATTCTTGCAGATTCTTTATTAGACAAACCAGGTGTACAGTTACCTCCGGGTGCTAAAAAAGGTGACCGTTTTATTTTTAGCATGCGTATTAACGAAGTATTTACAAGCGACAGCTTAGCACAAGCTGATTATGCAAAAGAACAAGCTTTAGATGCTCCACGCCAACAAAAAGAAATGGAAGAGCAACGTGCTAAAATGGTTAAAGAACAACAAGAAGAGCAAAAAAAGCAAGATGCTGAATTAGAAAAATCGGGTAAAAAAGTGGAGTTAGACGCAGCCGTTAAAAGCGTTTTAGATGCTAAAAAAATAGCTGTTACAAAAACTGCTTTAGGTACTTATGTACGTATAGATAATCCGGGTAGCGGCGATGCTGTTGAAAACGGTAAAATTGCCACGGTTAAATACAATGGTAAATTTTTTGCAAATGATAGTTCTTTCCAGGCAAGCACAGTTGATTTTACAATTGGCGAAAACGGTTTAATCCGTGGTATGGAAGATGGTTTATTGCAGTTTAAAAAAGGCGGTAAAGGAACTATTTATATTCCAGGACATTTGGCTTATGGTGCTAACCCTCCACAAGGTTCTCCATTTAAACCATTTGATGCTTTAATGTTTGATGTAGAAGTGATAGATGTAAAAGCTAAACCGGCTACACCTGAACAACCAGGACATTAATATTTTACAGATAATATGAATAAAAATCCCTGCTGTAATAAAACAGCAGGGATTTTTTTATACGTAATTTTTCTAAACCAACGTATGGTATTTACTAGTACCTAATTGTAAACACTTATAAAACACTATACTTTAAATAGTATAAATGTCAATTACACGATTATTTTTTTTAAAACTTGATGTAACTCAAGTAAAAAAGCCTTAACTTCCATATTAAAGTATGAACTTTGATTAGTAAAATTAGATCCTAAGAATAGCTTAATCGGTTGGCCCCGTTTTTAGTCCAACATCCATGTTACCCTTTCGAAAACTAAACATGTGGTTAAGTAATCTTATCTTATGAGTGTGTTCCGTCCAAGAGAATAACCTTATATCCAAATCCTTTAAAAGATCGTGGCAATATGCCTAAGTGTATGTTGTGGTCTGATGTAAAAAAACTTCGCATTAGAAGCGGCCGGTCACTAGTTGACCGGCTTTTTTATTTTAAGAAAAAATAGCATTTGGGGCTATCAACAGTAGTAACTCCGGTCAGCTTTTGTTCCCGCCTTCTGTAGTAGTGCAATGCCAAGCTACAAAACCCACACACATATTGCAGCTACTACTGCCAGTCGGGCAGCCTTTAGGCAGTAGTGCAACAACCAAGCGGCTGTAACTACATTATTTCTTTAATGCTTTGCCATATACTTCCAAACATCTTTTACGGGCTACATCATGTTCAACAATGGGAAGGGGATAGGTTAGTTCATCCAGTTCCGGTATCCACTTACGTATGTAAACAAGTTTTGCATCAAATTTTTGCGTTTGTAAATAAGGATTAAAAATACGGAAGTAAGGTGCTGCATCGCAGCCACTACCTGCTGCCCATTGCCAGCCACCGTTATTGGCCGACAAATCATAGTCTAATAATTTTTTTGCAAAATAAGCTTCGCCCCAGCGCCAATCAATTAATAAGTGTTTGGTTAAAAATGATGCTACCACCATTCTTATTCTGTTGTGCATAAAACCGGTGGTGTTTAACTCACGCATGCCTGCATCCACAATGGGGTAACCGGTTTGTCCGTTACACCAGGCTTCAAATTCTTTTTCGTTATTGCGCCACTGTATATTATCGTATTCTTTTTTAAAGGAGTTGTACACCACATGCGGAAAGTGCCACAAAATCATCTGGTAAAAATCACGCCATATCAGTTCATTCAAAAAGGTTTCGTTTATACTACCGGCTTCACTTACCAATTCTCGTATGCTGATAGTGCCAAACCGTAAATGCACACTTAAACGGGATGTACCTTTAATAGCAGGAATATCACGTTGAGTAGTATAGTTTGCAATAATATTCTCGTCCCAATCTGTTGTCGGAAAATCAATAGCCGATAAAGTAAAACCCATTGATGCCAACGATGGAATAGGCTTATCGGTTTGTTTAAATACATTTTTCAGGTATTTTTTTACCGGGTAAGCTTTTTTATAAAAATCGGTAAGTGTAGCTTTCCACTTTCTTGAGTACGGTGTAAAAATGGTATAAGGATCTCCGTTGTCTTTTACTACTTCTTTCTTTTCAAAAATTACCTGGTCTTTATAAGTTGTAAATTTTATTTGTTTTGTGTCTAATAAAGATGCAATTGTTTTATCACGTTCCTGTGCATAAGGTTCGTAATCGTGGTTGGTGTAAACGGCTTCAATGGTATAATCCTTCATTAGGCTTTTAAATACCTGCTCCGGTGTGCCGTACCTTACATCTAATGTACTGCCAAGCTTTACTAATTGTTGTTGCAGTTTTTCAATGGCTTTGTAAATAAAAGTTACACGGCTGTCTTGTTTATCATCCAGTGCTTCCAATATATTACTGTCAAAAATAAAAATAGGTACAACCGGTGTACTGCTTTTTAATGCATGGTATAAACCGGCATTGTCATGTAATCTTAAATCGCGGCGGAACCAGAATATAGAAATTGCTTTTTTCATTGTGTACACAAAATAAACTATTGCCTACAAAATTGTATGTACAATGGTATTGTTACTTAAAATAAAACTTTGCATTAGGGTACTTTGTTATGATGGCAGGTAATTGTTGAGATATGTTATGATGATGACGGGCTGCCCGATTGCAGCGGCACCGAAGGCCACCTTAGGGGCCGCAGGTACAGCGGAAAGCGGGAACAAAAGCTGATGAGAGTTACTGCTGCTGACAGCCCCTATTATTAACTACATTTTGCTTGCTTCCCAGGGCTTGTTGGCGTATCTTTACAGCATAAATTTTTGCAGATAAGTTTGTATGCACGAAATAGAACCTTTTTATAATTGGCGCCACATTTATGTAAGTGAAGAAGATAAACTCTCTCCATTTTTTGGTAGAGATTACTCGGAGTTTGAATATTCTCAAACCGTTTATAACTATTACATACACCCGCAATGGGATGATTTTGGTAGCCGCACTTTATACCTTAAAATTTTAATGGCCGATTATGAAGAGCATTATGCCATTATTGAAATGATAGGGGAGTGGAACGATGCAGTGGAAAATGATATAATGACGCTGAAACGTGACTTACTGGAAAAACTGATGTACGAAGGTATTTACAAGTTTATTTTAATTACCGAAAATGTACTGAATTTTCATAGCGATGAAGCAGATTATTACGAAGAACTGTTTGAAGAATTAACCGATGAAAACGGGTGGATTGTAAGCTTAAATATGCCGCCGCAAACGCAGCATGATTTTAAACAGAAGTACTTAAACCGCTACATAGAATTGATGGAAATAGACAACTGGCGTACGTATAAACCGTTTCATTTGTTCAAAAAAATTGACAATGAGATTAACGCCAGATTAAAATTATAAGGGGTTAAAATTTTTTGTCATTGTTTCGTCATACAGTGCTATTTTTGCACAAACCACCATTGTAACTAACCTGCTGATATTTAGAATAGTGCATTTATGTACTTGTACAAAAACAAGCAGTGCATTGGTGTTAATAATCTGATACTGATTTTAAGATAATTAGGTTTACAGGCAATTTTTTGATTTGGTATTTGTATGTTTTTAATATGCACTTTTCCATTTAGTTATAGTTGCCACGAAAAAGAAAATTTATACAGATGAAATGGTCTGAATTGTTTACGTCCTCGGTAGGTAAGAAGCTTATAATGAGTATTACCGGTATTTCTCTTGTTTTATTTTTAGTAGTACACGTTGGTTTAAATGCCTGTATTTGGGCAAACGACGGCGGTGTAATGTTTAACAAAGCGGCGCACTTTATGGGCGCTAATATTGTTCCCCGTATTTTAGAGATTGGCCTTTTTGTGGGTATTTTACTACACATTATACAAGGTTTTGCTTTGGAAATACAAAACAGGGCTAAACGTAAAATTGGTTATGCTGTACCCATGGGTAATAAAGGTAGTAAATGGTACAGCCGCAGCATGGGCCTTTTAGGAACTTTGCTATTGTTGTTTCTTATTATGCATATTGCACATTTTTGGGTACCCTCACGTATTACCGGTTTAGAGCCTATGTTTATTGATATGACCAATGGTCAGGTTGCAGGAACCGTATCGCCGGTAGCAAAAGAATACCACGATTTATTTGGCAAAATGCGTGAAGTATTTGATGGTAACTTACTGGTTGTTATTTTATATACTTTAGGTTGTATATCGCTGGGCTGGCATTTACTGCACGGCTTTACCAGTGCGTTCCGCACATTGGGATTAACCAATAAAAAATACATTAAATTATTAGATGCTACCGGTTTAGCATTTTCAATAATTGTTCCTTTGGCGTTTATTATGATGCCAATAAGCTTTTACATGGGATGGGTTTAAATAATACCAATGGGTATTGTATAAAACCGGTGTAACTGACGAATTAAATTACTTGTAACAAATAACTAGCGAAACTTTTGATTATGCTTGATTCAAAAATTCCACAAGGCAAGTTAGAAGATAAATGGAATGACTATAAGGGACATTGTAAACTGGTAAACCCTGCCAATAAAAGAAAGATGGAAGTAATTGTAGTTGGTACCGGTTTGGCCGGTGCTTCTGCAGCCGCTTCTTTAGCAGAGTTAGGTTATAAGGTTAAAGCATTCTGTTTTCAGGATTCACCACGCAGGGCTCACTCCATTGCTGCGCAGGGTGGTATTAATGCTGCAAAAAATTATCAAAACGACGGCGACTCAGTTTTCCGTTTATTTTACGATACTATTAAAGGTGGTGACTACCGTGCACGTGAAGGCAACGTACACCGCTTAGCCGAAGTAAGCGTAAACATTATTGACCAATGCGTAGCACAAGGTGTTCCTTTTGCACGTGAATATGGTGGATTATTAAATAACCGTTCATTTGGTGGTACGCAGGTAAAAAGAACATTTTATGCTGCCGGTCAAACCGGACAGCAATTATTAATAGGTGCTTACCAGGCTTTGGAGCGCCAGATTGGTTTGGGTAATGTAACCATGTACAACCGCCACGAAATGCTGGAAGTTGTTACTGTAGATGGTAAAGCCCGTGGTATTATTGCCCGCGACCTGGTAAGTGGACAATTAGAGCGCCACTTTGGTCATGCTGTATTGTTATGTACCGGTGGTTATGGTAATGTGTTTTACTTATCAACCAACGCCATGGGCAGTAATGTAACTGCTGCGTGGAAGGCACACAAAAAAGGTGCTTTCTTTGGCAACCCTTGCTTTACGCAAATTCACCCAACTTGTATTCCTGTTACCGGCGATCATCAGAGTAAGTTAACGCTTATGTCAGAATCGTTACGTAATGACGGACGTATTTGGGTGCCTAAAAAACAAAACGATACCCGTAAGGCTAACGATATTCCGGAAGATGAAAGAGATTACTACTTAGAAAGACGTTACCCTGCGTTTGGTAACCTTGTACCACGTGACGTAGCATCCCGTGCTGCAAAAGAAAGATGTGATGCCGGTTATGGTGTTGGTACTACCAAACAAGCGGTTTACTTAGACTTTAGGTTTAACCTGATAAATAAATACGGACGTACAGAAGCGAACAAGTTAGGTATTCAAAACCCTGACGAAGCTACGCTGGAGCGTTTAGGTAAAGAGGTAGTGAAAGAGGAGTATGGTAACCTGTTTGATATGTACGAAAAAATAACAGGCGAAAACCCTTACGAAGTACCTATGCGTATTTACCCGGCGGTACACTATACCATGGGCGGTTTATGGGTTGATTATGAGTTAATGACGAATGTACAAGGTTTATATGCATTGGGTGAAGCTAACTTTAGCGATCACGGCGCAAACCGTTTAGGTGCTTCTGCATTAATGCAAGGCCTGGCCGATGGTTACTTTGTAATTCCTTATACTATTGGTAATTATCTGGCAGATGAAATTGCCGTAAAACCAATACCACTTAACCATGAAGCTTTTGAAACTGCTGAAGCGGAAGTAAAAAACAGAATTGATACTTTAATGAACATTAAGGGTAAACAATCTGTTGAAAGCTTCCACAAGCGTTTAGGTAAAATTATGTGGGAAAAATGTGGTATGGCCCGTAATGAAAAAGGTTTACAGGAAGCCATTATAGAAATACAAGCACTTAAAAAAGAATTCTGGAGCGATGTTCGCATTCCGGGTGAAATAGCAGGCATTAACCCTGAGTTAGACAAAGCAGGTCGTGTGGCCGACTTTATTGAACTGGGCGAGTTAATGTGCCGCGATGCTTTGGTAAGAAATGAAAGCTGTGGTGGCCATTTCCGTGAAGAAAGCCAGACAGAAGATGGTGAAGCATTACGTAACGATGACGAGTTTATGTTTGTTTCGGCATGGCAATACAAAGGCGAAAGCGAGTGGGAATTGCATAAAGAAGACTTGAAGTATGAGCTGATTAAGCCGAGCCAAAGAAACTATAAGTAATTAGTTAATTAGATAATGAGGTAATTTGAAAGTGAAATACCTCGTTATCCTTTTTAACTTGCTAACCATTTATGAGAGATTTAGAAAGTAACTTTATTGTTTCAAAAACAATAGCTTTTTCGCTACAGGCAATCAAGTATTGCGAAATATTAGACGCAAAGAAAAAGTATGTTATTTCTAATCAGTTGTTAAAGTCGGCAACAAGTATTGGTGCCAATATTTTTGAGGCACAGGATGCAGAAAGTAAAGCTGACTTTATTCACAAGATGAAACTTGCTTCAAAAGAAGCAAATGAAACATTGTATTGGTTGATATTATGTGAAAAAAGTGAAGGGTTTGATTTTGACATTACATTAAAAGAAAACCTTGATCAAATAATGAGAATAATATCGAAAATTATTGCCTCAACAAAAAAAGTAAACAGAGAAGAGTGATAAGAGGCTATAATTTTCAAATTATCTAATTTTCAAATTATCTAATTGGATTTATGGAACATTACAACATGAACCTCACTTTAAAAGTGTGGAAACAGGCAAATCAAAATACAGTAGGTCGGTTTGAGATGTATGAAGTTTCGGATATATCTTCTGAAATGTCGTTTTTGGAAATGTTTGATGTGTTAAACGAAAAGTTGATTCACGAAGACAAAGAACCAATTGCGTTTGACCATGATTGTAGAGAAGGTATTTGTGGCATGTGTTCTATGTATATTGATGGTCGTCCGCATGGCCCCTGGCATGGTACTACTACTTGCCAATTGCACATGCGTGCCTTTAAAAACGGCGATACTATTACCGTAGAACCTTGGCGTGCCAATGCTTTTCCGGTAATTAAAGACTTAATGGTTGATCGTAGTGCTTTCGACCGTATCATTGCATCAGGTGGTTATGTATCGGTTAATACCGGTGTATCGGTTGATGGTAATGCTATACCTATTGAGAAAGACAATGCAGACAAAGCCTTTGCAGCAGCCGCTTGTATAGGTTGCGGTGCTTGTGTAGCAGCTTGTAAAAACTCATCTGCTTTACTATTTGTATCAGCAAAAGTTTCGCATTTATCATTGTTGCCACAAGGTCTTCCTGAAAAGAAAAACCGTGTATTAAACATGGTAGCACAAATGGATAAAGAAGGTTTTGGTTCTTGTACCAACACCGGTGCTTGCGAAGCCGTTTGTCCTAAAGAAATTTCTATTACCAATATTGCCCGCTTAAATGCACAGTACGCTGTTGCAGCTTTAGCATCTGATAAATAATATCGGCAGTAAAATATATTTACAATCTCTGTGCAGTAATGTACAGAGATTTTTTTTGTTACAATCGTCCCTCCCTTGATTGAACTTTTGTTGCGTCGCACACTTGTACTGCATCAATTCTATTGGCCAAAATGCAGTACTCCGTATTTTAATCGGAGTGCCGGTAATTCTATTCAACATTTTGCAATACCAAACTTAATTGCCCATGTTTATTAATTACAAAACATTATTCTTTTTTACATTCGACCCCTTCAGGGTCGTGAACCTGATTACAATATTTTTACTATAAACATGTCATCCCTTTGGGATGATAAACAATTAATATTCTTACTGTAATTTTATCGTATTTCCATTGCTGTTTTGATTCCGAAGGCATCAAATGCTTATAACAACAACTATACACCTAATTGACGACTCCGAAGGAGTCGAATGTTGTGTTATTAATCACTTGCATAAATGGAATAAAGACCTGAAAACGCATTATATTTAGATATGCATATTATTATGAAAAATTTAATGGCCTTTGTTTTTTTAGCAACTCTAAGTTGCGTTGCCTGTAAAAGCAATAGTACCAAGTCCAAAGAAAAAGACAATGACGTTATTGTTCCATCACCAAAAAGCTTTAAAGACAGCTTACCACAGTCCATAGGTTATATAAACGACTTTGATAGTTTGTTTACACCAGAACAAACAAAGGAGTTTGAAAAACTGCTGTCCGATTTTGAAAAGAAAACAACTATTGAGATTGCCGTTGTAACCTTAGATACCTTAATGACAAGTACTGATAGTTTACACGCAACCACTTTAAAAATTGCTAACTATTGGGGAGTGGGCAAAAAAGATAAAAATAACGGAGTAGTTATTGGTATTTGCAGAGGATGCCGAAAAATGGTTATACAAAATGGTTACGGTATTGAAAAAGGATTAAGCAAAAAAGAAACCGATCACATAATTGCCACCGGCTTTGTACAGGGTTTTATTAACGATAATTTTTATGAAGGAACCATTGTTGGACTTAGGTCTTTAATAGAAGTGCTGGAGGAAAAGATTAGACTTAAATTAATTGAATGATGACATCATCAAAGTTCATTTTTAATCGCTAAAAGCGACAGAATAGTAATACGAAACTGCAAGTTTCGTATAGCAGCCCGCTCTGCGAAACTTGCAGTTTCGCAGTAATATTTTATAGCCTTTGGCGATATACTTGGCAAAGCATGCTTTGTGCTAAGACAATAACAGCTTACATAATGCCCAATAGAATTACTACAGTTGAAGAGTGCGACGCAAGGAACGATGCTAGTAGTAATGCAGTTGATGAACAAATAAAAAAACGGCTAGTATAAAACCAGCCGTTAAATATTTATAGTAAAATATATTACTTAACTATTCCGGGATATTGTTTCAGTGCTTCTTCTAAACAATCCATAGCGGCATTAATAGCATCGGCGTTTAGTACATAAGCCAAACGAACTTCGTTTTTACCTAAGCCCGGTGTACCGTAAAAACCAGTAGCAGGAGCTAACATTACCGTTTGGTTATTGTGACTAAAACTTTCCAGCAACCATTGACAAAACTTATCCGCATCGTCAATAGGTAACCGTGCTATAGCATAAAATGCACCACCGGGTGTAGGACAAAATACACCGGGCATCGCATTCAAACGTTTAATTAATGTATCACGACGATGCAGGTATTCAGCCTTCGGTGCATCAAAATAACTTTCGGGTAAATCAACTGCGGCTTCACCTAAAATTTGCGCTAAACCGGGAGGACTTAAACGTGCCTGTGCAAACTTCATAGCCGTATCGTACACCGCTTTATTTTTTGTAACCAATGCGCCAATACGGGCACCACAAGCACTGTAACGTTTGCTAATGGTATCCATTAAAACAACATGCTCTTCTAATCCTTCTAACTGCATGGCACTGATGTATTCGCCATCGTAACAAAACTCACGATAAGCTTCATCGCTAAACAGGTAAAGGTTATGTTTTAAACAGATATTTTTCAAAGCCTCCATTTCTTCGCGGCTGTATAAATAACCCGTTGGGTTATTAGGGTTACAAACCACGATGGCTTTTGTTTTGGAGGTAATTACTTTTTCAAAATCTTCTATAGGCGGTAAAGCAAAACCGGTTTCAATGTAAGAAGTAATAGGCACTACGTTTACACCTGCAGTACAGGCAAAACCATTATAGTTAGCATAAAATGGTTCGGGAATAATTACTTCGTCGCCGGGGTTTAAACAACTGAAAAAGCCAAACAGGATAGCTTCGCTACCGCCGGCTGTAATCATTATCTGGTCATGGGTAACATCAATACCCACACGTTTGTAGTATTCAACCAATTTGCGACGGTAGCTTTCGTTACCGGCACTATGGCTGTACTCCAACACTTTCATGTCGGTATTTTTTACGGCATCCATTATTTCTGCCGGGGTTTCAATATCGGGCTGTCCAATATTTAAGTGATATACTTTGGTTCCTTTTTTCTTTGCAGCCTCGGCAAAGGGAACTAATTTTCTGATGGGTGATGCGGGCATGGCAGTACCGCGTTCTGAAATTGTAAGCATGCTGCAAAGGTAAGGGAAGAAACGATGTTTTAAGGTTGACAAATCCTGCATTTTTAAGGTAAAATTGCTAAAAGAAATAAGCTTAGGGTTTTATATAAAATGCTAATTTAACAGTGTGAAAAAAGTTAAAACAACTGCTATGCAAGCTAAAGCAACCACACCCGACCAGTATATAAAAAATTTGCCTGAAGACAGACAAGCTGCATTTAAAAAATTGAGAGCGGCCATTAAGAAAAACCTACCCAAAGGTTTTACGGAATGTATTTCCTACGGTATGATTGGTTATGTAGTACCACATAGTATTTATCCGGCCGGGTATCATTGCTCACCGGAACTACCGTTGCCTTTTATGAGCATAGCTTCGCAAAAAAATTTTATTGCTATTTACCACATGGGTGTATATGGAATGCCCGAACTATATAACTGGTTTGTTGCAGAACATGCTAAACACAGTACTAAAAAGTTAGACATGGGCAAAAGCTGCATTCGCTATAAAAAACCGGAAGATATACCTGTAGCTTTAATTGGTGAATTATGCACCAAAATAACCGTTGATGAATGGATAGCTTTTTACGAAAAAAATTATAAGCGTTAAATAAAAATGCCGGATTTTAAATCCGGCATTTTTATTTGTGTAATAGTCTATTTTCTTTTGTAGGTAACTTCCATCATTTTGTACTCTTTGCCAGTTTTAGGATCTGGTCCGTACATTTCCATTACCTGATTGTTATCGTCAATGTATTTAAACACTTCTCTATAATCTACCATTAAGCCGTTGGCCATATATTTTTGCTTACCGGTAAAGTTAATAGATTTGGTAGCATCGTTCCAGTCTCCCGTCATATTCAAAAAACCGCTGCTCATATTGTCAATCCAGGAGGAAACATATTGTTTTGAGGCATTATCATAACCAGTTACAGCAATACCTTCAATGGCATACCATCAAAACTTCCGGTATGTTTTGCCTGTAAAAATTTGTCGCCCAATATCATGGTATTAACTGATGTAACAGTTGTGGTATAAGCTGGCGTGCCTTCTCCCATCCACATTTTCATTTCGGCTGTCTATTTACCGGCAGATTTTGCCAGCATTTTATGCGGCTCACCAGGCGTTCCGTAGGCCATCATTGCCTGCATACCGGTTGCAGAGTCAATAGGTACCCACGCTGGTTTATCTTCTATCGTTTTTTCAACAACCGTTTTATTATTTAATGTATCATCATTGGTATTAGTGGTTGCAGTGTCGTTGTTACAGGCAACCAATAGTAAGGCGCAGCAAGTTGTTAGCAGAATTTGTTTCATAAAATAAATTTTGTAATAAAGTTACAGCAATTATTTCCTTACAATCAAAACCTATTTATCGGTAAACATACCGGGATACAAAGTTCCTTCGCCATTTTGTAAGGTAATTTGTAATAGCTTGGATATGATGGGAGCAATATCTACCAGACTCATTTCTGGTATTACAGCACCCTTTTTAATTCCTTTACCAAATGCAACAAAGCCGGTTTGTATTTCTTTAAAATCGGGGAAAAAGCCATGTGTACCACCTTTACCAGCACGTATAAATTCGCCGGTAGCAACTGAGTTAAAAGCAAATCCTTGTATGGGTGCCAATGCCAATACAGCGTTAGGGTCTGCACCAATTTTGTCCAGCTTTTTTCTGCTTTTAATATCAAATAATTTTTGTTGCTGCTCGGGAAGGTTTTCTAATATTTCCTCAACCGCTTCAATTGTTTTTTTATCCTTTGCATCCTTTACATGCAAAAAAGCTGAGCCGCTGGCTGCATGAAAATAAGCTTTCCATTGCTCCGGCTTTTCGGGGTTATACAAACCAGCTTTGGCTAATAAAACATTCGGTGCTAAAACCGAATGAATATCTACAAAACCATGATCGCCGGTGATAATGAAGGTTGTATTATTTTTTATGCCGGCTTTATCCACTGCCTCCATAATGGTTTTTAATGCACGGTCAACACCGGCAACGGCAGCTCTTACTTTGTCGCCATCACGTCCTTCTTCATGCTCAAAATGATCCACCATTACTAAGTGTAACGCTAAAAAAGAAGGTTTATATTTTCTTATTACGTAAGCACTTGCACGGGCAAGGTTTTCATCCAGACCTAAATATTTTACATCAAAATCAATAGAGTCTAATTTGCCAATGGCATTATTTTCCAGCTCTTCATAAAAACCAGCGGGTTGGGCTTTATCAATCCAAGCCTGTTTCATATTACGCTTGGTACCTTTTGTTTTGGGCAAGTACCAGTATTCGGGAAGGTTATAGGTAGCAGGTGAATTAACCGATACAGGCCAGAACATAGAAGCTGTTTTTAATCCTTGTTTCTCCGCCTCGCTAAAAATGGTTGGCACTTTTATATTTTCATAATGCCAGTTCCAATTACCGGTTATACCCAAAGGTTCTGATGGTGTATTAAAATGTACACCATGTTTGATGGGTGTTACACCCGTAACCATGGTGGTATGCGAAGGGTAGGTAACCGAAGGAAAAACACTGTTCACACCATCAGCATAAGTACCGGTTTGCATAGCCTGACGCAAGTGTACCATATTCCACGATGGGTCTTTATAAAACTCCGGCCTTAAACCATCTATGCTTATTAAAATAACATGATTATCCTGTGCGTAAGTAATAGTAGAAAACAAAACCGCAAATGCCAATGCAAACTTTTTCATGTAATGCTTAAATATTTAGAAGGCTGTTATAAGTAACGGGTGGCGAAACTAGTTACACATTGTTACCTTAATGTTAGTGAATTATTAATTTGTTATGTAACAGCCCTAACACTTAGTACTGTTTATATTTACCTTTGCGCATAATTTTTCCACCATGGCTTCATTAATCAAAGATGTTTATTCACCTACCTTTTTCTCGCAGTTAAATGGCATTCTAAAAACGGTTGTTCCGGAATATAATAAGAACAAGTTTATGAAAACCCTTTCCGGGCCCGACTTTGCAGCCAAGGAATGGAAGGACAGAATGCAGACAATTACTTTGGCTTTAAACACGGTGTTTGATGCCGATTACACCAAGGCCAATAAACAGTTAATGCAGATGGTGGATGCATTTAAACAACAAGGTGGCGGTGGCATTGCGCATATTTTTTTACCTGATTATATTGCAAAATTTGGTATTAATCATTTTAAAGATGCGGTAAAAGCATTGGAACATACCACACAATTCATCAGTTGCGAATTTGCGGTAAGACCATTTTTATTGCAACACCCCGATGCCATGTTGCAACAAATGATAAAATGGAGCAACCACAAAAGCCATGCGGTACGCAGGCTGGCCAGCGAAGGCGCAAGACCACGTTTACCCTGGGCAATGGCATTACCATTGTATAAAAAAGATCCGCAACCGTTGTTACCTTTACTGGAAAATTTAATTGCCGATAACCACGAGTGGGTGCGTTTGAGTGTAGCCAATCATTTGAATGATATATCCAAAGATCATCCAATGGTTTTCTTGAATCTTGCGCAAAAATGGAAAGGAAAGTCAAAAGAAATTGATGCCATTATAAAACATGCTTCCCGTACTTTATTAAAAGCAGGTGATGCAGCTATACTGCAATTATTTAACCTCAACGATGAAGGTTTATCCCTTTCAAAATTTAAAGTTTTAACGCCGGAAATAACAATAGGAGAGAGTGTGGCCTTTGAATTTGTGGTAAGCAATACGAATCCTGCACCCAAACATTTACGATTAGAATATGCCATCTATTATCAAAAATCTAAAGGACATCTTACCAAAAAAGTATTTAAAATAAGTGAACGTTTATTGCAGCCCGCAGAAAAGTTGGCTATTATACGCAAGCAATCTTTCAAACCTATTACTACACGGGTGTTTCATAAAGGACTGCATAAAGTTGCCGTAATTATAAATGGTAAGGAGTCGGTAGCTAAAGCTTTTCAGTTGTTGTAAATAAGCTGAAGGCATAATGCTAAATGCTTAAAGCTTTGAGGCCTTTATTTAACTAGCTGTAATTATTAAAACGGCTATGGTGTAACACGATGATGATTAGCGAACAGAAATCTTAAGAGTGCGACGCAAGGAACGATGATCTGTGTTACTACAGTTGACTTCATAAAAAAATACTTTAGATATTTAGAACTTTTTGTTACCGACTGTATTGCTACTATCATCGTCTGTTGTGTCACTCATTGCATCGTTCTGTAATTCTATTCACCATTGTGTAAGCCTCCCCATATTATCGGAGAAACTCATTTTCAAATTTCCAAATCATTGTTGTCCGGAAAAAGTTTAAAACAGAGTAATAAAAAAGGTGGCCTAAGCCACCTTTTGGGTTAGTTTTAAGTTACCACACCAAAAACATTCCCATGCGCAAACATAACTTTTTTAC
>PJTT01000277.1_pt1 | contig 60203 bp, 40 predicted proteins | sample 1512261 | NCBI WGS metagenome assembly PJTT01 (sample SAMN08177685, study PRJNA422409) | Soil metagenome, whole genome shotgun sequencing project. | isolation source: Soil (2) enriched on wood chips | place: USA: Madison | collected 2015-01-15 | reverse complement strand
TTCAATCGTCCCTCCCTTGCGGAGTGGTGCAAAGATAGAAACTTTGGCATATATCTTGCAAATTATTCCAGCTTATTTCTTTCGGACAGCACGCAAGACGCTGGAATACTGCGCGATATTTTTGACAGGAAGATAGAAGATCATTACAGGGTAAACTGTAAAATAGCATTGAGGTCACAAAATAGGAACAAGTATGCCCACTATACGACAAGCCAAGCGCCCCTACTTCGGAATGCATATATAAAAAACGCTACCTAATCCAATTTTGCTTTCCATACGAATATACCAGCCCATTCGATTTGCAAACTCATGGCAAAGCATCAAGCCAATCCCCGCACCTTTTTCTTGAAAGGTTCCCAAATAGCTCTCCTGCATATCCCTTTCCTGAAGTTTCTGCAGTTTTTCGTCATCCATCCCTGCACCTTCATCGGCGATAGCGATAACCACCTCCTGCTCTAGTTCTTGATGGGACACGGTCACCGTTTTTCCTAAGAAGCTAAATTTGATAGCGTTACTGATGATATTACGCAAGATAAATTCGAAACGTTTCAGATCGCCGGCAATGATGACCTGTGGATCGACTTCATTCAATAGCGTTAATTCTTTGATGCGCAATCGATCTGCAAAAAGCAATTTACATTGGTCGATCAAATCATGTACTACGAGCTGCTGAAATGTCAAACTCTCGTTGCTCATCTGTTGTGACGACCAAACGAGTAACTCATCCAACATCTTGGAAGCCGTTTCCACCTCCTGCCCAATCGCAATCAAGGTCTTCTTAATATCGTCTGCTGGCAGATCGACAAGACGTGATACAGATAGTAGCACTTGAAAATTGGCGATTGGCGCTCGAAGGTCATGGGATACTACCGAGAAAATACGTGAACGAAAACGGTCGGCCTGCACGAGCTCTTGGTGCTGTAGCTGTATTTTTTCCGCTTGTTCCTTTATTTCATCGCGCGCCTGCTCCACCTTGCTTTTCTCCATATGCAATTGCCTATTTTTGCGTTGCAGCAATACCAACATCAGGATAAACATCAGCAAAACGGCGGCAGCTCCGCCCAGTAGGATCTTAAACAAGAGTGATTCGCGCTCTACGGCTGCATTTTCCAATAACAGGTTCCGATTTTCTAGTTCCTTTTTTTCGGTGTCGTACTTCTCCCGAAGTTCTTCGCGAACCTTAAGGCGAATCATCTCTGTTTCTTCGCTATCTGCGCGGGTAGCGCTGTCGACGTCTGTAAGCACAATATTTCTATCATTCTCCTGAATGGCCTTTGCTATTTTTGCGAAGTCCGAACTGAATTCGTCGAATAGATCATGTAGTCCACTCTTCTTGATGTTACGTTTGATGATATCCACTTCCTTTTGCGCAAGATCAAATTGCCCTCTTCGGACAAAAATGTTTGCTCTATTTATCCGCGAATAACAGATTCCGTAGGTAAAATCACCTGCTTCCGCAATATCGATGGCCAAATCGGTGTAATATTCACTTTTATGGACATCTTCGTTTTTAAGGTACAGATACCCTAACAGGATGTAGCAATTATATAAATCTACTTCCGGAGCTTTTCGCTTACAAAAATCGACGGTTTTTAAAAGATAAGATATCGCACTGATCACATCCGCTTTACTTGTGCCCTTTAGAGCGCCTTGCGCACGGATATTCCCGATATTAACGGCGATATTGGCTTCATTACGTAAATCATTCACTTCCCGGGCGAGCAGCATCGCTTTTTCATAATAGACAAGTGCTTGATTCGCATCTCTACTCATATTAAACACATTGCCTATATTAAGCAGGGACAGCATAGCACCTTGTTTATCACCGCGCTTCTCCCGCGCACGAAGCACTTTAAAATGTGTCTTTATGCTCTCGTCAAAATGGTACAATTTCGATTCAATAACGCCAATCACATTAAGAAAAGACAACTGAACCTCTTCCATTTTATTCTCTACAGCCAATTGGTACCCCTTTTCCGCAATCTCTTTCGCTTCTTGGGGAGCACTTTTATACGACTCTGTCGATACTTTATAGTGCGCCATGACTTTCAACGAGTCATCGTTAAGTTTGGATAGCTCACTATTTAATCTGTCCCAACCGGATTGTTGAGCTGTCGCAAAAAAACTGAGCAAGAGAAAAAACGTGCTCAGCGTTACTGTTTTCAAGGTAGGTGTCAAACCGTCTGTATTTTATGAGGTTAATATGATGTTACAAAAATAAGAAAAGCTAGCAAATAGGCTAATCATGACGCCTAAATTTACTCCGTTGCAAAAAATACCAAGACAATCCTAAGAAATTTTAACCATTTTAGTAACATTAGCGGCAACCAGCATCATGAAAGAAAAGAAAACAAACATCAATTCGCGCTTAAAAAGCTTTAAATATGCCATCAATGGCTTAATCACCCTGTTCAAAGAAGAGACAAACGCCAAGACACACCTCCTATTTGCCGTGCTGGTTGTTATTGCGGGTATCTATTTGGAGCTCTCTGCCCAAGACTGGATCGCACTTACTTTATGCATCGCTTTTGTGATCAGCATGGAACTTCTTAACACAGCCGTTGAGCATCTAGCGGATATCGTATCACCGACCTGGCATCCTTTGGTAAAAAAAGCGAAGGACATCGCTGCAGGCGCTGTACTCGTCGCGGCAATAGCGTCCACAATTGTTGGGTTGCTAATTTTCCTACCTCGGATTTAGGCGTTTCAAGCCGATTGTATACAAAATAAGGCATCGTTTGTACGCAATACTCAACAGTGAATCCGTCGATGTCCGACAGCGCTAACTTCTGAAGAAGCTAAACGAGTTTATAGGCAATTGCCGGGCTTTCATATGTCTATCACACACAAATACGTAATATTAAAGTGACATATCTAAGATGGCACAGCAATTGTACATGGTTTAACTCATAATTTTTAGGTTAATAATTGGTTAGTTTAAAAGAATCCTGAGGCACCCTGCTAAAGGATTTTTTTATTTAAACAACTGACAGCTAGCTATAAATTGCATTTATAGCTCTTTTTTTATACCTTAGGTCGATCAGAAACGCTAGGCTTGCCAAGCTGATAGCATGGTTTACTAACCACTTAGCAAGACTGACTACATCGATTTTAAACCTTTATAAACTTTTATGCGTTTACTATCTTCTATTTCTATCGCTTTTTGTCTGCTAATCATAGGTACCGGTTTCACACGGGCGCAAAGCCTATCCGTTGATGATCTACGCATCGATCATCAACACAATCCGGTTACGGTAAGCAGCGAACGACCGATCCTGAGCTGGAAAATCATATCCACCGCACCAGAGACTGTACAGCGGGCCTTTGAGCTCCGTGTTTCCGCAGATCAGCAAAATCTCGTTCGCGGTCGAAACCTACATTGGACGACGCGAGCACAGACCGAGCAATCGATCGCACTCCCATATGCCGGTCCCGCTTTGGAATCGGGGAAACCATATTATTGGCAAGTACGTGTTCAAGACAACCACGGCAACCGATCTGCTTGGAGTGAGGTGCAACACTGGCAAATGGGACTTGAAACATTAAGCTGGAAGGCGCAATGGATAGGCGTACCGGGAAAAGACACATCAGCGGCAAGCCCTATATTTCGTAAAAGCTACGCCATCAATAAAAAAATCAAATCCGCTACTGCCCATATATCTGCTAGAGGCCTATATGAAGCCTATATCAACGGTCAAAAAATCGGAGACGCCTACCTTACTCCGGGATGGACAAGCTATAAAAAGCAAATACAATATCAGGCTTTTGATGTCACTGCACTATTGAGCAAGGGCAAAAATGTAGTCTCAGCTGTGTTGGGTGATGGTTGGTACCGAGGCCGAATAGGTTTCAATAATCAACGAGCCTTTTATGGCGACACCAGGGCGCTGCTCCTACAGGTAGAAATAACCTATACAGACGGAAGTCGAGAAACCTGGAAAACAGATGATAGTTGGAAAACGAGTTTGGGTGCCATAATTTCCTCCGACATCTACGATGGGGAGACCTATGATGCCCGGTTGGAGAAAAGGGGATGGAAACTGGCAGACTATACCGAATCGCCAGCATGGCTACCCGTCCAAACACTACCCTACCCTTATGACAACCTTGTAGGCAACCAATCCCCCCTAATAAGGAAACGGGAACGCCTCAAGCCCCAAGGGATTAGCAGGACAACAACGGGTGACATCATCGTTGACTTTGGACAGAACATGGTGGGCTGGGTAGAAATAAAAGCGCAGGGGAAAGCCGGCACGACCATCATCGTGGAGCATGCCGAGGTACTGGACAAGGATGGACATTTTTACACGAAGAACCTCCGGTCGGCAAAACAACAGAACCGCTACATTTTAGGATCAAGTCATGAACAGTCCTTTTCACCGCATTTTTCCTTTCAGGGATTTCGTTATGTGAAGATCACAGGCTATCCAGGCGAGCTTTCGGCATCCGCTATCGCTGCAGTTGCCCTATACTCGGACATGGAGGAGACAGGTACCTTCGAAACGTCCAACCCACTGATCAACCAACTGCAAAAGAATATCGTGTGGGGGCAAAAAGGCAATTTTGTAGATGTCCCTACCGATTGCCCGCAGCGAGACGAACGCTTGGGATGGACAGGTGATGCCCAGGCCTTTTTTAATACCGCAGCCTATAACATGGATGTGCAGGCATTTTTTACCAAATGGCTGAAAGATCTAACAGCAGATCAACACCAAAACGGAAGTGTGCCTTTTGTGATACCCGATATCTTAACGGCCAACGATGCTGGCGCTGCCGGATGGGGCGATGTGGCAACGATTGTCCCATGGGGAATGTACCAAGCCTATGGGGACGTGCGTATCTTGGAAAAGCAGTACAATAGCATGAGATCTTGGGTAGACTACATGCATTCGAAAAGTAAAGACAACCTATGGAATACGGGATTTCATTTCGGCGATTGGCTATTTTACCGGCCGGACGATGATAATGATGGGCGAGCTGCCGTAACAGACAAGTATCTTATTGCCCAATGTTTCTATGCACATTCCACCGAAATCCTTGCAAACAGCGCAAAAATTCTAGGAAAGACAAGCGACGAACAAAAATACAGGGATCTTTTGACAGCTATAAGAAGCGCGTTTCAGCAAGAATACTTGACCCCTAGCGGAAGACTAGTGTCATCTACACAAACGGCCTACGTGCTGGCTCTCCAATTTGATATGTTACCGGAAAATTTACGGCAACAGGCTGTACAACGCTTGGTGGAAAATATACGAAGCTATGGAAACCACCTCACCACGGGTTTTCTTGGTACCCCTTACCTTTGCCATGTGCTCGCTCGATTTGGACAACATCATGTTGCCTACGATTTGCTGATGCAGGAAACGTATCCCTCGTGGTTGTATCCTGTTAAGATGGGGGCTACCACGATCTGGGAACGGTGGGATGGCATTAAGCCTGATGGAACCTTCCAAACGGCGTCCATGAATTCTTTCAATCATTATGCTTACGGGGCTATTGGCGACTGGATGTATAAAAACATCGCAGGAATACAGGCCGAAACGGCCGGATACAAGAATATTCGTATCGCCCCCCTACCCGGCGGCGGAATAAACGAAGCGCGGGCCTCCTTGGAAACCCCTTATGGAAAAGTATCGGTATCTTGGAACATAAAAAACGACATGTTTAACCTCACCGTATCCATCCCGCCAAACACAAAGGCCAGCATTGAGCTTCCAGAGCAGCAGAATGGGAAAAAGAAAGTCTTGCGTGTGGGGTCGGGAACCTATGCTTACACCACAAAAATCAAATAATCAGCAATAAATTAAAAAAAAATTATTCCATTTTTGGTGAAATTATTTTTGTTACGTATCTTTATTCCGCATTACATTTAGACCAACACATCTTTTTGTGTTCTATTTTTTAATAGGAGGAAAAATTCCCTGTCCCATACAGGGAATTTTCCTTTTTTGGAGCTCGCGTTCCTCCGCAATCTGCAGGCCGATTGAAGTTGATAAGCGTTCCGTGTTCACGTTTCCCCCAGCAACTACGGATGTTAAACGATGATGCTTGCTTTTCCATAAAAAAACGAATACCTTCGAAGTGAAATCAATCCACGGAAAACAACCGTGTTTTCTTCATCAATTACGTAAAAAATCTGTTTATGAAAAAGTTAATAGCTATTGTATTTATCTTGAGCAGCGTTGTTGCTCAGGCGCAGCACAAAGAGACCCGCAAAGTCGGCTCATTCAAAGGCATTTCTGTGTCGAGCTCCATCGAAGCAACTTATGTACATTCCAACCGCAATGAGGTTGTGCTGGACGTGGAAGATGCCGATCACTTGAAAAAACTGGAAACAGTTGTTGAGGGAGGAGTTCTTGTGATTGGATATCGATCAAACAGCAATATACGAACTCGGCGAGCAAATCGGGTGACCATCTATAGCACATCATCTTCCTTGCAACGGATAAAAGTAACCTCGAGTGCTTCCTTGCGTGTAGAAGCGCCGTTAAAAGTATCTAAAATTAGCATTGATTTGAACTCATCAGGCAAACTTTTTGTGGCCGATCTCGCGACAGAGGTTGCCGAGCTTGATGCCAGTTCGTCGGGACGTGTCGATGCCAAAATCACGGCGGATGCTTTGACAGTGGAAGCTTCGAGCTCAGCGAAGCTCAACTTGATAGGCTCGGCAAGATCTGCAACGATAGATATCAGTTCATCAGCGCAGGTAGATATGTCGGAATTTAAAATAAAAAATGCCGTTGTGGACGCGAGCTCTTCAGCACAGGCTACCGTTCAAGTGAGTGACAAATTAGTGGCCGATGCCTCTTCTTCCGCTAAAATCACCTATATCGGCAAGCCTGCAAGTTTACAAACCGACAAATCATCGGGTGGTCAAGTTACGGCACGATAAATTGCCTGTCTTCCACAGAAAGTATAACAACTTTCTGTGGAAGACCGTTTTGTGATCCGACACTTTCTACCAACCAATACCGTAATCTTCCCCATTATTACTGCTACCACCCCACAACGTGCCGTGTTTTTCATCAAAGAAAATGGCATTGATGGGACCACTGGTACGATCGCCAAATTGAATCGTGTAGCCCATGCCTCTCAAGTGCTCGACAACGGATGTTTCGACCTGCCTGTCCAAAAGTAGGCTCCCAGCACGCGGTCTACGATCCTCAAATTGACTACCTCCCAACGATAACCACAGTTGATTACTATTGATATTAGGCGCTTCGGCAGCTTCTTGGACCGACATACCAAATTCGACGACATTAAGAAAGAACTGCAAGAGGTTTTGATCTTGCGTATCGCCACCCTGCACCGCGAACGATAAGAAAGGTTTGCCATCTTGTAAAGCCAATGAGGGTGTCAAGGTTACGCGTGGACGTTTACCGGGCGTCAGCACATTGAAAGGACTAATTAGGGAATCCAGCACAAAACTCTGCAAGCGTTGACTCATCCCTACCCCCGTGTTGCCAGCAATGCAGGCAGGCAACCAACCGCCACTGGGTGTAATGGATACCACCCACCCTTCCGCATCAGCAGCTTCGACGCTGGTCGTTCCGCGAAGTAAGCGATCTAGGTAGCTACTGTCGACCGGGAGCGATGATAGGCTTTGGGCGTTCTCGCCTTCGAGGTACCCCAAAGCGGGCTGCGCATCATGTTTAGGGACAAAATCCTTTATCCCTGTACCGGCGGTATCTAAAAGTGCAGCACGTTTCTTCAACAAATTAGTAAACGGATTTTTACGATTTTCAAATGGGTAAGGATCACCTGGCGCAACAAAAGGATTATTTTTTGTCGGGTCGATCTCCGACGCCCGAGCTTTGGCATAAGCGTCGCTCAACAAACCCTGCATGGGGGCCTTCGGCTTAAAGTAAGGATCACCATAGTAAAAGTCACGATCGGCAAAGGCCAAATTCATAGTTTGGTAAAGTGTGTGTATATAGGCGGCAGAGTTATACCCCATTCCTTTCAAGTCGAAGTGTTTGAGTATATTCAAACCCTGCAACAAGGCAGGCCCCTGCGTCCATTCCTGCAGCTTGTACACGTCTATGCCCTTATAATTAATGTGCAACGGTTCCTCTTCGATAGGTTTCCAATTGGCGAGATCCGCTTTACTGATCAAACCTCCCTGTTCTTGACTGCCGCGCACAAATTCATCGGCGATATCGCCGCGATAAAAGCGATCGTTAGCGGCCATGATTGCTGTTTTACGATCTTTTCCTGCTTTTAGCGCCTCTCGTTCTGCTTCGACCATTTTAAGCAGTGTGCTGCGCAGATTTTCCTGTACAAAAAGTTCGCCGGCTTCCGGAGCTTCGCGAGATTCGCCCGCATGCACCAAAAAAACCTCCTTGCTGTAGGGCCACTGCTTTATTTTATCTTTACCGCGCTCTATACTATTTGCCGTTTGGGCATCGATGGGATAACCTGCGGCCATATCTATAGCCGGTTTCAAAACATCTGCCAAGCTCTTAGTACCATAGTGCGCCAACATATGGCATAGTCCACCGGGGGTGCCTGGTGTTACCGCTGCTAGCGGGCCATACTCTGGTGGAAAAGTATAGCCTTTGGATTTAAAAAAGTCCACCGTAGCGCCGCTAGGCGCCACGCCGAGTGCATTGATAGCGATCACCTTTTTTAGCTTTGGATGGTAAATGAGTGCCTGCGTTTCTCCTCCCCAGCTCAATACATCCCACATCGTGCAAGTAGCGGCCAACATCGCACAGGCTGCATCTACAGCATTCCCTCCTTGCTGAAAAATGGCTGCGCCGGCAGTTGCCGCTAAGGGCTTTCCCGTAATCGCCATCCATTGTTTGCCATGCAGTGGAGGCTTTTGCGTGCGCTGTGAAAAGGCATTTGGCAACAACACAAAAAAACAACAAGTAAACACGACGAAAAGACGTAGATAAGCTGGAGAATAGCGCATAAATGATATATTTTCACCTAATATAATCCATAATAGCCGAAATAAAAACATAAATACTAAGATGAAACAGATATTTCGAAAACCTCTCCACATCCATTTCTAGTGATTCTTTACAGCTCTAGTTATATCCCGTCCGGCTTTAACCGATAAATGTTGTCCAATAAAACAAACACATAAACAACAACATAGCGTGCCTACTGACGTTATTTTAAGACAATTTGTTACTCGCCCCAACATCTATCGCACGGAAGCAAATCTAAACCGTGAAACATCAAACGTTTCTATGTCTTATGAAAACAATAAATTTTGCTAGATTAGTAAATTGGGCGCTTTTTTCATATATTAGTTCCTGCTAACACATTCTATAAACCGATACGCTTATATGGTCTTTCCAAGACTCCATTCCAACGTAATACGGCAAAAATTAGGTATAAAAGGAAAATGATTGTGTTACTATTCGCTGTTAAGCGATTTGTGGCACAGAATTAGTACAGATACTATCAATCTTTTAAATTTAAATATAATGAACAAAGCAGACTTGATCAAGCATATTGCCAGCGAGGCTGGAATTACGCAGTCACAGGCAGAGAAAGCCGTTAACAGTTTCACTGGTGCAGTATCTTCTGCATTATCTCAAGGAGACTCTGTAACGTTAATTGGATTCGGAACATTTGGTGTTTCTGACCGTGCTGCCCGCAATGGAAGAAATCCACAAACGGGAGCTACCATCAAGATCGCAGCGAAGAAACTACCAAAATTCACTGCAGGTAAAGCGTTGAAAGAAGCTGTTGATGCTCCTAAAAAAGGAAAGAAAAAGTAAGTATAAAAAATAAAGGGAGCCTAGCTCCCTTTATTTTTTATAAGGCCGCCAAAGTCACCTTTATGGTATCCTTCAACGGGGTCGTTGGCCTTCCCAACAATGTTGACAGCTCTCTACCGCTGTCGAATAAATCACCTTTCGCCGCACTGGCATCCCATCCAGCGATCGCCTGAGCAAATGCCTCGGGCACATCAAACGTTTTTAAAACTTCTGCATATTCCGACGCTGGAAAATCTGTATAGGGTATTTCCTTCTCCTGTTGTTTACTAAGCTCCGCCGCTAGCTCAGTTAGTGTGTAAGCCTCATCACCAGCCAATTCATAGGTTTTTCCTTCTTGGTTTTTACTGGTTAATACGATAGCTGCTGCTTCAGCGAAATCCAAACGAGACGCCGAGGAAATTTTTCCTTCTGCCGCGCTACCGATAAAGGCGCCTGCTGCCAACGAACCTGAAATCGATCCGGTATAGTTTTCCGTGTACCAGCCATTGCGCAAGATGGTATACGCAATACCCGAGTTCTTCAAGGCTTCTTCGGTCGCCAAATGCTCAGGAGCCAAACTTAGTGTGGAGCGGTCTGCGTGAAGTAAACTGGTGTAAACGATATGTTTAACCCCGGCTTCCTTCGCTGCAGCGATGACATGTTCATGCTGCGTCTTACGTTGGCCTATCTCATTTCCGGAAATCAATAAGAGTTGATCGATTCCCTCCAAGGCCGATGCCAATTCCGAAGGCTTATTGTAGTCGAATGTTCTCGCTTCTACCCCCAAACCGGCTGCTTTCGCTGTATCTCTGACCAAAGCAACAATGTTCGCTGCTGCTGTTCTTTCCTTTAACTGTTCGACAACCAATTGTCCTAGTTGACCAGTTGCTCCTGTAATACCTGTTTTCATGTTTTCTATTAATTATATTTGAAATTTGACCTTATATGTAATAACTATTGTTACATTTAATTTAAAAAAAAATGCTATACGAACTGCCGGGAAAAGTCACGCAAAGTCTTGCCAGCCAAAAAGTGTTTCAGTAACCTATCCGTCTCGAGGAAAAGATCTTCCAATTTTTCATTGATCTGTTTACCTACCGGACATAGTGGGTTAGTATGCTGATTTTTCCGTCCCAAGATTTCTGCATTGCGTACAGCGTCGTAAATTGCATCCAATGAGATATCCAAACTGTCTTTTGCTAACATGGATCCTCCCTCCTTTCCTTTGCGACTGATCACTAAACCTGCCACCTGAAGCGCACCTAGCTCCTTCCTGACGACAACAGGATTAACGTTGATACTTCCCGCGATCCACTCCGAAGTCAACCAGGCTTGCGGATTATGATCCAAAAGCGTCAATATATGTATGGCCGTTGCAAAGCGTGTGTTGTTCATCTCGACACAAAAGTAAACACATTTCTTTATGTAACAAATTTTATTACATTATATTTTCTTGTACTAATATCTTTAGACATTCGTTTGACAAAATCAGCACCGCTTAGATAATCTGTTTTAGATGAGCTGCTTTTTGATTACACTATATTCCCTTATGGGCTTGCTGCTAGTGCATCAAGCCCATAAAGGAATTATCCCGCTTTAATAGCCCGGATTTTGTGGTATATCTGCCTCGTTAATATCAATAGCAGACTGTGGAATCGGCCGATATATCTTATCCTGCCCATCAATGCCACGAAACGCTTCATCGAGGCCTGCCTTCTTGATATCATAATTATACAGACCACAGAACTCCTTGAGCTTACCCGTACGACGCAGTTCCGGCCAGCGTAGGTATTCACCAATAAACTCTTTCGCACTCTCTATGAGATAGGCGTCTAGGGCGGCACTTTGACTGGCAGCAGTAGCCATATTGCGTAGGGGCACCAAGCTTGTATTATCTTTTGCATTTCCCGGTCTTGCCAAGACACGGTTCACATAGTCGGCTGCCGTTGTGAAGTCATTTAGTCCGATGCAAGCTTCCGCATAAAGGAAGTAGCTCTCTGCTTTGCGCGCGAGCACGATATCCCGAATGCTTGCATTGGTATTAAAGATCTGCCGCGTGCTCGGGCTGTCAAACTTTTTGATCACAGGGGTACTCATATCGATCTGATAAGCCGCTCGGTAGGCCTCCTCATTTCCTTTAAAAGGATAATATCTAAAATTAGTTGGAATTTGATGTTCTTTTCCTTGCACCCAAGCCAAAGAGTCCGCTCTGCTGTACTCGCGCCCCCATACCCTCGGATAATAAGCTCGGATAGGGATCTGGCTTTTATCCTTATTGTTATCATAATAATCAAAATACTGATCATAGATAGTGAGCATAAAGGTTGCGTCATAGCGTGCATCGTTTTCGAGGTAGTAGTTATGGAAGCTCCACGATGGTATGAATGCAGATGTCATGTATTTGTGGTTGAGTTCTGCTCCTCCGAGGTACGGGCCAAACAGCGATTGCTGATTATTACCTCCATCTGTATTAGGTATCGACTCGATATCGTATTGCACCGCAAACAGGACCTCATCGTTCATGTCATTCGTCGGCGACCAAAGCTGCTCATATGGAATACTGATGGTGTAGCCATCGATAGCCGCAGAGGCATACTGCTTCGCGCGTTCGAAATCCGCGTTATCTTTCAGATCCCATGCTCTGGTTAAATACATCTTGGCAAGATAATGATTGGCTGCAGCTTTGCTCGCGCGACTTCGATCGGTGCCCAAATCCGGTAGCGCAGCTTCCATATCAGCAATGGCGAATGCATAGGATTCAGCGAGGGAAGCACGAGGAAGACTTAGGCGTGGTCCGTCCAACGTTACTTCATCATTGATGACGATGCCCCCGAAATGTTCGATAAGCAGGAAGTGGTAAAAACCACGGAGAAAGCGAAACTCTGCCATCCAAGCTTTTTTTCGATTTTCGTCCACTTCTACAATATTGTTGTAGTGTATACCAACATTAGCTGTTTGGATACCGTTGTAACAATTGCTGTAGAAGGTCTGCACATCCGGATTATCGGCATACAACTGCGTATACTCCATCAATGCCCGATTTCCCAGTTCGCGATTCATTTGGTAGGTATCCGTACCTGCCAGCGTAAGCCAAGGTGTGCTTCGAAACGTCGTTCGCAAGGAGCTATATGCAGCCGTCACGATGGAATTGTAACCAGCTTCGGTACGGTAGAATTCATCATTGGTAATTCCACCTCTATTATCTTCATCCAAAAATTTGGCACATCCCGTCATGGACAAGCTGCCAATAAGTAAAATATAGATCAGTATTCTCATGATATCATGTGCTGTTAAAATCGGATGTTCACGCCGAGTTGATAGGTAATATTTGTTGGTCCGTTGCCCTCTGCCAATGCGGTAGTAGCGTATTCGGGATCCCATCCTTGGTATTTGGTAAAGACCAATGGGTTCAAGATATTGGCATAAATACGAAACTGAGACATCTTCCATTTAGATATCAGATCACTTGGCAAGCTATAGCCCAGCACGACGTTTCTCAGTTTGATGAACGACGCATCCGTATAGCGGCCGTTGTTGCCATAAAATGGACCTTTGTTTTGTGGATGTGGGTACTGTGCATCTTCATTCCCTGCTCCACTCGTACCCCAAACCGCCTTCGGACTACCGTCGGGATGGGTATCCCAATTGTTCCAATCGTAACGGGGGACACCGGGCGGAATATAGTAATCATAATTAATCTTCGGCCGGCCGCGTTGCGCATTATTGGGTCCAAACTCATCCAAGAAAGCATCGCTCACGAACATCCCTTGCCGCGTATAGAAATTGAAGGAAAAATCCCAATTTTTGTAACGCAGGTTACTGGTCACGCTGCCTATCCATTGCGGGTCCGGAGACCCCAAGATTGTACGGTCATCCGAATTTATGGTGCCGTTTCCATCGGTATCTGCAGCGATGGCCTGCCCCGGTTGCTGCCCTAACCTAGCGGCTTCTTCGGCTTGATCCATCCGCCATAAGCCAATAATGCGATAATCGTAGATCACATTTATCGGTTGACCAATAAAGCGCGCTTCTCCTGGTCTATCTTCCTTTTTGCCGTACAAGCTACGGATAGCATTCTTATTACGAGAGAACATAAATGAAGTTGTCCATTCCCAGTTCTCGTTTCGTACGTTGGCCGTTTGCAGGCCTAGCTCTATCCCTCTGTTGTTGACCGAGCCGATGTTGTCGATCATATAATCTACCCCTGATTCTACCGTCAGCGTACGTTGCATCAACAGCCCGTCGGACAGCTTGTCGTACCACTCTACATTTCCCCGTAAACGGTTATTGAAGAGGCTGAAATCCAAGCCGACATTCAGCTCCCGTGTCTTCTCCCAAGTGACATTTTGATTAACAGGTCTACCTGGTGCAAAACCAGAAGCCAGTTGACCGTTGTAATCGTACCAAACCAGCGAGCCCGTCTGCGGTGTCTGCTGAGCACCAAATGCACCGATACCATTATTGTTGCCCGAATAGCCGAGACTCACACGTGCCTTAAGATCATTAATGGCCGAGATGTTCATGAACTTCTCTTCGGAGATACGCCAGGCAAAGGCCGCAGAAGGGAAAGCCGCCCATTTATCTTTGAGCTTCGAGCTACCGTCGTACCTCACCGTTCCAGTCAGCAAATAACGACCCTTAAAATCATAGTTCGCCCGAGCAGCAAAAGACAATAGGCTCGTTTCGGTGTAGGAGGAATTGGAATTTCCCCGCACAAGTGCTCCACTGAAGAGGTTATACCACCATGACGGATAAGGCAGGTCGTTGGTTTGAGCCTGAATACCTTCAAAACGGGTTTTGTATGCACTTTGTATGAGAGATACATCGATTTTATGATCTTCACCTAAACGGGTGTTATAATTCACCACATTATCCCAAGTCCATTCCAACGACTCCTCGTTATTCTGAAAAGCCACATCCTGATTCCGTTGCCCTGGCACCACCCCATAGTATTGACCGATACGCGTCCTGTTAAAACGTGGCAAAAAGGAACTTCGGATCGATAAATTTTCTAAAGGACGTAGTTCGGCAAAGACACTGGATAGAATATCATATTGGCGAATTTCTTCTGTTCCGCTGTTGATCTCGTTTAGGGGATTGGGTGAACTGGTAAAATTCCCCACTCCCTGTATCGCTGAAGCAATACCGGGTTGAGCGATCAGGTTTCCATCATCGTCGTAGGCGTATAGGATGTTCGGCATACGCAAGATATCGCGATAACCAAATTCGCTACCAAAATTATTGATACCGTGTACAAAATTTATACTCGCTCCCGTGCTGAACAAATCAGAAATACGATGTTCTACGGAAAGTTTCAACGTGTATCGTTCCAAATTTTCTTTGATAAAATTCCCTTCTTCCTGCTGATAGCCTACGCCTAAGTTATAGGTCATTTTCTCCGATGCACCGCCTATTCCGATATAATGGTTTTGCTGTTTCCCCTGTTTAGTTCCTAGCCCCAACCAGTCTTCATACTGCTCATTATACAGTCGGGATTCTAGCAAGGGGCTATTTTGCAAGATGGTGGCCGGTGTGGGCAATCCGTATTGGCCGTTTGCATAGGTGTAAAATGCAGAGGTGCGGAAATCAATCCATTCCCTACCATCCATGAAATCGGGAATCCGGGCCAGCTGGCGAATACCGTAGAAACCATCGTAGGTTACGGTAGTACGTGTTGCACCAGGCTTACCGGCATTCTTCGTTTTCACGATCACGACCCCATTTGATCCCCTGGAACCGTAGATAGCCGTAGAAGAAGCATCTTTCAGCACATCAATCTGCTCAATATCTGCGGGATTCAGAAAATCGATGTTAGAGGTCGCGATGCCGTCAACAATATAAAGTGGGTTTCCAGCTTGCATGGAGTTCTGTCCACGTATCAGAATATTGAACGAACCTCCGGGCCTTGTCGATGTACTACTGATATCGACACCGGGCACCGTTCCCTGCAGAGCGGCCATGGCCGAAGTCGTTCCTCGCGCCTGTAGTTCCTTGCCCTGCACCGAACCGACCGCTCCGGTCAGATCGGTTTTCTTTACCGACCCATACCCCACGGCAACGACCTCTTCGAGGGCGATTTCTCCGTCGGCACTCATCGTCACGTTCAACGTCTGTTCAGCGTTCACCACGACATCCTTTGATTTGTAGCCGATTAAACTAAAATGCAGTTGCACCGTTCCCGTATTTGGAATCGATAAGCTGAAGCGCCCATCAAGCTCGCTTATCGCGGCAACATCTTGGTTTGCTACGCGGATACTGACGCCCGCCAACGCATCTCCACCAACTTCGTCTACAACGCGCCCCTTCAACTCTCTGGTTTGTGCCACCGCAAAACTGCCGTAGAACAACATGGCAAAAAAGATCAAAAATTTTCTCATATGACTTCCTTTAAATTGATTAGCTAAACGATGCTGTAAAATCCTTTTTTAGACTAACGTCGACTGCTGCGATGCAATAAAAAAACGAGTAGAAAATGATGGATTAAGCACATAATTATCGTCTTCTGTTTATAAATGAAAATATGCACAACGTCCAAGGGTTGTCGGCATACTTTAGATTAGCAGTGCTCAATGTAATGAACTTATGGGCCTATTTTTGGGGATTAGCCATAAAAATTCACGCAATCGTTGCCGGTAACGATTGCAAAGGAGAAATCGGGGTCGGTGCAATACAAAGCTAGCGGATACATGATATCTGCTCCTGAAACTATGGTAATTCTTTTGGAAATATCTGTTAGTGGTTCTTCAACAATTGGTCAACAAGATGGGTCGCCACCTTAATCTCTTCTTTCAACACGTAATAAAGATGCAAATCTTCGAGAAAGACAACCAAATCTCGTTCGACATCTGTTATGAGTTTTGCCAGTTTAAATAATCCAGCGGTTGCCGTCGTGCCGCGTAGCTTATGCAGTATGCTCTTCAAGGCCACAGTATCGCCCTCTTTGTATGCACTGTCAAGCTTCGCCTCACTTTGCTGTAGTTCCTGCATCACCAAGCGCAAAAAAAAGGTCATAAACTCAGCATCATCGCCCACCTGTTCTTCCAGGGTGTGGCGATCGAGGTGTTGCTCAACCGCGATGTCCTGCTGCCAATCTGCATCGATTTGCCTTATACATTTTCGAAGAGCGGCATGTAGGTCCTTTAGCCGAACGGGTTTAGGCAAAAAATCCGACATACCGGCGTCCAAACACTTTTCCCGCTCCCCTAGGACATTTCCCGCCGTGACAGCAATGATGGGAGTTGTTTGATATCCAGGTAGCGAACGTATTTTACGCGTGGCTTCGATCCCATCAACTTCAGGCATTTGCACATCCATCAAAATCAGGTCAAACAAGTTTTGCCTTTCACAAGCGTGAATAGCTTGAAGGCCATTTGCAGCTTCGGTAAGATTGGCTTGAGGCAGCAATTCTTGCATCATGCGGATGTTCAACGCCATATTTACCGGATTATCATCGGCTATCAATATCCTTAGCTTACTTGTAGAAACTTCCAAATCGCCACTTACCAGATTATGCTCGTTGGGTTCCTTTACGGTTTGCTGTGTCGCCCGTTGCAACATGGCATACAACTCCTGTGATTTTATAGGCTTTAGCAAGCAAAAAGATTGTTCTTCCTTTCGGAATGCTGCCATCACTTCTTCCTCTTCTGAAGAAGTATGTAACACAATCAAGGGCGTACTTTCGCCCTGAGAAAGAAACAGATCCTTAATTTTAGCCACGGTCTCGACACCTGTTAAGTGCGGCATATGGTAGTCCATCAGGACGACGTCGAAATGTTCACCCTGCGCAAGGGCCGCCAAGGCCTCCACGCCATTTGCAGCTTGCCGCGATTCGATATTGCGATAGGCCAACATATGCTCCAAGATGATTCGATTGTTTTCATTATCGTCAACAATGAGCACGCGCTTGATGGGCAGATCTTCAACAATAGGCGAGGTCGAAAATTCGTAGGGCACTTTGATGTCGAACGAAAAAATAGCCCCCTTCCCGAATTCGCTCTTTAAGGAAAGTGTGCTCCCCATATACTGCAAAATCGTGTTGGAGATGGTCAACCCCAATCCCGTTCCACCATATTTCTTGCTAACCGAACTATCTTCTTGTGTAAAAGCGTCAAAAATACGTTGTTGCTTGTCTATCGAAATACCGATTCCGGTATCACGAACGGAAAAACGAAGTGTTATCTCGTCTGCGTCGACCGCAAGCTTCTCCACTTTCAGTTCAATTTCGCCATGCTCTGTAAATTTAACGGCATTGCCAAGTAAATTGATCAGCACCTGTTTGATGCGTGCTTCGTCAATATATATATTTGCTGGCAATCCCGGCTCGATATTCAAGAGCAATTCGAGATCCTTACGCTGTGCCTGATAGAGCACGACATTGATCACCTGATTACCCAATTCATATAAATCGTACCGATCAATAAACAGCTCAAGCTTCCCCGACTCTATCTTGGAGAAATCTAAGATATCGTTGATGATGTTCAGCAGGCTATTGCCGGATTCATTGATATAGTGCAGATATTGTTTCTGCACCTCATTGAGCGGTGTTTTCAAGAGCAGGTCGGAGAAGCCGATAACACCATTCAGCGGCGTGCGTATCTCATGGCTCATATTGGCCAAGAATTCCGATTTGGCTTTGCTCGCCAGATCGGCAAGCTCCTTCGCTGTTTTAAGCTCTTCGTTTGCCCGCACATTATCGGTGATGTTCTGCACCAATATGATGACACCCCCGATTTGTCCATCGGCCATATGCCAGGGCCGTACCTCCCAGTTAAAGTGTTGTGCCTCGGCCAGTGCGCCCGTAACGATGAGCTGATCCATATTTTTATAGGCTTTGCCCTGCAATGCTTCATCATAGATTTTACGACGCTCTTCAGGCACATTCTTGAACGTACGATAAAGGTTTCTTCCGAGCACATTTTTTTCATCTTGATGGAACTCGTTGACCCATTGCCGGCTGACGGAGACAAAGTTCATGTCGCGATCGAACATGGCCGCTGATGCGGGCACGTAGTCGACGAACGACTGCAACATCGCTTCCTGCCTTTCCAATTCCAAATAGGTATTTTTACTTTTATCTATATCCTGAATGATGCCAAAAACCCGTCGGCAGCCACCATCTTCGCATTCTGGAATACCTTTTACACGCACCCAAATTACCGTGCCGTCCTGCTTTCTTAACCGAAGCTCCTCATCGTAAGGCTGGCCGTCCTGTACGGCCTTTTCAAACAGGTAGCGTATCCTATTCTGACTGTCATTCTCAAAGAAAAAAACAGCGCTGTCGAAGTCAGGTTTGTACTGCTTGTCTACACCGTGGATATCTTTGCAAGACTCCGACCAGTAGACTAGGTTCTTCTTTAAATCCACTTCCCATCCGCCAACTTTTGCTACAGCATTGGTTTGTTCCAGTATTTTCTTGGTATAAAGTAAATCGCGCTCCAGCTGAATTCGTTCGGTCATGTTGATGGCGGTACTCATCACCACAGGCTTTCCATCACCATCCGTTTCCAACATATTTTGGTACAGCCAGTGCACCTCCTGCCCATCTTTGCTCAACAGCACCATCATCCCAGAATCTTCGCCGACGTCAGCAATGCGCTGCAAATATTGGCCTAGCAAGGGTCGATGTACCGTAGGCACGATTTCCTGCAATTTTAGTTGTTTGACCTCCTCTTCGGTATACCCCAATAGATTGCGTCCCTTCTCGTTGACAGCTAGAATATTTCCCTGCAGATCGTGGACACTCATCAAACCAATCGCATTCTCGAAAAAATTCCGAAAACGACGCTCCGAGTGCTCCAGTTTCAATTTCTCGTCAAGTTCATGCGTCACATTGCGGCCAAACCCGAATATCTCCTGACTAGCTTCATGATATTTCAGGTACCAATCGATCGATACAATGCTCCCGTCCTTCTTTTTTGTGGTGCTGGTAAAAGACACGGCATGTCGCTCTTCGTGCACACTGGAAAGAATACTTTGCATAACGCGATCTTCTTTTTGCAGTATCGATGAGAAGGACTTGTGCAGAACCTCATCTTTTGACAGCGCAAATCCATCTTCAAAGGCCGGATTAACATCTTTTAGATGATAGGATTCATCGATGACACAGATGATGTTTTTAGTTAGGGTAAAGATTTCCGCGTAATAACCCGCTTGGATTCTTCTCTTTTTTGCCAGCAACATCTTCGCAATCGCTTTTGCAAGCTTTTCTAAAGAGCCTATTTGCTTTTCATCCAGCCTTTTGGGTTTGTAATCAATTACACATAAGGTTCCCAAAGCATAGCCGTCGTCATCCAATAGCGGTACTCCAGCATAAAAACGGATGTTACCTTCACGTATCAAGGGGTTGTCGGCGGTGCGCGAGTCTGCATTGGTGTCTTCGATAACCAACACCTCGTTGCTTAATATCGTATATTGACATGCCGTATAGCGACGTTCTACGACGTCTAAGGCAAGGCCGATACAACTCTGTATAATCTGATTGTCTTTTTCCATCATCGCGATCAATGAAATCGGACAATCCGCAATAAGGCTTGCCGCCTGCGCGAAGACATCCAAATCCGGATCTTTTTCCAGTCCCAATAGATCGTTTGCAGCCAGTCTTGCCAACCGTTCTTGCTCGTTAGTAGGCAGCGGGTATTTTTTCATAAGCCTTCATCGTAAATAGACTTGGTTGTTAACTGTCGTGAAGTTAACAAAAAGCAAAATCACAACCTAACATTTCTGACAATTTAGCGACCTAGCTTACTCGCAGCGGACAGCTTAAAATTTCACGTCTACAACGACGGGAAAATGATCGGAGGGCATACGCACCTGGTAATCTTTGAAAGACAGCTCTTTTGGGAAATCACCCTTTTTGATCTCTTTTTCTACGCTTTTTGGGCTTCTGTAGCTATCCGTTAAGACGGCATATTTCTTTACCTGCACATTCTTCGTTAAAAACACATGGTCTATACGGCTCTTGGTAAAGAGATTTGCATCAAATGCATTGAACGTGCCATTCCAAGCGTAGCGAAATGCAGCAGTGACATAACTATCGTTCAACAACGTCGATCCGGCCAAGATCTGATACATAGGATTTTCCTGATCCACGTTAAAATCGCCGGTCAGTATCGCTACTTCATCAGCTTTCACGAATTGCCGCATTGTTTTAAGCACCAATTTGCAACTCTCTTCTCGTGCTTTCGTACCGACGTGATCCATATGCAGGTTGAAATACCAAAAGCGCTTTTTGGTGTGCTTATCCTCAAGCTCCAACCAAGTACATATACGTGGCAATGCTGCATCCCATCCAATCGAAGGCTGCTCCGGTGTTTCCGACAACCAAAAAACGCCATGCGCCAACGCCTTAAAACGATCTTTCTTATAAAAGATCGGCGCATATTCACCTTTAGTAAGCCCGTCGTCCCGACCGACGCCAACGTGCGCATAAACCGTTCCTAGCATGGAATCCAATTGCAGTAACTGATGGTGCAGCACTTCCTGCGCGCCAAACACATCAAAATCTACATTCCCGATAATGGAACTTATGACCGGAAGACGATTGGGCCACCCGTTTCCATGCTGTCGGTCGCCTTCGTTGTCGTAGCGAATATTATAGCTTCCTACCCTTAGTTCCTGCGCATGCAAAGCGACCATACCCAACAACATCGTCGAGAGGAACAATTTCAAAAACATAGCTTTCATCGTATCTATTTTCATGACGTTCTTTCCTAGATTAGTTAACAAGTAGCTCATTGCTAAACGAATAAGGCCTATCCTCTTTCTTCGTGCCGCGTTTGTAATTTGGCTTTTGCGACATATCAAATTGCAATTTCGCTCCAGCCTTTAAATCCTTGATCCGCAAAAAATTATGCGTATAAGGTTTACGATTCAGGGAGAGTGAGGATACATAAACGGCGTCATCCGCTTGATTTTTAGCTGTTATCTCGATCTTTTTGCCATTCTCCAAAAGCACGGTGGCCTTATTAAATAGCGGCGATCCAATGACATATTCACCTGCGCCCGGCGATACGGGATAGAATCCTAGCGCTGCAAACACATACCAAGCCGAGGTTTGTCCGTTATCTTCATCACCGCAATATCCATCTGGCGCTGCGGAGTATAGACGATTCATGATCTGTCGGGACCAGTACTGCGCTTTCCAAGGTGATGCCGCATAGTTGTAAAGGAAAGGCATATGCTGTATAGGCTGGTTTCCATGTGCATACTGCCCCATATTCATAACCTGCATTTCGCGCATCTCATGGATCATGCTGCGGCTTTTCATGCCCTCCATACTCGGGATGACGAAGACCGTATCCAACATATGAACAAATGCCTCTTTGCTGCCCATCAAGTCAATCAGCCCCTGCGGATCGTGGAACACACAAAAGCTCCAATGCCAAGCATTGCCCTCGGTATACTCCCTAGTCCATCCGCTAGGATCAAAAGATGCAATAGGCTGACCTGCCGCATTCTTCGCGCGCATCAGACGGGTTTCGGGATCGTACAAATTCTTGTAGTTGAAAGCGCGCTGTTTATAGGTCTCCAACTCGTCTGCCGGCCTTCCCAATGCCTTTCCAAATTGGTAGATGCACCAATCGTCATAGGCATACTCCAACGTACGCGCTACATTTTGATTAATATCTTCTCCAAACGGGATGTACCCTAATTTGTTATACCAGTTGTATCCTGCTCTACCCGTAGAGGAATTAGTAGGATGCACATTGTTTGCGCCATGCTGTACAGCTTCCCATAACACTTGCGCATCATAGCCTTTAAGTCCCTGCAGATAAGCATCTGCCACGATCGATGCGGAGTTGTTACCAATCATGGAAGCTCGGTGACCGGGGCTGGCCCATTCGGGCAGAAAGCCACTTTCTTTGTATGCATTTACCAACCCTTCCTGCATATGCTCGTTCATCGACGGATAAAGCAGGTTGAGCAAAGGAAAAAGGCTTCGGAAGGTATCCCAAAATCCGGTATCGGTGAACATATAGCCGGGCAACACCTTTCCATTGTAAGGACTGTAGTGTACACGGTTTCCTGCGGCATCGATTTCCGAAATATCGCGCGGAAACAAGGTCGCCCGGTAGAGGCAAGAATAGAATGTGCGTAGCAGTTCGGGACGGTCATCCTCAATTTGAATACGGCCAAGCACTTTGTTCCACTCGTCACGTCCTTCCTCTGCTGTCTGATCAAACGATTTGTGCTTCACTTCTCGTAGATTCAAGGCCGCCTGTTCATGGCTAATAAACGAGGAGGCTACTTTGACCTGCACTTGCTCTCCTTTTTTTGTAGAAAACCCCACGATGGCACCGGCATGATCCGCGTTTAGCGCTAAGGCTTGCTTGCGTTCGACGCCATTCTCCATCAACATGGTAGACGTGAAAGCTTTATCAAACTCGATCACAAAATAGTTCTTGAAGTTTTCGGGAGCACCACCACTATTTTTTGTGGAATAACCGATGATCTTGTTCTCTTCAGGAATCACCTTTACGTAAGATCCCTTGTCGAGCGCATCGATCACCACAAAAGCGCTGTCGCTCTTGGGAAAGGTAAGTCGAAAAATTGCTGCGCGGGAGGATGGCGTAATTTCCGTCAGCACGTCGTGATCAGCAAGGTATACGCTATAATAATAAGGCTTTGCCTGCTCGCCCTTGTGCGAAAACCAACTCGCGCGCTCGTTTTCGTCAAACTTAGCCTTACCGATACCCGGCATCAATGCAAATTGGCCGTAATCGTTGTTCCACGGGCTAGGTTGATGAGTCTGCTTAAATCCTCGGATCTTGTCTGCGGTGTAAGTGTAGATCCAGCCATCGCCCATTTTGCCGGTTTGGGGCGTCCAGAAATGCATGCCCCAAGGGCGCGCAATGGCCGGATAGGTATTTCCATGGGAAAGCTCATACTTCGACAGGGTACCTACCAAGGGGTCTGCATAATCAACAGGTGTTTTCTGTTGACCAAGCGCAGGCGATAAAAACGCCACAGAAGCAAAGACAATAAGGAACCAATTTTTCATAAAACAACGCATATGTGTATCCAAATTCTGTTTGTGCTCCTTACCAAAAAAATAATTGCTTAAACGGTTTAGAATAGGTAAATAGAGCCCGATAAAGGTAACATATTCGTTTTAGCTCCTTGTGCGATGAGGCTTATTTTTTTGTAAAAAAAGTAATACGTAAGGCGATACGGAAGTATTTTGCGCTACGCTATCACATCATACGGAGTCGCCGCATCAAGTGCAGTCCGCCGATACCGATCGATATATAGGGGTAGCCGCGTTGCTTTGTGGGCAAAAGGTCATAGCCAGCGCGCAGATTGCACAACAAACCATATTCAAAATAAAGATGGGGGCTAAAACGTAGCTGATTCGCATAGCCTTTATTAAAATCGAATAGATAGCCAGCACTTACCCCGACGCCGAGCAGGTAGTTGCTGTTTGCATTGTCCAACAGGTAATAATGAAATGTCGCTTGAGGACCTAATCCAGAAGGAGCCTTCCGGTTGTTTATGGTGTAATCTATACCAAGCATCACTTCATAGGGCTTGTAACGATTCAACACAAAAGGATAGTTAAACGAAAACTGGAACATGCCTTTCTCCTGCTGTTTATACCCTAAACTTACAATTTGGGATTTTGCTGCCACCATGCTGAGCAACATCAAGATTAACGGTATGTATATCTTTTTATTCATTTTCATCTCCCTTGTTTTACTACAGTAAAGATAAGGCAATGCCACAGCATCCCCCATAACGGGGATTTTTACCAAAAAGAAAGCAGCTCTCCAATGAAGGAAAGCTGCTGACATCATTATTGAACAACAGGCAACGAATGACTAGCGCAGGTGTTTACTGTAGAATCCCATCATGGCTTTGTAGAACTCGATCTGGTTCTCTTCTTTACCAAATCCATGACCTTCATCATATTTAACCATGTAAGGTACATCCACGCCCTTCTCGCGCAATGCTTTTACAATTTGATCCGCCTCCGCGATTTTCACGCGTGGATCGTTTGCGCCCTGTACAACAAACAGGGGTGCCTTAATTTTATCGATATGAAACAGTGGCGATACTTCTTTTGCTATGGCCGCCTCATCTTCCTTATCAAGGTCATACCAAATTTCATACAGCATCTCTTTGTAAGGCTTCCAATACTCCGGAATAGAGCTCATCAACGTAAAGATATTGGATACGCCCACGTAATCGACGCCCGCTTTGTATAGATCTGGGGTTTTCGTCAAACCACGCAATACAGCATATCCGCCATGGCTGGCTCCATAGATCGCAATATTGCTTTTATCTGCCCAGCCCTGATCGATTACATATTGCACGCCATCTTCCACATCGTCCATCGCCTTCCGACCGATTTGTTTGAAGCCAGCACGTAGAAATTCCTTTCCATAGCCTCCCGACACGCGGAAGTTAACCTGCAAGGTGGCGTATCCACGACTTGCAAACAGCTGTGTTTCCGGATTAAACCCCCAGCTATCGCGCACCCCTTGTGGTCCACCATGCGGATTGACAATCAAAGGTACCTTCTTGCCTTCCAACGCAGCTTTTGGAAGCGTGATGTAACCGTGAAGCGTCAATCCATCACGCGACTTGAACGTGATTGGACGCACCTCGGCCATATCGTCTTCCTTCAACTGCGGCATTAAATCGACCAACAAGGTCGCCTTACCACTTTTCGCATCGTAATGGTAATAACGACCATATAATTTATCACTCTGTACCACCACCAATAGCTGATCTTCATTATCCGTCCTTCCGGCAATGCTAAATTCATAGCCCTTAAATTGGCTTTCCAAGTTTTTGTAGATTTTCTTGAAGGTATCGCTGATCGGATTGATCACGACCTTTTCGCCCTCGTAGCCTACAAAATCAATCTCCCAATTGCGTTTTCTGGATAATGAAATCAGGTTTGCATCATATTCTTCATTGGAATAGATTTCTTTTAAGATCTTCTTGTTTTTAAGATCATAAAGCACAATACGCGTTTTGTCCGAATCTAGATTGGTCAGGACATAAGCTTCATCCCGATTTTTCGACGCATAGTTAAACGAAACCACACTGAAGGTCTCATCCCACTTTGTGGTATGAAAGAGTTCAAAGGTCGTTGCGCCAACCGGTTTATAGAAAAACTGGGTATTGATACCGTTCAGCATTTTTGCGTAGCCGCGAAGCACACCATCCTTGTCAAATTCATAGCCTACAATGGCGTTTGCGGCATCCTCGTTGGTGAACAGTTTCTCCATCTCACCGGTGTGAATATTGACCTTATACGGTTCGAATACCTGCTTGTTATCTTTATTCATCTGAATGATGATAAAGTCCTTCTGCTCTTTCAGCATATTTAGGATCGAGGCCTGTACATCGTCAAATGGCGTAAGATCGATATTGTTGCTGCCGTCAATATCAATGGCGTAGAGGTGATAATTTTCATTCCCCCCTTGATCCATCACATAAACCAAACGCTCGTCGTTAATCCAACCCATGCCACGAACAAGCTCATCCTTCTCCTCGATCGCACGCACCACTTTTCCCGTAGCCACCTCTTTGACCATGACATGGCGCTTATTCTTCTCATCCTTCTCGCGGTAAGAGATGTACTTACCATTGGGAGACAATTGAAAACCTGAAGTCTTCGGCTTGGCAAAGTAATCCTCGACCCTGTACTTAAAAGTACCTTGATCCAAGGCTATCAAATCGGCTAATTGCTGTTTTGTTGACACTAAGGTCGTGTCTCCTGGTTTCGTAACGACGGTTTTCTCCAAGACTAATGGAAGTTCCATCCCGCCTTGGCTGTAGGTGCCCGTAATTTTGTTACCCTCTAGCGCACCGCTATATTTGATTCCTGCTTGTTCGATCGCAAACGTCAATGCTGGGGTTTCGAACGTTACAGCCGTTAGCGGAATTCCTGCTGCGCCTTGCAGAGGTACGTCCATCGAGCCTGCTAAAGCTCCATCTGTTTCCGTAAAATGAAAAATAATCTCGACGGCGGTACCTTGAACATCTAGCGTACCTTTCCAATCTCCTTTGATTTGTGCAATTGTATTTGACATTCCCAAAACTACAAATACAATCGAATAAAGAATCTGCTTCATCATTAATTCAGTTGTTTGAACTATATGTCGCCGTCCGTACAGAAATGTTACAATCGCTGACAATAAAAAATAAAAATCGTCATTACGAAATTTGCAATGATTAATCATTTATAAACATAAATAACTATATTTCTAAAAGTTAACAATATCTATATAATCTAATAAATAAACAATATTCAGTACTCAGTAGCGCTTTAAAACGACGCGAACGCTTTAGCGAGAGCAAAACAGCATGGGAAAAGCATCTGTCCTTGTGGAGCATAAAGTTGCCGTATTTCATCCTGAACAAATCCTATTATGTATTCCATCGTCCCTAGCAAACAAGCGTTGTTTTAAACAAATTTAAAACAATAGGTAATCGAATGTTTTATACTGAAAAATAGAAAGTTATAGGAACACCAAAACAATAAAGATAAAATTTTACCCACATCCCTTAGCACGAGTTCCCGTAAAAAAAGGCTCAATAAAAAAGCCCCTCTTTCGTGCGTGTTTACAACAAACACGAAAGAGAGGCTTCTCTGAACTAGTTTCTTTCAGACCGTTATCTACTCGGCATTTCAAACGATGGTGGCGGCGCCTGTGCTCCCCAACTACGATTTGGCTTATCACCCATTTCTAGCACGAGCTCTCCTCCAGCGATAAGATCCTTGTGATGTATCCAAGAGGCGTTCCATACTGTTCCATTGAGTGTAGCAGACTGTATGTACTTGTTCTGTTTTGAAAAGTTTGTTGCTTTAACGCGGAACACTTTTCCGTTGGACAATTTAACACTTGTTTCCTCAAAGAAAGGACTACCAATAGTGTAACTTGGCAAACCGGGTGTCACCGGATAAAATCCAGCCATGGAAAAGACCACAAAGGCCGACATACCTCCACCGTCCTCATCGCCAGGAACGCCCATCAGGTCGTTTCTGAACCATTGCCCGATAAGGTCGTGAATACGCTTTTGGCTCATCCAAGGCTGCCCTGCATAAGCATAAAGATACGGCACATGCAAACTAGGCTCATTGGCCATAGAAAACTGACCTACATTGCCCGTATGATCTGGCAACTGACTGTAGAAGTCAAATTTACTTTTGCCCAACGGCTCTCTAAATGTTTGATTTAGATTCTTAATAAACAAATCCTTACCCCCCATCAGTGAAATCAAATCGGCAACATTGTGCGGTACATCCCAACGATATACCCAGCCATTATTTTCGCCATAGTATTCCCGGGCACCTTGGCCACCGGCATAACGATAATCGAACGGCTCAATAAACCGTCCATCCTTATCTTTCGGATGAAAGAAGCCAGTCTTTTCGTTGTAAAGATTGCGATAGTTGGTAGCATGTTGCAAAAACAACGCTGCATCAGCTTTCTTGTTCAGCGCCGTAGCCAATTGTCCCAGTGCCCATTCATCATAGGCTGTTCCCAGCGTAACCGCAACAGGTTGGCGTTTTTCAAAACCATGCACCTCGGGCACCGTTTCCTTCTCTCCTGCCTGCAAGGCCGGAATGTAGCCCTTTTCTTTATAGAACTGATCTAACCATCCGGCGGCTGCAGCCGACCATGGCGCTAAGGTTTTCTCCTGTACCGCCTTCTTTCCACTTTCATAGGCTTTCTCTGCATCAAAGGTGCGTAGTCCTTTCACATAGGCATCGGCAATGGTTACCACGCCATGGTTGGAATTCATCCGACGAGAGTCTCCGGTAATCTCCGGAAAGGTAGGCATCCAAAAATGATCCATCTGTTCCGACATCCGGATAAATGAATTCAAGATATTAGATTCCGTGGGTTCGTCAATCAATAAACGTAGCGGATGCGTTGCACGGTAGGTGTCCCAAATCCAGTCATCGGTAAAAAAAGGCTTTTGGTCTTCGTGTACTTGACCATCAAAGGCACTAAAGTAGCGACCGTCTTCGGAGATATTCACAGGTCTTTCAAAACAACGATATAGCGACGTATAAAACAACACTTTATCATCTTCAACAGGCGTTTTTACTTCAACAGAAGAAAGTGCTTTTTCCCATACAGCACGACCAGTATCCGCTACTTTTTGCAGATCAAAATCCCGTATTTCCCGACGCAGATTTTGCTTAGCCTGTTCGGTACTGATAAACGAAATACCATATCGGAAATGAACCTTAGGTATATTTGCGGCAAATTGAAAAGCTGCCGCGACCTCTTTACCTGCAGCCTTCTTTTTATTTTTATCGATGCCCTGATTAACGAGTACACCCGCTTCAATTGGAGCCGTGTCAAACTCTCCATAGAGATACACGACGGTATTGTTTTGTAAGCGTTGAGAAGCAAAAACTTCCTTGCCCTGTACTTCTACCGTTCCCGAGAGCGTATTAAAAATCAAGGAGCGTACCCCCTTATCGTTAAATGTCAAAGCATATATTGCCGACTGATGCGAGGGAGCTAAAGCCACGTCGATCTGTTCATCCAACAAGGACACTTCGTAGTAATAAGGCTTGATGACCTCGTTGTCGTAGCTGTAGCGATAGACTGGTTGTAGCTCTTTATTGCTTTTACCTTGCACGGCGCTGAGATTAAAAGCAGAGCGACCACGGTGGCTTGTCACCACCAGCGGCAGGCCCTTGATCTCGTCGCCCGTAAAGTCTGCGCGTTCTGGATACACCCGCAACATACTGTTGGGCAGATGTACTGTGGGAAAGGTGGGAACAAGTAGATGGCTTATATTGCCCATGTACGGGTTTACGTAATCGACCGCAGATTTTATGCTCTGTGCGGAGACCGTCACTTCTCCTGCGTGAAAGATACACATCAAACTGAGAAGGCTTAGGATTTTCTTCATGTTTTTATCATCTGTTTAGCCCACAAGATAAAAAATAAATAGCTCCTCGCCGGAGCGAAGAGCTATTTATAGCTGAAAAATTACCAAGAAATATGAGCCGATAACTTTTTCACAAATATTCAGCTCAGGTATTCGCTAAAACTATTTATCATTCCGACAAGAAATCATGAAAGCAAGCATCCAGCTCGTCCAATTCCTCTTGTGTCGTCGGATAACCGGCAGAGTCTTCCTGTCCTAAAGGGTTGCCTTTAAAATCCTTGATCATCGCGATGGTACATTCCCTATTTTCGCCGTGATACAAGCCCACACCAACCGTTTCGCCGTTAAATGCAACCTCATGAACAGCCACCTTCATCGCACTATCTTTTACTTTTCCATCGCTAACAAGCGCTCCTTTTTTCAATTCTTCTCTTTTCATCATACCACATCAACTGTGTTAACGAACGGCGGAAGGACGAAATAGTTTGCCAGAAAAAACTTCATCGGGCCCATCCAACTATCGAATTACCCGTTTTTTTTCTTAGTCGATTTACGTCCCTTCTTCCACCACAGGATGTAACCTGTAATGGGCAGACTTGCACAAAATATAGAGATTACAAATGCTAAAACTTTGGTTGGCATACCGCCTATATTTCCCGTATGCAGATCAAAATTGAGCGAAGCCAACTTGTTTCCTCCGTTCAATTTTTCGCTATCCTGTATCTTATCAACCTGTAGATTGTCCCGTCGAAAATAATACCATTTGAAAACTCCGCTCCTATTTTTCGTGAGGCGTATCTGCACATCCACCAAAGGCTCATCCATCCCCCGCAGGCGTATAGACATCATATCCGCGGCGGGATACATCTTCAACAAATGGCTTAGTGCATTATCTAAGGGATCTGTATAGCGATAAGGCACTGCCGGCGTCTTGTTAGGGCTTAGATCCGTTAACACTACCTCTGTCGTGAAAGCATTAAAAAAATCGGTATAAACTTTCTTGAACGCGGGAAAGCTGAACACGAGGCCAGTCACGGCCATAACAAGTGCCACCACAAAACTATAAAACCCCAACACATTGTGCAGGTCATAATTGAGTCGCTTCCATTTCGCCTTCCAATCTAACGAAACGGCCCGCTTCAGGGGCTTCCCTCGCCATTTTTTTGGCCACCATAGCACTATCCCCGACAATAACAGTAGTGCAAAAATGGCCGTGCTAAAGCCAACCAGCGCATGCCCATATGTCTTGCCTAGGAGCAGGTTCATGTGTAGCTGCAGGCAAAGTTGGAAAAACTCATTCTTGGTATCTTCCACCGCTAAAACCTCTGCCGTGTAAGGATTCACAAAAACCCGTTTATTGTAGATGTGGTAATTCCAGTGTCCAAAACCCTCAGCATTGGTTGCAGAGGCACGGAAAACCCAAGATCTATCTTTCGCGGGATGCAGGTCGACCCTAGATATCGTTTCGCTCACCGGAAGCTGCGCCTGTGCTTTGGCGATAAGTTCTGTCAAAGGCTTCGGCTGCAGCATGCATGCATCCTTACGCAAAAAGTACTTATCCGGATAAAACAACAGTTTCAACTCATCCTGAAAGGTATACACCGCAGCACTTAGGCTCACCAAAAAGACGACGACACCAGAGAGTATCCCCAACCATTTATGCAGCCAAAGTATTGCTTTTTTGATCATCCTTAAAAGCGATAGTTAAGATTTATCGATAGCGTAGCGCCTTCCCCTTTTACGTAATTTGGATCCGTCGCGGCAAACTGGCTGTACACAGAATAGTAATCTTCATTTAGTAGATTCGCCATACCTAAACCTACCGACCACCGCTTATTCACCTGATACCCCGCATTAAAATTAAGTATATCGATACCTTTTACCGGCCCTTGGTTTCCCAGATATGCGCCATTCACACCGGGCTCAAAACGGTCGCGATTGCCGGTGTGCACCCATGATAGTTGAAAATCCAAGGCATTATTCGGCGCATAGTTTACATAGCCGGTAGCTTTCGGTGGCATAATGCGCGCACCGCCTAGGTATGTTCTTGTACCATCTTCGTTTTTCAGTTTTCCTTCCACATACGAGTAGGTTCCTCCGACGGATAAAGTCGACGATAGTCGCGCGTCAAGGGCTACTTCGATCCCATGAATACGCTCTGGTGCGCGCTCTGGAAAGAAATAACCCCGTTCATCAGCCGTCAGGTTTACGCCCAATTTAGAGGTACTGATGAAGTAAGCTGCCGAAAGATTAAAAATACTGATTTGACTAGCAAATCCAGCTTCGTAGTTGTTGGTAACAATAGGATCGGTTTGTATATTCTTCAGATCGCTATCGGTGGCATTCCGCACAATACGCCCCAGCTCATTGATGGTAAAGCCTTGGGAAAAGCTCACAAAAGGATTGAAGAATGCATACTTGTTGTAGCGCAGTCCCGCATTAAAGGTTACGCCGCGATAAGGTATCGTTCCACCCTGCACCGCGATACTTCCTTCCGTACCAGGTCCGGTTGGTAGCGTTTCAAAATCCTTAATCTTCACCGTCGCATCTTCGTAGCGCGCTCCTCCTTTAAAAATAAGGTGATCCACAAATGTTAAGGTCAGCTGCGCAAAGGGTGCGTAATTGAACATATCCATTTTAGGCACAAACACCCGCCCATCGGTCAAGTCTTGGTAGGTCACATCATTCAATAGGTCGATCCCGTAGGTGACACCGCCCAGCACATTACCCAATTGAAAAGGTGTATTTAGGTCAGCACGGAATCCTTTTTTATCCGAGTTGATCTGTGACTGGCCGGGGCCATACCAAGAGTTGGCACGTTCTACATAGCGGTTCATAGAACGAAAGGTATTGTAATACACTGATGCGTTGAGCGAAGTATGGCCGAACAATTGATTTTTCGAATAGGTCAGCATCGCATTGTGGTTGTAGCGTGTGCCTGTATTTTCGCCGGGGTCTGTCCCCGGTACACCGATTGTTGCTGTCTGTCCGTACTTTCCGTTTTGGCTGATATAGCGCGCGTGCTGAAGGCTATTGAAAAAGTTGTAAACGAAGGACAGGGACGAAGTAGGGTCAATATCATAGCCCAATTTCAAAAAGGCATTGTAGGATCTACTGTTTGAAAGTCCATCCGTTTGTCCGAGTGGCACACCGTCACCATCGCGCTGCAAACCGGTGTAATCCACGGCGCCGCTAGCGGTATAGCTGAACTTATCGTGACGGCCATACAGCGTTTGTGAAAAGCGGTAACCTTCCGTCTCCTTATTGTGATAAGGGTTCAGCGTCCCCCGTAATGTGGTCAAACCGCCAACAGTTTTAGCCTGCGGATCGTTTTTACGCGTGATGTAGTTGATAATCCCGCCGGCAGATCCATTTCCATAAATAGAAGTGGCGCCCTTTATGACTTCCACACGTTCGATCACGCTAGGATCAATAGATCGGATATCGCGCGCACCATTCATCAACGGCGTGGATTGTGGAATACCATCAATAAGGACAAGAACGGCTCTGCCGCGCAGGGTTTGTCCTGAATTTGTGCCCTTTGGTGCCGCCACGCCAAGACCGGGAATGGTATTCCCCAAAACGCTGGCAATATTGGTGCTGATCTGGCTTTGTGCCTCGATTTCTTTCGCTGTTAAGATAGAGATGGATGAGGGAATATTAGCGATACTCTCGGGCTTACGGCCGGCAGTGATCACCACTTCATCCAGTTTGCGCTGATTTTCCATGGCCAGCTGTATGGGCGAGGATAACGTGTCTACAAGCACACGATGTATACGGTCTGGATAGCCACTATGAGCGATACGAATTTCTAGATTTTTAATCGCGGGACGAGCGAACACCAAACTCCCTCCGGAATCCGTTCGCCCTTGCAATTTTCCATTCACCCAAATATTGGCCTGCGGAAGCATTTGCTGTTGGGCGTCTTTCACCTGTATCGTCACATCCTGCGCAAAGGCATATGTTCCGCTACACAGCAACAAGGCCGTTAAAAGCGGATTCAAATGCGTTTTTCTATCAAATAACATAGCTTATTTATTTAGACTTGTTTTAAATTGTCCAAATATAGAAAAGTTTTGGGAGCCGCCAATTCTTAAATCGGTGAAAATCTAAATTTGGCTAAACTGCCCCCGAATGAGTCATGCAGAATTTACCATCCAGAAAATGCGGGATCTAGGAAATGCTGCATGCAGAAACGAATTTTATTTGCTCAGTGCTTGAGAAACGGCGATAGGGAAATCCGATTCTAGGATAGCGGCTCCTTGCGCAAAAACCGCTTTATACCGCGCTGCTCGCTCCGTTTTGTCTGTTAGCTTATCGTAGCTTGGCGCTGTGGAAATCATGCACATCACCCCTCTTTTGTTAAAGAAACGATACATATCGAGATTGCTATCCTTCAATTCTGATCCGATGTATACAATCATTCGATCAAAGGGCAATCCAGCAGCTACAAATTCCTCCAATGCCTCTTTGTTTTTTATATGCATAGAAATAAACTGATCAGGATGTCTTTCTAGGAAAAAATGAGCTTCTTTAACCGTATGAACCGTGACCCACACCCAAGCATAGGCCTGATGCTTTTCAATGATATCGGCCGTCATTTGCAAGGGTAGATCTTTCTTATCCAAATTGAGGATTGTTTTCCCCTTAGCCCAGCGGATCATCTCATCCAAGGTATTGATGCTATATGTGCTGATGTTGCCCCTTGCGTCCTTCAACCGAATATCCTGAATATCTGCAAATGCATGGTCCTTTAACAAACCCTTTCCCGTTGTTGTACGCTCCATAGCCGCATCATGATGCATAACGGCCACGCTGTCTTTTGTCAAGCGCGGATCCACTTCAAAGATTGCTGGCGTATGTCGCAATACAGCCTCCATTGCAGCGATCGAATTTTCGGGCATGCCCTCCTCTATGGTTCCGCGGTGCCCGCTAATAATCTTCAAGCCTGGCGTCATCTTGAAATAGCGATGCATATCCTGCGCATTGTTGAAGGAGAATTTATGCACTTTTTGGCCATAGGTACTGAATGTTAGTGCGAGCAGCGCAAAGGTAAACAGCTTAGGTAGATCCATAGTTTCAAAAATAATGCATACAGATGAAGTTTATGCTAAGCCATTGTTTAATTCCCGTTAACAACGAAAGGCTACACTGCTGTTATCTACTTTGCACATCAATCAAAAGGAAAATACACCCCAGAAAAAAAAAATTAAAATCGCGTTATGGAATCTCGCGACATGCTGCATCCGTCAAAAAACGAACAAAAGATGTTATATTTATACTAATATTCTATAAATTATGAAACGAAACCTCCTGTTATTACTGCTTCTAGCACCGATGTTCCTCTTTGCACAAGAACAACCTTTGCGGATCGGCATTGATGGTCAATGGAAGCAAATCGAGCAACTTATTGCCATCAAAAACTACGAACAGACGCTACCTATCCTTGCTGATATCAAGGCGCATGCTAAGCGAAACAGTCTTCGGGATGTATACATCAGGGCCTTTTTGGCCGAAACGCAGGCCCTTCGTGTAAACAAGACCGATGATAAGACATTTGAAGAAATTCAAAAGCACTTCGAGCGCACCCTACAGGAGGGCGATACCGTGCAACGCAGCGTTATCAAAAATTTCTACGCCCTATTCTTAGAATCGAACAGCCACCGGTTTCAGCCTATCAGCTCCAATCGCTTTATCAAGGCCACATCAGAAGAAAAACAACAGATCATCGACAGCGTCTTTCGCACATCGCTAGCTGCCAAAGAGGCGTTGCAGCAGGAGCTCACAACACAATGGTCTTCCCTCTTTGACGATACGCGAAACAGCTATCTGATGCCAACCCTATACCACCTCCTAGCCTACCAATATCTTGAGGTATTGCGATCGCGTAGCGACAGCTTGGGCGAGGCAGATCAATTGAAAGCGGAGGTGTTGGCCTTCAACAAGCAAGCAGGATATGCCGAGGCGACCTCTTACCTCCTCAGCAAAAAGCTATTGGACGACTCTTGGAATATTGCTTCTCGACTAGCGGAATTGAACCGCATCATGGAAGAGCAGCCCAGTGCTTATAATGCTTACATATTCAGTAGGATCGCTGCGGCATTCCACGAACGTGCCGACTACAAACAGGCCATGCAGTATGTACAACGCGTTTTTAGTGCCTACCCTAGTTCTGTATGGAGGGTCGAGGCCGAGAAGATAGAACAGCAAATACGGGCAACATCCATCGACGTTCAGCACGACCTGCGCATCCCGGCACATGCCTACCATCCAATCAAGATCAATACACGAAATTCCGACAGCCTATTTATTCAGGTTTTCCGAACAACGAATACGGCCAACTCCCCCCATCAGACCTTTAAAATACGTCATGATTCCACGACGCACGAAACGCGCTTGGACGCACCTTTGTTCTATCAAGAATCCATTGCATTAGGTCAATTTGATGATCACTACCATCATCATAGTATCTACAAAATCAACCCATTGGACCATGGGCATTATACGGTACTGCTCTCCAATAATGCTCAATTCAAAGACGACGGTTTATACCAAGAGGTAGTGCACAGTAGCTTTACGGTAAGCGACGTATTTGTTTCGGCTTTGCTCGACGAGGAAACGGACAATGATGAGCGCTACCGTATTCTCCTGATCGACCGGAATACAGGTAAAGCCTATGCGAATAAAAAGGTGGCGTTATACGAAACGAATCCTAAAAGTAAAGCGCGTAAAGTACAAAGCTTTACTACGAATAAAGCCGGAGAGTTTACCTATAGAACCAGCGATCGTCAGAATCGCGACGATTTGGACGACTATGAACTGCTCCTGCCGACAGAAAATCATCTCATCTCCCTCATGGAGCTTGAAATGCCTGAACATTACGATGATGAATACGATATGGAGGAGGAACTTGAGGGCGAAGAGAAAGCTATCACCCTTACCGATAGGTCAATCTACCGACCCGGACAGAAAGTTTACTTTAAGGCCATCCTCTATAACAATAGCTCCACGAAAGGCAAAATATTGTCACAAAAAAAGATTGCGGTGTATTTACATGATGCCAATGGCCAAAAGGTAGACTCGCTAACAGCCGAAACCAACCTTTTCGGGTCTGCAAACGGCATCTTGCAACTGCCTCTCAAAACGCTGAACGGTCGTTTCAATCTAAAAGTATTCGCTGAAAAACAAGAATTACATTCGACCTACATCCGTGTGGAAGAATACAAGCGTCCGACTTTTAAAGTCACTTTTGAAACCAATAAAGAGACCTATAAGCTTCATGATACTGCAGTCTTCGTTGGCCATGCCGAAAGCTTTGCCGGTGTGCCTATAGCACAGGCCAACGTACGTTATAAGATTGAACTTTATGACCAGTCCCGCAACTACAGCCATCACAATTTGCTGGACAGCGTTACACAGACCGATCAACAGGGAAAATTCGAATTGCGCGTGCCCCTCAACGACAGTAGCATGTTGCAGGAGAGCAACTTTTCTTTACGTTATACGGCGGAGGTAACCAGTCATTCCGGCGAAATGCAGTCAGCAAATGAGCGCTACTTTTACGCAAAGACACCGTGGAACATAAACATTATAGCCGGTTCTCCCACCGCAGAAAACCGATGGAGCGAGCTCACGATCGCCACCAAAAATCCGAATGGGCAACCACTACCTTTTGCTGGTCAGGTACATATTTACAAAGTTAAAGAGCCTGATTTGGTCGTTACCGATCGGTCGAAGAGCTATTTTATGAGTACAGATTACCACCTGCTATCCGTGTCGGATTACAAGCGATATTTTCCAATGCAGTTTGACGAGCTTCTGCTAAGCCGGGAAGAGCAAAAAACATGGGTAAAGACCTACAACTTCAACAGCAACGACAGGGATACCATTCATTTGGATAGTACCCTGTTTTCGCGAGGCAACTACCGCATCGAGGCCATCAGCATCCAAGGTACGGACACCATCAGGGCACATAGCTACAAGCAGATTTATGATCCAGTCAGTCGACGGGTATCTGCCAAAGAGTTCCTTACTGTAGGTTTAGACAGCAGCAGCTATACCGTTGGCGATAAGGTCCAAGTGCGATTTGAAACCGATCTTGCGGATGCCAAGCAGCTGTTTGTTTTTCATAAGCGCCGTGGTAAACCTGCCAAAGCCATCGCTATAGATATCCAAAACGGAAAAGCCGTTTACAGCTTCCATCTAAATAAAGAGGATGTTGCAGCGCTTCCTGTCGCGATCCATGCCTTCATTATTAAAAACGACATGGCCGAATTGAGGAGTATCCAAATCCCCATCAAGCAAAAGGATAAACAGCTAGCAATCCAAACCGTAACCTTTAGGGATAAGATAACACCGGGACAGGCAGAAAGCTGGCGTTTTAAGATAAAACAAAACGAGGATGTGATACCGGCAGAGCTGGCATTGAGTATGTACGATGCCGCCCTCGATGAATTTGAGGCGCACAGCTTCCCTCATTCTTTTGATCGACCGTACCCCTATTACTACCACCGACAAGAGGCGCAACAGCATTTGTTGGACGATTTTTACGATGAAACCAATAGCAGCAATGTTTTCGTAGGTACGCGTTACCAAGCCGAACTGTACATACAAACGCCCATAGTTCGTTCCTACGGTTTATGGACAGCCGGCCGATATCATTATGCAGCAAAAAGCCTGTCATCTGCACTTCAGGGTCGTGTTGCAGGGGTAGCGATAGGTGGCTCCTCCACGCTTGATGAAGTCGTTATACGTGGAACAGCGAGTGCTGCGCCTAACGCGCCTTTATATGTTGTCGACGGGGAAGTGATGGAGCAGATGGATATGAGCCAAATTAGTCCCGACCAAATCAACAGTTTCAGCATCTTAAAAGATGCGGCGGCCACCGCACTCTATGGATCGAGGGGTGCGGCAGGTGTCATTATTATAACCACCAAAGAAGGAAGTAAAATACAAGAGCAGTTGGCGGCCGCACAAACACGCAGCAACCTCCAAGAGACCGCTTTTTTCTTTCCTGCGTTGTACACCGACGAGCAAGGAGACGTGTCGGTAGAATTTAACAGCCCCGAAGCACTCAGCAAGTGGAAGCTGTTACTGTTCGCACATGGCAAAAATCTCGAAGCTGGCATGGGTACCTTCTACACCCGAACACAGAAAGAGTTGATGGTGAGCCCTAACATGCCCCGCTATTTTCGAGAGGGAGATCAGCTGTTGTTAAAAGCCACTATTCAAAATCTTCGTGAGGAAGCCATGGACGGCAATATACGGCTTGAATTTATTAACCCGGAAACGAATGAAGTTATCTCGGCGCGCTTTCTCGACAAGCCTACACAGCCTTTCGCCGTAGATCCAAAAAAGAATTTGACCGTTTCTTGGGCTGTGCAAATACCGATGGGATTCCCCACCGTGCAGGTGAAAATTGTGGCGGCCAGCGCTGGTTTTTCCGATGGGGAGATCCATGAATTGGCTATTCTGCCAAACCGTGTGCTCGTTTTCGAAACCAGTCCGCTACTGCTGCAGCCCAATGAAACGAAACAATTCCAACTGGAGACGGCCGACAAAGAAAATCTGCAGGCCCGTATACAGATACAGAGCAACCCTGTATTGGAGGTTATCGGTGCGCTGGATTACCTCAATAATTACCCCTATGCCTGTACCGAACAGCTAAGCAGCAAATGGTTTAGCTTAAAAATGGTGCAATATATACAGCAGCACTACCCGGCCATTGCCAACTACTTCAGTGCGTTGCGGAGCCATCAAACCGAAAGTAAGCTTAACGAAAATAGTGCGTTAACAGAACTTAGCGCCGAAGAGATACCTTGGATCCGCGATATGAAGCGTGACAGTGAAAAACTAGCGGCACTCAGCAAGCTTTTTGACGAAAACAATACGTTTGAAATCGCCGAAATAGAAAAGAAACTGCTTAAACAACAGCTGGAAACCGGCGCATTCCCTTGGTTTGAAGGAGGACGAGCCAATGCCTATATCTCTATCCGATTGTTGGAGATTTGGGGAAAAGTATTGAAGCTAGACCATCGGTTGGTTTCCAACGATATGCGCAAGATTGCCGAAAAGCTGACGCAATATCTCGACAAGGATAGCTTGATCGTGGACAAGGAAGCTTCCGCAAGCATGGCATTGGATTACCTCTACGCCAGACATTATTGGCAGGGACTCTATCCGTTAGATACAAAGCAACAGGCGCTATTGACCGATAAGATCAGCCAGTCTCCCCTCCTCACAGCGCAACGCAGCGCCGGCATTGCCGCTAAAAGTTGGATCGTTAATCAGCTTTTTGGCAAGGGCGAGCAGACCGATCAAATCAGGAACCGCATTATCCAAGAAGTGCTAAACGATAAGCAAAAGGGAATGTATTGGGAAAGTAATATAAAAAGCTACAACGCCGTAAGCCTGCAATCTTATATGGTAGAGGCCTATAAGCTAAATGATCCCAGCAAGCTAGACGCCCTTACCCAGTGGATCTATTACCATAAGCAGGCTAGTCATTGGCAAACGACTTGGATGACCGTCGATGCAATCTATGCGCTATTGCTAGCAAATAATCCCAGCGAATTTGTTTTGGAAAACAGCGTTACCCTGAGCATAGATCAGCAAGTAGTGCCCCTCGAGCCCGCCAGTTTGGGGCAGGTGGCCAAAACATTTACCCGCCAAGACTTGAAGAAAAATCTGGAGTTGGAGGTTCAAAATAATAACAGCCGGGCGATCTACGGCTATCTGAACCACCAGTATTTTGCCAACGAAACATCGCTTTCGGCAGTAGTTAACAATCTCTCGATCAGCAAGGAATATCTGGTGCAGCGCGATGGAAAGTGGATCGTTTCGAGTAGCGCCAAACTTGGCGAAAAAGTAAAGGTTCGGCTTATCGTCATCGCAGGAGAGTCATTCAGCAATCTACATCTGAAGGATAGTCGTCCGTCGGGCGTGGAGCCTATTTACCAGCCTTCTGGATATAAATATTGGGAAGGCTATTACTTCAGCATGAAAGACGCTTCGACCAATTACTTCTTTGATCGCTTATCAAAAGGCAAGCATGTCTATGAATACGAGGTTAAGGCCAATAATGCGGGCGTATTCCAATCGGGCATAAGCACAATCGGGTCTATGTACGATCCCTCGATCAATGCACGTGCAAGTAGCGTTACGCTGGAAATTGTGGAATAGGCTATCTACGCCACTCAGCTTGTAGATTCCGTTTAAAAGGAGTGGAAAACGTTTGTCTTCCACTCCTTTTTTGTCTGGTATTACCTACAGCTGCATAGAGTTGGTTTCTTTACCTCCCCGACGGATTTGGATGCTTGACACAAACAGTCATTAAATTTTGCTTACCTTTGTAGCTTGGTATTCAATTAAACATTCGGCCGTGTCTTTAGATAAATTAAAACTTAGCAAGCGTCTTCAAACATCCATGAAAGATCTGGGGTATTTTACAGCAAAAGAATTCCAGTTAAAATCGCTCTCCCGCATTGTCGGTGGCCACAGCGTCATTGGCATAGCTCCTGAAGGCGCTGGGAAAACGACGACTTACGTATTGGGCGTATTGATGCGTTTAAAATACACGCATGATGAGGCTCCTAAAGTTCTAATTTTAGCGCCGAATGATGAAAAAATCAAAGAGATCGTTGATAGCTTCTTTGCTATAAGTCAAAATAGAGAGCTTCATATCATGGGGCTGAAAAGCAGCGGAAGCATGGAAGAAGAGATCGAAGACCTGGTACGCGGGGTGGACATCGTCGTTGCTACACCCAGCCGTGCACGTGCGGTCTATCTAAAATTGGGTCTTAACCTCAACCGAATACAGACCTTTATCATCGATGATGCCGAAGAAATTGTGAAACAAGGTATGCAAACCAATGTTAGGGAGCTGGCACAAAGCTGCGGCGACGTGCAGTACTTGGCATTCAGCACAGTAGACCATGATAAATTGCACCTAATGATCGACGATTTTATGCCTTTTGCGACGACTGTCGAAGTGGATGAGCTTAGCGAAGATACGTTAGATACGCAGGATCTTATACTTTATCAAGTCCCGAACTTCGCGACAAAAATCAATTTGCTCAATGACTTCATGCGTGATCAGGAAGTATTCGATAAGGTGGTGGTGTTTGTGAATAGCCGACTGACGGCGCATAACCTGTTAAAAAGACTGCATGTCGGCAAGGGCGAGGCGGCCATTTACCGGCCATTTTTCCATGATGATGCGGGTATCGATGAGATCCGTGATTTTCTAGAAATAGCGGAATGCAGAATACTTTTGGTCGCTAATGAAGGTACGGCGGAAATCGACCTTTCCAACATGCCCTTTATCATTCATTTTGAGATCCCAGAAGAGAGTGAAGTCTTCGTGTCGCATATCCTGAAGACGCCAGACTCGGAAGCCTTGGCCATCACCTTTGCCACAGATATTGAACTTCCAGCGCTTCGCAAAATAGAACAATCCATCGGCAAAAAGATTCCTGTTATGCCTTTGCCCGACGACCTTATTATTTATCGTCCTACGGATGGACTCAAGGAAAAAGAGAAGATCGATGAAACCCAAGGAGGCGCTTTCCACAAAAAGAAGGAAAGCAACAGCAAAACGTATAACTATGGAAGCGGTTTAAAAGCTAAAATGACAAAGAAAAATAAGAAAAGGTAGCTGGCAACTGTAAAACGGATAATGCCTCTCTTGATGATTTATATGGAGCTCCTAAGAATTTAGGAGCTTCTTTTTTATAGTACGCTTAAGCCATAAACCGCCGGAACAAACGCAGCAGTCTTTTTGTCTTATCGGTATATGGGAACCAGAAAAACTTTGATAACGGCATAAGTTTCACATCGGCTACTGCCCTTTCGTGCGAAAAAGCGCGAAAGCCATACCAGCCCAAAGACTGCCCTATGCCCGAATTATTTACGCCACCAAAAGGCAGATTCGGGTGCATCACCTGCACCATGGCATCGTTGACACAGGTGCTTCCTGCACTACTATGATTAATCACCCGCTGCACGAAGGTGTTGCTGCCGCTAAATACGTATAAAGCCAATGGTTTTTCCTTTTCTTGGATCAGTTGCAAAGCCTCGTCGATGTGGGTGTAGAAAACCACTGGCAAGATAGGTCCAAATATCTCCTCCTGTAATAAGGTTGATTCTGCTTTTAGATCGGTCAATACGGTTGGTGCGATATAGCGTTGCTCTGCACTGCTATCGCCCCCTACCCAAATCGTAGCCCCATCGTCAACAGCTTCGTTCAGCGCCTGCGTTAAACGATCAAACTGTTTGTCGTTGATGATGCGCGCCAGATCGGGAGAGTCCGCGGGCCGATCTCCAAATGCACGGAGGATTTCCTCCTTAAAAAGCGTGGCCAGATCATTTTGGTAAGCGCGATCAATCCATAGGTAATCTGGAGCAATACAGGTTTGTCCGGCATTGACGAATTTAGCCCAAATAATATTTCGAATTACTGTCCTTAAATTGACCTTGGGACCGATGATGGCGGGAGATTTCCCTCCCAATTCGAGGGTGACATCGCTCAAGAATTTGCTTGCGGCCTGCATCACGATCTTGCCTACGGCCGGTGATCCGGTAAAGTGCATATGATCAAAACGCAGCCCCAAGAGAAAGGTGGTCTCTTCTACAGCACCTTCCACAACAAAAACATGATCTGCTGGGAAAACAGCTTCTATAATTTTCCGGATCACAGAATTGATATGCGGCGAAAATTCAGACAGCTTTAACATCACCGTATTGCCCGCTGCTATACTGGATATCAAATGCGCCATAGGCAATTGGAAAGGATAGTTCCACGGCGTAATGATCAAGCTATTGCCTTTCGGCTCATAATGCAGGTAAGGCTTTATCGAAAACAGCTTCCAGGAACGGGAAACCTTCCTATCCTTCATCCAACGAGGCAGCTTCGCTATTGCTTCCTTCAGTTCCATCTGTACAGGCATCAACTCCGTTACCTCCACCTCTACGGCGCTTTTCCCAAAATCGCTCGCGATGGCAGCAACGACAAGGTTGTGGTTCCGATCGATTTCTTGCGCAAGTTTACGCAATATGGCTTGGCGCCAGCTTGCATCGTGTTGTTTATACTGTGCGCGGCTACTCACCTGCGCGTCATAAGCACGTTTAATCTCTTCTATTGCTGTATACTGATCCATACTTTTACGGCTATTGCTCATCCTTATTAACGATTTCCCTTCACTTCCGTTTTTACACAAGTCGGTAAAGTAGTAAATGTTATCGCAAGACGATCTTCATCGCGTACAAACTATACAAAAAATTCCAAAAATTATGTAAAGGCAGCAACTCTTACTTTTTGTTGTTTTGTAATCAAATTTATCGAAAACGTCATGAATACAAGACATAAGATTATTATTGTGGGAGGATATGGCGCCGTGGGTCAGTACATCGGCCAGTTTCTCCACGATCAGAAGCCGTTTGAGGTGGTTATCGCTGGGCGGAGCCTCGCCAAAGCGGAACAGTACGCAGCACGTTTACCGCAGGCCTCGGCACGTTTTTTTGACCTAGACATTCCGGATTACCAAGCTATTGAAGATGCATCGCTACTGATCTTGTGTGTGGAAAGTAAAAACAACCTTTTAGCAGCCTACTGTCTTTGCAAAGGCATCCATTATATAGACATCACCGCAAATAATCAACTGATCGATGCCATAGAGCAGTTAAAGGTACAGCAGCCGAATCCCAAATCCATGGCCCTACTGAGCGTTGGTCTAGCGCCTGGAATCAGCAATTTATTGGCAAAGCATTGCATCAACCATCACTTACAGAGCGAATGGGTAGACATCGATATTCTCTTGGGGTTAGGCGAAAAGCATGGATATGCTGCATTCGAATGGACTTTTGACAATATGCACCGTAGCTACTCCATCTTAGAACAGCAACGTCCCACGCTGGTGAAATCGTTCAGCCGGCCGAAATGGACAGTTATGGATAAAAAGCGTCGCTTCTTTCTTTTTAATTTCTCGGATCAACATAGCTTGGCTGGGCTTTGGCCTACAAAAAACATCAAGACCAGGCTGGCTTTCGACTCGTTCTTGATCACGGAGTTACTGTTTTGGAGCCGTAAAATTGGGTTAACCAAAGTGCTGCAGTATAAGCCGGTGCAGCGAGCGCTCCACCGTTTGTTTCATCGGATCAATCTCGGAACTGATCGCTTCGCCGTAAAAGCGAGCTGCGGCATGGATCAACAGCAGCTGTATAAAGCGTCGTTCTCTGGCAAATCGGAGGCCAAAATTACGGCTGCCGTCGCTGCTGAATTGGCCATGTTGGTTATGCAAAGCCCGCAAACAGGCGTTATGCACATCCATGATTTCGTGCTGGATATCCCTAATTTTATCAAGCAGCTAGAGACGTACGATCGGGATTTCCACAGTGTGCTTTAAATGGGGAATTGTTTTATGGAGCGGACTACGTCGTAATCCGTTCCAACGTATTTTTGCTGTTGATCGACCGAGACTTGTTTAGACGTTTAAATCTATGCTAAATAGAAAACGGTGTCAATAAAAAAGAATACACCGTCCCTCGAAAGTACATTTTCATCATGGAGATCTTCAAGTAAAACACCGTAGAAGTCACTTCGGTAATCGTTATTGCGAATTTTGAAAAAATTGTTGTATCGCAAGAATTTTTCAAGATTTACCAAGTTAGTAACTTCATTTGCAACGATAAAGTCTTGTTTAACGACAGCAAACATGTTTTCGCCAGTAATTATAAATCCTAAAAAGTCATATGAGGTCGAAGTAAAAAAGAAATTATGCATCAACAGGCTGTTAATGTAATCAAGCCAGTATTCATAAAAAATCCCACTATTGACTTTTATTACCGAATAATCGTCGTACTTATACACCTTCTGTTCGGCGCCCTCACTAATAAAAAACGACTCGCTTATTTCTCCGTTAAAAAAAAATCCTTCTTCAGAAAAAGCTACAATTAGCTTTTCTTCTTCACTTTTGAGACGCTTTTGGTTTTCACCTGTTTTGCCTGCGCACGCATGTCTTCTAAGGAAATTTTGGATTTTTTTGAGCTTGCTTTCTTCGCCAGCGAATCCATTTCCGTTAATGATATTTCGTAGTTCTGCTCTAACATCTTCCATTAAAAATGACGGTTAATAGCAAATATACTGATTTTATAGAAATTAAGTGAGGGCAGCACATAGCAGCTCTCACCTAATCCTCTCGACTACCATCGTCGGCCATCCGCACAATCTTAGGCGAGAAAGTAGCCAATACGTCAACAAGATCCTGCTGTGCAGCCATTACGGTATGTATGTCTTTATAGGCCATAGGCGCTTCATCCATACCGGCCCCCATCAAGGTGATCCCTTGATCATTTAGGATAGCCTTTAAATCCGATGCAGCGAGCGTCTTGATGGCCTTCGTTCGGCTCATTAGTCGTCCGGCACCGTGCGAGGCCGAGTTGATGGAATCCATCTGTCCTTTACCGCGCACCAAGAATCCTGGCGAGGCCATGGAACCCGGAATAATACCCATTACCCCTTTGGCTGCAGGCGTTGCTCCCTTTCTATGCACAATCAGCTCCTGCCCATTCCACATTTCCTTCCATGCAAAGTTGTGGTGATTTTCGACCTTTGCCAAGCGCTCCGCCCCCAACTGTTGGCGCACCTTTTCATGGATCACTTCGTGGCATGCGGATGCGTAGTCGCCCGCCAGATTCATCGCCAACCAATATTCCTGTCCTTCGGCCGTTCCCAAATCTAGGTAAGCCAAATGTTGAGCTTTATAAGGCAGTTTACAAAGCTGCTTAGCTAGTTTGGTGTAGTGGTCGGCTAGCGTTGCCCCTAGCCCGCGCGATCCCGAATGGGTTAATAACGCGACATATTCACCGGCTTCAATACCCAACTCCGCATCCGCCTGCTCAAAGGCAATCACACCAAACTCTACGAAATGATTTCCTCCGCCGGAAGTGCCCAGTTGTGCCCAAGCCTTATCCTTCAAGGACCGCAACAAATCATTCATGGCAAAGGTATCCTGCTCCAGTACGGCATGGTTTGCTCGATCTCCTTTTTGGAAACCTTGGCCAGCGCCAAACTTCGTGGTTTGCATAATGACTTTCTTTAACGCATCGCTATGCTCCGTCAAGTATGCGGCAGGTAGATCAAAAATAGACAACGCCATGCGACAACCGATATCCACGCCCACGCCGTAGGGAATGACGGCATTGCTCGTGGCCAGCACCCCGCCGATAGGCAGGCCATAGCCTTGGTGCGCATCTGGCATCAGGGCGCCCGCTACAGAGACCGGCAACGTCATAGCTACTTGCATCTGCTGCTTCGCCCCTTCTTCAATATGCTCTTCCCCGTAAATTTCGTAATGCCCCTCTTCTTTAAGTGCGATATACGAGGCTTCCAGCTCATCTTGTTTCAACAGTTCCTGCGCCAATGTCTTAAAAATAGCATCTTCTAAATACGCTTCCGGATTGGCCAATACTGCCGAGAAATGGGTCAGCATCTGTTCGCGCGTAAAGCCTAATCTTTTCTTATTGATCTGCAAGGCGACGCCCAAAGCAGAATTTTCGGCATAGCCTAATGCCAATAGATCGTTACCATTTATACGTTTATTTTCCATTTTTCTTCTCTTTTATAGCGCTAAGCGCTTCAATTTAACTTCTTCTTTAAGCAAGGACAACGCCTCTTTATATTGTTGCCCTTGCGCCTCTTTCGACTTTATCTTTTTATGACCTTGTCACCAAGCTCGCGTCACAATTAGCTCTTAACAAACCATTGTTTCAGCTGATCGATAAGCTGCCCATTTCCGGACAGCGATACCGTGCTAATCTTTTCCGAGATCTTTTCGACATACTCCATCTCCTTAAGCTTGAACAGCATAGCATTTTCTTCCATTAGCTTCGCGGTATTCAGCAAGCTTCGCGTCGATGCCGTCTCTTCACGCCGCGTGATGATATTTGCCTGCGCACGCTTCTCGGCAATCAACACCTGGTTCATGATATCCCGCACATCACCTGGCAAGATGATATCCTTGATCCCACAGAATTGTATTGCCAAGCCGAGGGATGCTGCTTGTACATGCGCTTCCGAGGAAATAAACTGGTTGACATCATCTTTCTTTTCCATGATCTCGTCCAGTGTCATGTGTCCAATGTACGTACGCAGTAACAATTGCATCAACATATAGAGCTGCTTTTCATGGTCTTTATTCTCCAACAGTGCACGTACCACATCAAGCACCCTGTAGCGCACGGAAAAGTTCACGCGGATTTGAGCCTTATCCTTCGTCAGTATCTCTTGCCCATTGATGTCTATGGACAACACACGGGTATCGACCTTTGAAACCGCAATGGCGGTAGCATTCTTCCACCAAGTGTACACGCCACCCTCCAGCACCTGCTTAAACTGCCCATCGATAAATAGCAATCCTTTTTCTGCGGGATCCAACTTGTACTGTCGCACAAAAGGTGCGAACTCTGGCCGTTCCAATAGATTTCTTCCCAGCGCCGGCGAAATAACCATCGTCGAGGTATCTTCCATATGGAAACGGTAGTTCCGTAACCCTTTCCAAAAGATGTAGCGCCCGGCGGTCAAAATCTTTGTAAAGTTCTCGTTGACAAAGACGATACACAGGCATCCATCGGCAACATCCACCTGCTCTACCAAGGCTGCGAAGCCTTCGATCTGTAGGAGTACGTCCACATCGTGATTCGTCTGAAATGCCTTTGCTTTATCGTGAAGCTCCAGCTTCTCGCCAAAGCCCAGCCAGTATTTCCCCGATGTCAGTACCCGCTGTACCACTTGATTCTTAACCACAAAACCTACGTGATTAACCGCTATATGTATTCTTTTCATATCTTCTATTTTTATATTGTTTCATTTATTAAAAAGGTAAGCGATCGTCCGATCCATCGGTCGGCTACGGAATTCAAAAGGAGCTGCTTGCCTTGGTTTGTACTTCTTGTTGACCTCCGTTCTACAGCAGTAAAACGAGTCCACCTATTTTCGAAACCGCATCAAGCAGCTTGTTTTCAATCGCGAAGCAGCCGAACGATTGCAAGAAAGTGCCCAAATACTAGCCGCTAAATTGCCAGATCGAATGCCGCCTACCCATTCGTTTTAACTTTTTGATGAAGTTTAACATGTAACCAGATTCTTTAAATCTGTGCGATACCATTACGCTATTCTACCGAAGTAGAAGTGGGATTCGAACCCACACTTTGTTGTTTGCTGCTCTAACCATCTGAGCTATTCCGACAAGTCGGAAGAAGGAATCGAACCTTCGACACGCAAATGGGGCTGTACTCTACCCTTGAGCTACTTCTTTCGAAGAGGGGACTCGAACCCCTAACCTCAGCCGTGGTGCCCAAATACGTCGTTACCCCCAGTATATCGTGTTCCAATGGGATCGACACTATCCTGCCATGCAGAAGCAGATGATGCAAGGTGCAAGTCGGTAATTAAGGCTTCTTTAAGCTCTGATGAGCTATATCTTTAAGCGATTGCTTGTTTTATCAAAGAACGTGGCCATTGCTGACATGACAAAGTTGCAAACAGCTATGCGCAGCAGGACTGCGTAATAAAAAAAACGGACCAGCAACAGCACGAAAACAAATTAAACAACTGTAAAACAACTAAATAAAATGAAATAAAATGCACAAACCATAGTACGAGAGTGTCAACTACGCAGCTATATTGCGTAATTCAGATATTCTTTCTAGCTTTAGCTACACAACAGATCGTCATCATTACCCATGTCTACAAACAAAGCTGCACTCATACGTTACAAAACCATAGACAATTGCCTACGCCAAACGCATAGGAAATGGACGCTGGAAGACCTCATCGATCGCGTTTCCGATGCGCTATATGAGTTTGAAGGCATCCACAATGGGGTTAGCAAACGCACCATCCAAAGCGATATACAGGTTATGCGCAGCAATAAGCTCGGTTATAATGCGCCTATCATGGTATTAAAGAGGAAATACTACACCTACGAAGACCCGGCCTATTCCATCAGCAACTCACCGCTCACGCACAAGGATATGGAGAAAATGAAAGAGGCTGTTGATATTCTCAAACACCTCAATGGCTTTGCCCATTTTGAGGAAATGAGCGATATGATCGTGCGCTTAGAGCATAATATGGCCAAACAAGCGAACGAGGCTACAACGATCATACAGCTGGAAAGCAACAGCCTGCTGAAAGGACTCAACTGGATCACGCCCATACATCAAGCCATACGCGAGCGAATACCGCTCCTGATATCATACAAGTCCTTTAAATCCAAGCAGGCTACCGAATCCGTATACTACCCCTATTTGCTAAAAGAATACCGCAATCGTTGGTTTGTCATTACGAAGCCCAAAAAGGGTCGCATCCTCGTCACACTGGCTTTGGATCGCATTCTGGACATACAGGAAATGGCGAAATCCGGCTTCGTCCCGTATGAAGGTGTTAGTTTCGACCGTTATTATGCAGACACTATTGGTGTCACCAAGTCCGAGCGCGACCGGGGGCAGCGGGTCATGTTGGAAGTGGATGCCCGAACCGCACCCTACGTGGAGACCAAACCCTTGCATGCATCGCAAGTGGTGGTCAATCGCGCAGAAGACGGCAAGATCATCATCCGATTGGATGTGGTGCTTAACTTCGAGCTGGAGCGTGAGATATTGGGCTTTGGTGAATCTGTACAGGTGCTGTCGCCTAGGTTGTTGCGCAACCGCTTGGCTTCACGATTGCAACGTGCCTGCAACAAGTACAGTGGCGATGATCCGAAAAAGAAAGGAAAAAATCCAGATCTGCCCGCCATGGAATAGCCCCTTGGGCGGGAGGAATAGCTCCATCCTATCATCCGCTAGGATGAATCCTAAAGCATAGTACGGCAACCTGGCTAAAAAGAAAGAAAAAACTTGCTTTTTAGCCAATTATTAGGGATATTCGATGTAGCAAAACTAACTAACACATTACTATCATCCCAATATCAGATCAGCGACACGCATCAGCAGTTCAGTCTGTTGTTGCTAAAATGGACAATAACAGCCAAATCCACAGTCATGAAGCATGAAATCACGGACATTTTGTTGCGTTTACAGCAGCTATTCCACAATAACGGGCTAGGTTCTTGGGCACGCAAAACCGAGCGCACCTTATACCTCGTGCAGGAAAATCAGTATGACCTCGATTTGGTATTGGACAATTATATTGGTTCGGGAATGGATTCCCTACAATTTGTCGAGTTGGACGATGAACTAGTAGAAGAGTTGGATCTGCTCTGCAAGGCATTGCTGCAGCAAAACGAACAACTAAAGCTGCAACGCAACTCGTAACGCTATTCGCCTATTACCAGCTCTCCTACCGTCTATCTTTGTCCCTTACTCGGTTTTAGACTTGTTTTCGGGTTTCGGTTTGTTGAACTTCCGAAATTTCTGTTTCTTATTCTTGTTAGTATTGTTTCCGCTAGGTCGTTTCTTCGCTGTAGGCTCATAAGCAGGCCCCGCGGGAATACCTTCTGGCATTTCTTTCTTGGGAACCTCCTTTTCGATCAATCGTTCGATCCGCCCAAAGCGTCCTTGATCTTTATCATTGATAAAGGTAATAGCCGTGCCGGTGGTTGCCGCTCTGGCTGTACGTCCGATACGGTGCACGTAATCTTCCGGGTCTGGCGGCACATCGAAATTCACGACCAGGCTGATCCCTACGATATCGATACCGCGGGAAATAACATCCGTACCAACGAGTATACGTAACCGTTTCGCCTTGAATCGGTGCATAATTTCCTCACGTTGCGCCTGTTCTAAATCCGAATGGAAACCTTCGGCAGATAGGCCCATCTTTATGAGCTCCCGCGTCAAGCGTTTTACAAGATCCTTTTTAGAGGCGAAGATGATGATACTCTCGTAGCTCGGGTTCTCCAAGAGCGCTTTTATCAGCGCTATTTTGTTGTCATCGTATACTAGGTAAGCCTGTTGGTCGATGCCTTCGCTGGGCTTGGAAATAGCTACATTGATCTCTGCCGGTTCGTGTAGGATTTTCTTGGCGAGCGTCCGGATTTTAGGCGGCATAGTGGCCGAGAAGAGAAGGCTCTGCCTTTTCTTGGGCAGGTAGCTGATGATGCGCATAATATCATCGTGAAAGCCCATATCCAACATCCGATCAGCCTCATCGAGAATAAGGTGCTCCAAATGGCTGAAGTCAAATTTACCGGAGGACATGTGTGCCAGCAACCGTCCCGGCGTGGCCACAATAATATTCACACCTTCACGAATAGCACGTTTCTGCTGTTCATAGCCTATACCATCTCCTCCTCCATACACGCAGATTGAGGTGGCGCCTGTAAAATAGCCGAACCCCATAATCTGTTGGTCGATCTGTAGCGCCAATTCACGGGTAGGCACCAAAATCAGCGTATTCACGCGCTCCTGGGGATTCTCCGCAATTCGGTTAAGAACCGGTAAAAGATAAGATGCTGTTTTGCCTGTTCCCGTTTGCGCACAAGCGATAAGATCATGCTTTTTCAAAATAACGGGAATCGCTTGCGCTTGAATGGGTGTGGCCTCCACGAATCCCATGCTATCAAGGCCTTCCTCTAATGTAGCGGAGAAGCCAAATTCAGTAAATTCCAAATTTTAAGTATTGTTTTTTTAAAAATAGCTTAATAATTTATTATTAGCAACAACAAAGCCATTAATAATTGTCGACCCTCAGTCGGACACTAGGCTCGAAAAGCTTCCAAAGGCCTGTCATTCCTCCGTCAAGCCTACATACAGATGCCTAATCTCAATTAAAAAAAACAGTATGTGGAAAGTACCGTTATTTTGATAGAACAACTTAAACTACGATAATGACACAGTACTTATCACATCTCGCGATGAAGATGCCCGCATGGGTATGGAATATGACTGTCATCTTCTTTGCGGTACTTTTGGGAATCTTATTGAAATCAATTTTAGTTCCCATAGTGAGAAAACAGTCGGGCAGCAACAGCAAATATTCGGTAATTCGATCTGTCATTCGGCATTTTAACAAGATATTTAGCGCGTTCATACCACTATTTGTATTTAATGCACTGCTTCCTTTTACGCGATTTAACACGGCAACGTTGGTTATTGTAAGCAAAGTCACAGAAATACTTTTTGTCGCTTGCTTTGCCATTATTATTATCCGCTTGATCCGCGTGTTTGAAGATTACCTATACCACCGCTTTGACATCACCAAGGAGAACAACTTACGCGAACGGAAGATACGCACGCAAATTGTTTTTATTCGGAAGCTACTGGTTAGCATTATCATCTTGGTAGCACTGGCGATCGTGTTGTTGAGCTTCGAAAATATGCGAAAGATAGGCGCAGGCCTGCTTACCGGTGTAGGTATTGGCGGTATCATCATCGGGTTTGCTGCACAAAAATCACTGGGCAACCTGTTGGCAGGCTTTCAGATTGCGTTCACCCAACCGATACGCATGGACGACGTATTGGTGGTCGAGGGCGAATGGGGGCGCGTAGAGGAGATCAACCTCACCTACGTGGTCGTGGCCATTTGGGACAAACGACGGTTGGTGTTGCCCATCAACTATTTTATTGAAAAGCCTTTCCAAAATTGGACACGTACAACGGCAGAAATTCTCGGCACCGTTTTTATTTACACGGACTTTACCGTCCCAATTGACAAGTTGCGCGAAAAATTAACAGAACTACTGCATGCCAACAGTTTGTGGGATGGGCAAGTCAACGTACTGCATGTCACCGACCTGAAGGAGCATACCATGGAAATACGCTGCCTCATGAGCTGTCGCAACTCTGGCCAAGCATTCGAGCTGCGTTGTCACATACGTGAAGAGATGATTAAATACATCAGCAAGCATTATCCGAACAGTCTTTCGCAAACCCGCGTCAGTTTATCGGGCGAGCAACAAACCGAAGCGGTTTAATACCCCAGCTATCAAAACGAAGAGGCTAAAAAGTGATGAATTTTCGTTCATTGCGAGGAGGAGGAACGACGACGAAGCAATCTTACAAAATAAAAATGCAGATTGCTTCGTCACGCTTCCTCGCAACGACGCGTGTTGAGGTTAATCGATTATCTTTCTGGATAGCCCCGGTAAGCTTTGCGTCAAGGAAAAACTACTTCCCGCTTATGATTTGTCGCAATTGTTGAACGGGCAAGTCGATCGTCGTTTGGTCGGATAAATTTCCGGACAACTTCTTTGCCTGCAGGCTATCTAGCTTAATACTGTTTACGCTTTCAGTGGTGATGCTCAGTTCATCAAGCAACCAACGCTTTCCTTTGTTAGGAAAACTGATTTTCGAGTTTTTTGCCAGCACTGATACCCGTTTCCAATCTTGTTGTCCAATATGTACTTGGCTGCTATCGACATGCAACGATAAGTTTTGCAGCGAGTAACCGATACCTTCTTCCCTATCATTTGCGTTTATTTCTATATTAGAATTTTTAGCAATTAATTGCAAATCAACAATCTTAGTACCTGAAAGCAGGTTAAAACCTGATACGTTAACGCCATCAACAGTAAGACTGTCTGTCTCGATCTTGGCTTGTATATTCACATCTTTCAAATCGAGTTTGTGCAAATCCGGTGTAAAAACATAAACCGTATTAAAGTAGTAATCGGCCGATTCCTCACCATGGATAACCAACACCCCGCTTTCATCAACATCAAACCGGAGCTTCACTGCTGTATTTTTCTCCACCTTCAAGGCATACTTATCACTTTTAACGATGATGAGGCTAATCGGCCCCTGTCGGCCTTCCCCTAGCACCCGCACTTTGTGGAATGCCTTGAGGAGCGTTGTTTCTAAATAGACATCTTCTCCCGCTAGAGAGGTAGCTTCTCGGTCCATGTCCTTTTGGTAATCGACAACGTCAACACGATTTCCCATCATGGTAAATGACATAATTGAAATCGGGACAATGAACAACATGATACCCAATATTATTAATAATTTCGAACTTGTTTTCATCATCAATTTTGGTTAAAATTTTCATTAATAAAATTATGGTAGCGTTTCTGCAGTTCTTCCAGACCGATATCCAACAAATAAATGTTACGGAACAACTGCGGAAGTTCCTCCTCCAGAAACATGGCTTTTCTATAGGACTTCACCTGCTGCACGGCATCTGCCGTCAGAAAAAAACCGACGCCCCTTTTGTTGGCAATGATCGCCTTCTGCTGAAGCAGATCATAGGTACGCATCACCGTATTAGGGTTTACTTCCAGTTGAACAGCCAAATCGCGTACTGATGGCACCTTCTCTTCGTCCTTCCAAGTACCCAGCATAATATGTTCACAAACATGCTCGGCAATCTGCACATATATCGCCTTATTTGCACTAAAATCCATTTTATACCTCCTTTTCCGTTAACCGGAGAAAAGCTATTCCCCACAATATCAATGTTACAAAAACCCCTACTGACAAAAACAACTGGAAAATATGATCATCGTTATGCCAAAAGGTATTTTGCCCCACCGTGACCGATCCATCGGTTAGCGTCTTCATGATGTACACCGTCCCAAAGCTCCATAAAGCAATATACACGATCAACGCGACCGCTGTTTTTATGTACTGGAAATTACGGTATGCAATGGAGCCCAATAGGAAGATCGCATTAAGTAGAAACGGCAAAAAGAAAAAGTATTTCGCACGCTCTCCCGGTTTATAATATGCCGTAATATAGCCCAAGCTATGGTCGATATTTTTTATTTCATCGGCATGAATCGTGCTGGACGAAGTGGCTAGGCTACGCATATAGCTTACAAAAGCGAAATCAATCAACCAAAAAACCATGATATAGGAAAGCAGGCAAACAATAATGGTGTAGACCATAGCTGTCAAAAACTTCTCTAATCGTGAGGCTGGAATCAGCAATTCAAAAATAGCTTTGGACTTTTGTCCGTAATCGGAGAAGTAGCTCGCCGAGATGATCGTCACAAAGAACAAACCCAAAAAAATAAAAAGCGGGATCCGAAAATCATGCAATTCCGAGGGAATATAGTCTACGGCAGCCCTAAACTCATAGAGCGCATAACCGTAGAAGGCTGCAATAACGCCCGCCGCAATCCCCAGGGACATCAGGTAAATCTTACCAAAGCCGATCCACTGCCGCAACACGAGGCTCAAAAATCGATTTGTTTGAAAGGTATTAGACATAAGCGGGTTTCATGAGAAGGTTGGTAATTTGCTCCTGTTTTTGGGAAACAGCGTTGAAAAGCAGTTCAAGATCCAATTTAGAGTCTTCAGCAAAGGCGTTTATCTGAATGGTGCTGTATCCCCCTAGCCCCGTCTCTGCGTAGACCACATCTGCGGGCAGCTCTTTCACCTTCTTGAAGCAAAGCCGCTCCGTCAAGGTAGATACAGAAGCATTCACGGCTACGCGATGCTCGTCCAAAATAATCACAGAGTCGATAAGATTGTCCAGGTCACGCACCTGATGGGTGGAGATCAGGATACAACGCTCCTCAGTTAGGGCAGAAGCCATTATTTTACGAAATTGTACTTTGGAGGGAATGTCCAAGCCATTGGTAGGTTCATCCATTATCATCAGCTTGGTATTGCTGGCCAAGCCAAAGGATATCAGGTATTTCTTTTTCTGCCCATAACTCATATCCGCGATACGCTGGTTCAGTGGGATTTCGAACTCGCCCAGCAGCTCTTTAAAATATTGTATATCAAAGTTCGGATAGAATGGCGCATTTGCCCGGATAAATTTGTCGGACAGTACGGCGGGCAAGTAAAACTCCTCTGGAATAAAAGTGATCTCCTTCAACAGCGATGGTTCCCTCTTTCTAGGATCATGTCCCAACACCTCAATCGTACCCTTGTTGGGATACACCAAACCCGCGATGTTTTTCAACAAGGTAGACTTCCCTGCTCCATTTTTTCCCAACAGCCCATAGATGTGCCCTTGCTCAAGCTGCAGGTCCATCTGTACAAACAAAGGACGTCCTCTGTTATAGCTAAAATTTAGATCTTGGATAGTTATCATACTAGTGTACTATTTAATTAATACACTAATATAGATAAGGTTTTTTAAAATCCAATAGATTTCTCTTATTTTTTTTAAAAGTTGAAAAGGGCATAGCGATTGATCGCTATGCCCTTTTCGGTGTTATAAGCTGTAGTTTGCTACAAACTAGTCTTTCTTTGCATTACGTTCTTCGACGTATTTGGCATACAACGGTTTTTGTTCTTCCGTCAAGGTTTCGATAATTTTGGCGTCAGCACTTGCAGCCAATGCGTCCGCTTGTTGTTTTGCTACGTCTTCCGCAATTGTGGTATCAGCCTTTAATGCCCACTTTGCCTTAGTATGCTCCAGTACAATATCGTACACCGCCGTTTGCTGTTCTGGCGTCAATGTTACTTTTTCGGTGATTTTTTCCACTTTCGCTTTTGCTTTGTCTTCAGGTGTACCCTCTTGGGCAAATGTAAGCGTTAATGCGAACAACAAACTTAAACCTGTCAAAATTAACTTTTTCATACTTTTATTACTTTAATTAATCAATACAATTATTTACTCTTTTATTATCAAACGCATCAACAAAAGAAATAGTTCAGTATTCGTATCAGATATGTTACAAATTAACAGTCTTTAACAAAAATTTATTGGTATTCAACAAGTAAAATCAAACTTCCTTTATAAATCCATAGACAATCAGTTTACCGCTTTGTGATTTTCAAATGATCAAAGTGTTTTCAAGAATAGCGTCGCATTGGTAATTTTGCTCCAACAAATTTGAATATGAAGATCTATAACAGCAAGCACGAGTCGATTGCCCTTTTTTCCACCTTCCTTTTAATTCCACTGTCGGGCCTTGCCACCGATATTTACCTTCCCTCCTTTCCTGATATGCAAAAAACATTTGCGGTGTCGAGCACGGGAATACAGATGACCTTAAGCTACTTTCTAATCAGCTACGGTCTATCCATGCTTTTTGTAGGTCCCTTGGTGGATAGTTTCGGTCGATACAAATTGGTGTTAATGGCGCTATTGATTTTCGCAGGTACTAACTTTGCTTTAGCACTTGCGCCAAACATACAGTTCATTTACGCTATGCGCGTCCTACAAGGGATCTGCACCGCTTTCATCGTCGTTGGAAAAAGAGCTTTCCTTGTCGACATCTTTTCCGGGAAGAAGCTGCAGAGCTATATGTCTATGCTATCGATCATCTGGGCAATAGCTCCGATCACGGCACCTTTCATTGGCGGCTATCTGCAGCAGCTATGGGGCTGGCAGGCGAACTTCCACCTGTTGGGAATCTATGCTATCTTCGTTTTATTATTGGAGCTGATCTTTTCCGGCGAAGCCTCTCGTGCACTAAAGCCTTTTCATCCACAGCAAATTTTAGCATCCTATAAAGCTGTCCTTCAGGCGCCCGACTTTTTCCTTGGCTTATTTGTTTTGGGAACGGCCTACTCCATGATTATGGTATTCGCGATGTCCGCGCCTTTTTTGGTGGAAAACCATTTCGGTTTTTCATCAGTCGAAACAGGCTATTGCGCGCTCCTATCCGGCGTCGGCGTGATGCTCGGTGGTTTTATGGGCAAAGCAAACATCCACAAGCCGCTGGTGAAAAAGCTTGCCTTCGCCATCCTATCCATTATGTTTATGGCCGTAATCATGTACATCAGCGGTCTCTATAGCAAGAGTATCGTATGGGTAATGCTGTTCGTTCTTGGTCTACACACGGCATCTGGGTTTATATACAACTCCTACTTTACGTACTGTCTAACACGTTTTCCGCAATATGCGGGCGTGTCAAGTGGATTGACAAGCGGTGGTAGTTACCTGTTTACCTCGTTACTCAGTTATGCCATGGTCTCGATGCTGGCTATCAATAACCCATCGCAACTGGCCTTGAGCTACTTGGGATTCGCCCTGCTTATTGGTGCTGCCTGGGTTCCGTTGCGTCTTGTTTTCCGAAAGCTCGTCGCTGTGAAACGGCAAGGCTAGTTCACGAGCATTTTACAGCCAATAAGATGGGGGTAGCCTATTTAGCGTGCCAAGTTTCACTAGTCCTTTTAAATAGAGAAAGGTTTCCATCCGGGCGAATGGAAACCTTTCAAAACCAATTATAACTTACCGCCATGCTCATAGCGGCCTGAATTATGAACTGTTAAATTCGGGTTTACTTTTCACATTTGCAAATTTTATTTTAATATTTTTTATCAGACGTGTATCGGGAGGATTGAAGGAGATATGTATGCGGCCATTTGTAACAGATATCAAGTAAGCAGGGGGTATCTTAAACCTCCCTGCTTTGATTTTGTTACTTATCAATCGATGCCATATCAATGACAAAACGGTACTTTACGTCGCTATTCAGCACACGCTTATAAGCTTCGTTTACGTAGTCAATATCGATCAGTTCCGTTTCGGGCAGGATGTTGTGCTGCGCACAAAAATCGAGCATATCCTGCGTTTCCTGGATGCCACCGATACTCGATGCCGTCAAAACCTTATTCCCCCCCATGATGGAGCGTCCGTTAATTTCCATTGGTGCCGCCGGAATACCTACGCAGATATGCACCCCCCTTGTTTTGAGCAAGCTCAGATAGAGATTATAGTCGTGGGGCACCGAAACCGTATCAATTATAAAGTCGAAGTAAGATTTTCGGGCATTTAATTCTTCCGCATCATTGGTATTTAAAAAATGGTGTGCTCCCAGCAGCGCCGCGTCATCTCTTTTCCGTGGCGAATGGCTGATCATGGTCACCTCCGCTCCCATCGCAACGGCAATCTTCACCGCCATATGGCCTAGACCACCCAATCCAAGAACGCCCACTTTATGTCCGGCTGCCACCGACCAACGTTTCAGCGGCGAGTAGGTTGTTATTCCGGCACACAGCAAGGGCGCTACTTTTTTAATATCCAATGATTCTGGAATGCGCAAAACAAAATTGGCATCCGCCACAATATTATTGCTATATCCACCCAAGGTGATGCTGTTATCGTGCATCACATCCTTGCTGTTGTAGGTCCACACGGTTTTCTTGGCTTGGCAAAACTGTTGTTGATCATCTTTGCAATTATCGCATTCTCCGCAGGAGGCTACCATACAGCCCACCCCGGCCAAGTCTCCGATCTTGAACTTGGTCACCGCGGCGCCCACCGCTTTGATCTTGCCCACAATTTCATGTCCCGGAACGATGGGATATTGTGTTCCTCCCCACTCGTCGTGCACTTGGTGAATATCGGAATGACAAATACCACTATATAATATATCTATCAACACATCATTAGGCTCCAGTTCTCTTCTTTCGAACTCCCAATATTCAAGCGGCGAGTCGCTACTTTTAGCAGCGTATCCTTTCGATTTAATCATATTTTTCAAATTTTGTTGTGCTTCGGAAGCATGAAAAGGCAAGCCCAGCTACCGGCTAACGGTACAAATATAGCGGAGGAAAAAGAAGGAAAGCAAACGAACGTTGGAAAAAGTAAGCAATATTTACATGGGGGAAACAAACCTAGAAGGCATTCCGATCACGGGGTCAGCATGATCCAAATCGGATAGGAGGAACGGGATTAATTCCCGTTCCGACCTTCCACAGCACCGTACGTACCGTTCGGTATACGGCGCTTCCCTAAGTTGTAACACGAACCCGCTTGTACTCTGCCAATAATGA
>PJTT01000275.1_pt1 | contig 61107 bp, 42 predicted proteins | sample 1512261 | NCBI WGS metagenome assembly PJTT01 (sample SAMN08177685, study PRJNA422409) | Soil metagenome, whole genome shotgun sequencing project. | isolation source: Soil (2) enriched on wood chips | place: USA: Madison | collected 2015-01-15 | reverse complement strand
TTAACAGAAGAAATCAAAGGGAATGGATCTTTCACAATCTTTTACGTTGTGTTTTGGCATTCAAGCCTTGCCCATATTCAATGGTGAAAATAAAATGAGAATGAAATACCTAATCCTATTTGAAAATTTGGAAATGACGGTCTGCGCCATTAGTAGGAAACTTACACAATGCTCAATAGAATTGTTGCAGTACAAGTGAGTGACACAACAGGCGATGCTAGTAGCAATGCAGTTGACTAAATAATCGGTTTTAATAAAAACAAAAAAGCTTCTCAAAATTTGAGAAGCTTTTGCGGACCGGACGGGACTCGAACCCGCGACCTCCGCCGTGACAGGGCGGCATTCTAACCAACTGAACTACCGATCCTTAGCAACTTTACTTGCGGTTAAACATGTATTGTTGTTTTGGGAGTGCAAATATAAGGGCGCATTTTTTTACAGCCAAAAAAAATAAAATATTTATTTACAAATTTTTACAAGTTGCTTAAACTAACAACATGTATTGTTTATTGTTTTATTTTAGCGGCCTTGTTTATTTATTTATTAAATTATGCCTAGAAACGAAAACCGACAGTTTTTAGATTTTGAATCGCCTATTAAAGACCTGATTGAGGAAATTGCTATTGCAAAAAAAAGACAGGAAAAGGTTAATATAGGTTCGCAACACGATCAGCTTATTCAAACTTTAGAAGACCAGATAGTTGAAAAACGTAAGGAGATAACCAAAAGCCTTACCAGCTGGCAACGTGTACAACTTAGTCGCCACCCGGACAGACCATATACCAATAAGTACATTGAGAAAATGAGCGACGAGTATGTAGAACTTTTTGGTGATAGAAATGTAAAAGACGATAAAGCCATGGTTGGCGGTTTTGCTAATCTTGGTGGCGAAACGGTGATGATTATTGGTCAACAAAAAGGTATTAACACCAAAATGCGCCAGTTACGAAACTTTGGTATGGCCAACCCCGAGGGTTACCGCAAAGCATTACGTTTAATGCGCCTTGCCGAAAAATTTAACAAGCCCATTATTACATTAATTGATACTCCCGGCGCCTACCCCGGCCTTGAAGCCGAAGAACGTGGCCAGGGCGAAGCCATTGCCCGCAACATATACGAAATGATAAGGCTTAAAGTGCCTGTAATTTGTGTAATTATTGGCGAGGGTGCCAGTGGTGGTGCTTTAGGCATAGGTGTAGGCGATAAAGTTTTTATGATGGAAAACACCTGGTACACGGTTATAAGCCCCGAAAGCTGCTCCTCCATTTTATGGCGTACCTGGGAAAAGAAAGAAATTGCGGCCGAACAACTCCGCCTTACGGCCGATAAAATGTTGGGCTTTGGTTTAATTGATGGCATTATACCCGAACCTCCCGGGGGTGCACATTGGGATTATGACCAATCGGCCGAAATATTAAAAAATTATTTACTACCAGTTTTGCAGGAGCTAAAAAAAATACCTGCGCAGGATAGGGTTAATAACCGCATTGAGAAGTTTGGCAAAATGGGCTTTTGGGAAGAGTTATAAACTAATTTCACACGAGTACAATACAAGCAACATGAAATACGTTACCCAACGTAGCATGTTGCTTTTTTTATTCCCTAAAAGCAAGGTTAAGCAGGTTTTTATTTTTATGTAGTCAGCAGCAGTAACACCGTTCAGCATCGGTTGCGTCGCACACTGCATCGTTCCGTTCGCTAATCAACATCGTAAAAAGCCAACGGTCGTTTAGTAAAAACATAAATAACCGTAAGCCAAAGGGTGGTATTATATTTGCAGGGTGCGGTAATATTCTTAGTTATGAAATGTATTCTTTCTGCTGTTATATTAACAGTATTTGGCATTAGTGTGCATGCCCAAAAATTTAGTTTAGGTGTGTTTGGCGGGGTATCTGCTTACAATGGCGATCTTACCGAAAAAGCTTTCCCTAAAAAAGTAACCAATGGTGCCATTGGTATTACCGGTAATTACGAATTATTTCCAAAAATAACCTTACGTGCAGGTTTTACTTATGCCGTAGTAGGTGGTGCCGATAGGTTTAGCGATAAAGCCTCACAACGGGCACGTAACCTTAGTTTTGAAACCGCCATTTACGAGTTTAGTGCCGTTGGCGAATATTATTTCTTCGATCTGGAGCGTCAATTCTTTTCGCCATACCTAATGGGTGGCGCAGCGGTCTACCGCTTTAATCCCTACGCTTATTCCAATAACCAAAAAGTATATTTAAAACCCTTAAGCACCGAAGGGCAAGGTATTGAAGGCTACGAAGCCAGCAAACCTTACAGCCTAACACAACTGGCATTGCCATTTGGTGGGGGTGTAAAATTTGCCATTACCGATAATATACGTTTAGGAGTAGAAGTTGGTTTTCGTAAACTATTTACCGACCATTTAGATGATGTTAGCGGAAACTATGTTGACCAGGCCGACTTACTGGCTGCAAGAGGCCCACTGGCAGTACAAATGGCTTACAGGGGCAACCAGTTACCGGGTGGCAACCCTTATCCTGATAAAAATGCACAACGTGGTAGCCCCAAAATTAACGACTGGTATTATTTTGGTGGTTTACACCTTACTTATAAATTTGGTAACGAACGTGCCTTTAACAAACGTAACCGTTTAGGTTGCCCAACTGTTCCCTTATAATTTAATTGGAGGTTTATAATAGCAGCTTACATATTGTTTAATAATAAAACATCCATTTATACTGTAATTATATTCAGTATTTTGCCATAGGCCATTGCGGCATTATGCACCTGTATGGTCCAATCATCCGCAGCATTATCATCTGCGCCATCCGTAATATATTTCAGGCATAAAAACGGAATATTTTCTTTTTGCGCAATCGTGGCTAAGGCGTAAGCCTCCATATCTACCACGTTGTATATTTTTTCAGTATGGCCCATTTCAAAGTTGTCACCGGTACCACAAATACCCAATGGTAATTCCGGTAATACTTCTCCATATTCCAATACTATACGGCCTTCCTCAAACGGAGTTTCATATAGTGCAAACCCAAGCCCCTGCACATCCATATCCCTTTGTACAAAATTGGTACAACAAACAACTTCGCCACGCTTAAATGTATTACTACCGGCAGAGCCAAGGTTAACAATAAGCGAAGGCTTAGCACGGCTTAATCGTTTAGTAAGTTCGTAAGCAGCGTTCACCTTTCCTACACCGGTTATTAAAGTGTTGTGGTTATCAAATACCGAAGCTGCTTCGGATGCTAACGCAAAAGTAAAAAGCACTTCATTTATTGGGAACAACTGGTTTTGTGTAATTATGTTCATACCTAAAGACATCAATTATATTTTTTTGAATAGTGTAATTACTTCTTCCGCCACATGGGCTTTTGTTTCAATACTTGTTTGTACACTGCACAGTTTTCTGCATGAGCCCCCGGCAAGTAGCCTATACTCATTAAAAACTCGCCAACTATTTCACCACCGGTAAAACGAAATGTTTTTTTAAACAACTTCACCCATTCATCTTTGGTTTTTGGATGGTGATGTTCCAGCCATTTTTCAAAAGACCCGAATTCTTTCTGGAGCGCAAGTATGGTTTTAGCGTTTTCAATAGCAGCATTTATTTTTAGTTTGTTGCGTATAATGCCGGCATCCCCTAAAAGTCTTTCCCTGTCAGCCTCGGTATAGGCCGCAATTTTTTTAATGTTGAAATTGTTATACGCTTTGCAGAAAGAAGCTTCTTTTTTTAGTATGGTTTCCCAACTTAAACCGGCCTGATTAATTTCTAAAATCAATCGGCCAAACAATTCATTATCATCATGAATAGGAAATCCGTATTGTTTATCGTGGTAATTTTTATGCAACTCTTTTTTGTCGCCTGTCATGTATTGTATGTAACTGCAATAACTCATGTTCTAATGATTGATTAAACTTTGTGAATGCAAAGTTGTAAGATATTTGTTTAGTACAAAATAAATATCGTCGCCCTAATTGCAGCATAATAAATAATCCAAAATGTCAACTAGTATCACACTATTAATGACCAAAAAATCTTCATTATCGTCAAATTCACGACATCTTCTTTCTATACTTATCTTTACCGCCGTATGAACGTAGTAATTATCGGACCAGGGCATCCCCTGCGTGGCGGTTTGGCCACTTTTAATCATCGGTTGGCAAAAGCATTTCAGGATGAAGGTCATTCCTGTAGCATTTATTCTTTTTCATTGCAATACCCGGGCTTTTTATTTCCGGGTAAATCGCAATACACTACCGATCCTGCTCCTGATGGCATTACTATACATGCAGCTATTAATTCTGTTAATCCTTTAAATTGGCTTACAGTTGGCAATCGTTTAAAAAAACAAAAGCCCGATTTAATTGTGGTTCGCTATTGGCTACCATTTATGGGGCCTGCCTTGGGCACTATTTTACGCAGAGCGAAAAAAAATGGCCACACCCGTGTGGTTTGTATAGCCGATAATATTATTCCCCACGAAAAACGCCCCGGCGACAAACCATTTACCAAATATTTTTTAAACGCTTGTGATGCAGTAGTTACCATGAGCGAAAAAGTAATGGCCGACCTGCGTTTGTTTGATACCCAAAAACCTGCAGCATTAGTTCGTCATCCGTTGTACGATAATTTTGGTAGCATAATGCCAGTTGCCGATGCCAGGGCACATTTAAACATACCGCAAGACGGAAAACTATTATTATTCTTTGGCTTCATCAGGCAATACAAAGGGTTGGATATGTTGCTGGAAGCCGTTGCTATTTTAAAAAAACGCAACTCCCCCATCCTGCCATTTAAGCTATTAATTGCAGGCGAATTTTACGAAGATGCGCAACAATACCACAACAAAATACAGGAACTGGGCATTGGCGATTTACTGATATTAAAAACAGATTTTATTGCCGATAACGAAGTGAAGTATTATTTATGCGCAGCAGATGTGCTGATACAACCTTACCGTAATGCTACACAAAGTGGTGTTACGCCCCTTGCCTACCATTTTGAAACGCCCATGGTAGTTACCAATGTTGGTAGCTTGGCAACATTAGTACCACACGAAAAAGTAGGTATAGTAGCCGAGCCTGATGCCCAAGCAATTGCCGATGGCATTGAACAATATTTTGCTTTGGGTAAAAACTATTTTATTCCGCACATAAAGGAAGAAAAAAAACAATATAGTTGGGATAAACTGGTAAATGCTTTAATTAAATTATAGAATTACCCCAAACTCCTGAAGGGGCTTTATCACTAAATAGCGACAGATTTTTTTGCTATCATCGTTCACCCCTTGATTAAACTTTCGTTGCGTCGCACTCTTGTACGTTCGGTTCTTTGTGCATCATCGTGTTAGGCGTAGTCATACCACAGAGTTACAGGAGTTTTTTTTCACAGAGGTACACGGAGTTTTATTTACTTCATTGCCGAATATACTTAATGCTAATCTATTGAGTTAAGGAGTCCGTCATGCCGCCGCTAGGAGGCATCTCCTGCTATAATAAGGTTAGTATAAGTTTAGGAGACCTATCCTTCGTCGAGGTGAGGCGTAATTGCTGCCTTGTTGCTTGTCTCAGGTACCACTTCCTCCTCTGTGTCACTCCGTGAAAAACCTCTTTGCAACTCTGTGGTACAAAAACATCAACGCTTTTCTATATCAAAATTGCTAAAATCGTTATATACTTCAATTACATAATCGTAATCGTTGCTATCAATAAAACCATACTGTTTTATGGCTTTAAAATCTTTTTTAAAACCAATAGTCATAGTAAGACCGCGACAGGAAAAAATTTGCCCAATGGCACCTGCCGGTATATTTACATATTTTGAATGTGCTTTACCATGCAAATTAGCTACACTACCCTGTGCTTTTTTAAACTTTACCAATTTTCCCTTATCACTAAATAAATAGGATTGTATAGGTGCAAAATCCATTGTTTCTTTTTTATTGTTGGTAAAGTTATTAGTTTCTTGGCTGCCATAAGCCCCAAGCTACCGGTATATTATAAATACAACTATTTTTGTAACCAAGACAAAAAGCAATTGGGCAATTAGCTAATTTGAAAATTTGCTAATGAGGGTTTCCGCTATTAGTAGGAAACTAACACAATGCCCAATAGAATTGATGCAGTACAGGTGAGTGACACAACAGGCGATGCTAGTAGCAATACTGCTGACAAACAAAAAATAAAAAACTACAGTACAGAGTAATATGATTTATAGAAGTAAAGCGCCACTACGTATAGGACTTGCCGGAGGTGGTACCGATGTTAGCCCCTACAGCGATTTGTATGGCGGTGCTATTTTAAATGCCACTTTATCGTTATACGCACATGCCACTATTGAGTTGCTGGACGAACCAAAAATAATTTTACGGGCTGTTGACCGTAATGAAGAACAAAGTTTTGATTTTGCCAAACAACTACCTATTGACGGCACACTTGATTTATTAAAAGGTGTGTACAACCGTGTGCAGCGGGATTATGGCATGGAAGCAAAAGGCTTTCGTTTATCTACTTTTGTAGATGCACCTGCGGGATCGGGTTTGGGCACATCCTCTACACTTGTTGTTGCCATTGTGGGTGTATTTGCCGAGTTATTAAAATTACCATTAGGCGAATATGATATTGCGCATTATGCGTATGAAATAGAAAGACAGGATTTGGGTTTAGCCGGTGGTCGACAAGATCAATACGCTGCAACCTTTGGTGGTGTAAACTTTATGGAGTTTTACGAAAAAGACCGGGTAATTGTAAATCCGTTACGTATTAAACAACGTTATTTATTTGAACTGGAAAATAATTTGTTGTTGTATTATACATCAACCAGTCGGGAATCGGCTAAGATTATACAACAGCAAAGCAGCAATGTGGTAAACAAGCAGGAAAAATCAATTGAAGCCATGCACCATTTAAAGCAACAAGCCCAAATGATGAAAGAGGCTTTGCTAAAAGGTCGCTTGCATGAGGTTGGTGAAATATTGGATTTTGGTTTTCAGCAAAAAAGAAAAATGGCCGAAGGCATTAGTAATAGCCTGATGGACGAAATTTATGAAACCGCAAAAAAATCAGGTGCTACCGGTGGCAAAATTTCGGGTGCAGGTGGCGGTGGTTTTATGATATTTTATTGCCCGGGATCCTACAAACATCAGGTAATTGATGCTTTGCAAAAATTTGGTGGTCGTCATCGCCGTTACCAGTTTGTAGAACATGGCCTAACTACCTGGAGTATTTAATTGCATATTTGTACCTTTACGCCCATGACAAAAATTAAGGAAATTATACAGGCTTCTATACAGGTTAAAGAACAATTGCTGGCCAACGAAACCGTATTGGAAAGTATAGCTGCCGTTACCGATATTATTACCGAAGCTTTTAAAAGAGGCCATCGGGTTTACTTTTGTGGCAATGGTGGCAGTGCTGCCGATGCACAACATTTAGCTGCCGAGTTTTCCGGCAGGTTTTATATTGACCGTAAAGCTTTACCGGCCGAAGCCCTGCATTGTAACACCTCTTACTTAACCGCTGTGGGTAACGATTATAGCTTTGATGTAATTTATGCCCGTTTGCTGGAAGGCATTGGACAAGAAGGTGATGTGTTGATAGGTTTATCAACCTCGGGCAACTCAAAAAACATTATCAAAGCTTTTGAAGTAGCTAAAGAAAAAGGTATTACCACGGTTGGTTTTACCGGCACAACAGGCGGCTTGTTAAAATCGGTAAGCGATTATTTATTAAATGTACCGTCAACGGATACGCCACGTATTCAGGAAAGTCATATTTTAATTGGCCATATTATTTGCCAGTTAGTTGAAGAAAAATATTTTGGCCAAACGGCTAACTAATATACACCACTATACCACAGTAATGCTTGAGAATACAGACCGCTCTATACCCAACTTTAACGGCCGCGAAGCCATCATTTTAGCAGGTGGCTTAGGTACTCGTTTACGTGAAGCCGTACCCGATTTACCCAAATGCATGGCTCCGGTTGCCGGCAGACCATTTTTATTTTACGTAATTAATTACTTACGTAGTCAGGGTGTGCAACGTTTTATTTTTTCGTTGGGTTATAAACACGAAGTAATTACGGCTTATTTGAACGAACATTTTGCATCACTCTCTTATGAGTATGTAATAGAAGATAATCCGCTAGGTACCGGTGGCGCTATTGCTTTGGCATTAACCAAAACAACACAACCAAATGTATTAGTTACCAATGGCGACACGTTATTTAAAGTAAATGCTGATACCTTGTACCAGCAACATACAGAAACCAATGCGACTTGCACACTGGCTTTAAAACCTATGCAAGATTTTAACCGTTATGGTGTGGTGGAATTAAACAGTAACAACCAGATAGTAGCTTTTAAAGAAAAACAACAGTACGATAAAGGCTTAATAAACGGTGGCTGTTATTTATTAAACGTGGCAGCATTTACTGCACAAAACTGGCCCGAAAAATTTTCCTTTGAAACTGTTTTTTTAGAAAAGCAATTTGAACAAGGAAAATTATACGCACAAACACAAGAAGCCTATTTTATTGATATTGGTATACCAACCGATTATAACCATGCACAAACTGACCTTGCTAAACCCGTTGTAGATTTAAAAGATATTGATGCAAGCTGGACAATATTTTTAGACCGTGATGGTGTGTTTAACCACGATAAAGTAGGTAGTTATGTATTTACACCCGATGAGTTTCGTTTGTATGATGGTGCATTAGAAGCCATAAAAACGATTGGTCAAAAATTTGGATTGGTATTAGTTGCCACCAACCAACGTGGTGTAGGTAAAGGTTTAATGACATTGCAAGACCTGCATGAGGTACATGCCAAAATGAAAGAAGAAATTGAAGCCGGTGGTGGCCGTATTGATCAGTTTTATTACGCTATTGAAATAAGCAATTTTGATCCCATGCGCAAACCCAACCCGGGTATGGCTTTTGCCGCAAAAAAAGATTTTCCGCAAATTGATATGACCAAGGCCATTATGGTAGGCAACAACCCCAGCGATATGCAAATGGGACGCAATGCCGGTTTGTACACGGTGTATTTAACCACCACCAATCCGCCATACACATTGCCGCATCCGGAGGTTGATTGGCAGTTTGAAACATTGGCACAGTTTGCAGCGGCTTTATAGTTTTTACATTCCATTGCCTCACGCTTCTGACTATCGTGCGTACACATTTCAAAGTTTTTAATCGTGGCTTATCAATAGCCTCCGGCTTTAGCCGGAGGATTAGTGTTAGTGCGGAAATGGCTTTAGCCAAATAAAAAAAATAACATTTGTGCTTAACCGCTAAAAATTAACATTCGACACCCTTCGGAATCGCCACGTCACTATTCTTTTTCTATAAACATACCATCCCAATGGGATGGAGAAGTAGTCGCTATTTTGTAGCAATACAGATATAAGGAAGCTCCGTTTAAATTAGGAAACTTACACAATGCCCAATAGAATTGGTGCAGTACAAGTGAAAGTATTAAATTCATTTCCACTGGAAATAAATTTAATCCCAACCCTATCGGGTTACAACAGGTGATGCTAGTAGCAATGCAGCCGGTAACATAAAAATCAATCCCTACTCAAAAACATTCTTTCGTATGCTAAGGGTTTGCACACATACTTTTACCCCATAAATTACGTTTATTAGCTTTTAACTGTTAAAATACACGCAATAAAACCTATGTAACAGGCCCAAAAGCCTATTTAAATAAAGGTTTGTGTAGTTTTACAGTTCAATTACCGCAGGTAAACGTTAAATAAAAATGCAGCAAGTAAATTTCAAACTATTTCTATTTTCAATAAGCATGGTATGCGTTGGCTTTTTTAGTGTAGCCACAGCGCAAACTATTACTTCTGTCGATAGAAAAAAACTTCAAGTAAAAGAAGATTCTCTGGCCGAATATGCCAAGTACTTAATTACCGATACCTTAACGGAAGACAGGATGGTTTCCGACAGCATTTTTGTAAAAACACTTATACGCAGCCTGCAAATAAAAAATTCATTTTATTATCCGTTTGATTCTGTTATTGGTGTTTCCAAATTATATGCACCCGATTCTACTTTTCGCATATTCACCTGGAATTTACAATACGACAACTACTACGGCCGCCAACGTGGTGCCATACAAATGCGTACCCGTGATGGCTCATTAAAATTATTTCCGTTAAGAGACGTATCAGAATTTACTGATGATGCCATGGACTCTGCCAGAAACCGTAACAACTGGATTGGCGCTGTTTATTATAACATTATCAAGACCGAGCATAAAGGCAAAAGTTATTACACCTTATTTGGTTTTGATGGCCACGGTGTACGCAGCAGTAAAAAATGGATTGAAGTGCTACATTTTAATCCCAATGGCGAACCCATATTCGGTGGTGAGTTCTTTAGCTTTTCTACCGAAGCCAGAAAAAGAAATAAACCATACCGCTTTTCGTTAGAGTATAAAAAAGATGCTCGTGTATTAGCTAATTTTCTAAAAGATGAAAATGTAATCCTGATTGATCATTTAATTTCCGAATCGGACGAACCCGATAATCCATGGACCTTAATACCTGATGGCGACAACGAAGGGTTTAAATGGGAAAACGGAAAATGGGTACACGTAGAAAAAGTTTTTGATTATAAAGTTGATATGACCGGTGCTGATCCATACCTGGGCAGACCACCGCTGGAAGCGCCTATTTTAGATAAAAACGGTAAACGAGATGAGAAAAAATTAATGGAACAATCCATTAAAAACAAAGCAAAAGAAAAGCCTCCTGTTAAGAAGGATTAACATTTTTAACACAATTATCATTTGCTTTTTCTCTCGTAACTATATCTTTGCAGCGCATTTTTCACCCATTTGTTAGTTTTTTTCAGAAATATAGCACTTTGGCTGGTAGCATTTTCGGTGCTTAATACCAGTATCGATTTTAGGGAGTTTATTCCTTTGTCGCAGGTAAACTATGCCAGTGCCGATACGGATGATTACTTCGAAATGGAAAGTATCATCGAGTTATTAATCAGTACCGCTACCGATATTGATAACCCCATTCCAGATAATCCCAACGACGAACATCAGACTTTCTTAAAAAAAACTATCGTTTTTGATTTTTCTTTTACTACAAAAAAAGAAAAAAACAATACCATCACTAATTTGGCTACGGCAAAAAAATATGCCGTTACGCCGCAAAACGCATTACTGCCCCAAGGTTATGCGCTTACACTTATACAGCCCCCCGACTTTAAAGCTTAAACAGCTTTTATAAATGCGTATAGGTATTTTACCAACGCCATTTATGTAAGCCGGTACCCCCTGCTCTTCTTTCAGCAGGAATAATTTACTACGTTATTTTTTTTTGTTTATCAGCTGCAGCTCGCTGACCAATCTTCCCTTGCGTCGCACTCTTGTGCTGCATATCGCTAATCAGCAGGCTTACGCATCAAGTGATCTGCCTACGCTACTATAAACAAAAACTTGCATGGTAATATAATGCACCGGCATATCCATCACCGATTAAATAAATAATCATGAAACTAATACTAACCGTATTAAGTTGTTTGTTGTGCGTACTTATACAAGCACAGCCAGTTGATAGTTTACGACTAAGTTTATCACAGGCCGAAGAAACCTTTATTAAAAAAAATTTACTACTAGCCGCCGAGCAATATAATATTGATGCAGCTAAAGCGCTGGAAATACAAGCCAAGTTATACCCAAATCCTGAGTTCTCTATTGACCTGCACGGCTATGATACCGATACCCGTAAAGTGTTTTACAATGGCCGTGCCGGGCAAAAAGGTTTTGCTATTGAACAGCTTTTTTTATTAGGCGGTAAAAGAAAAAACGAAATAGCATTGGCTCGTCATAACACACAGTTGTCTCTTTTAGAATTTGAAGATTTAGTACGACACCTTAAATACAGCCTGCGCACAAATTTGTACACCGTACATTTTCATTTAAAAACCGTTGAAAAGTATAACAAACAACTCAGCCTCTTAGATACAATCATAACATCCTATCAACGCCAGTCTGAAAAAGGAAATATTCCTTTGGTAGATGTAGTCAGGTTAAAATCTACCTACATGAAATTAACCAACGATAAAAGCGAAGTATTACAAAATATACTACAAGCCCAGCAGGAGTTACAAGTGCTTTTATTAACCGATAGTTTTATTATACCCGATTTAAACAACATTAACTGGCAAACCTATACTACCCTACCGGCATTGGATAATTTACAACAGCAAGCTATCACCAATCGCAGCGACCAAAAAATTGGTACGCTTAATAAAACAATCGCCGGGCTTGAAGTTAAATACCAAAAAAGTATAGCCGTGCCCGATCTTACTGCCGGTGCTGCATACGACCAACAAGGTGATGCTTTCAGAAACCAGTACAATATCAAGTTAGGTATTCCGCTGCCACTTTGGAACCGTAACCAGGGAAATATTAAAATGGCCAAGGCTAAAGAAAAGCAAACAGCGGTGAATAGTGATTTAATTCAGCAAAACCTTTTTGCGGAAACAAGAACCGCCTGGTACAATATGGGGCGTAGTATAAATGAATACGATAAAACCACCACCATTTATAACGAAGATTTTTCCAATGTATTAAAAGGTGTAAGCGATAACTTTTTAAAGCGCAACATTACGCTATTGGAGTTCGTAGACTTTTTTGAATCCTATAACGAAAGTACCGCCGAGATATACCGGGTACAACAACAGTTAATAACCGCTGCTGAAACCATCAATTACGTTACAGCATCGCCGGTGTTTTAAATAGCATTAACCAAAACATAAAGCAAACAAACAATAATGAAAACAAGAATCAACATATTATTTTTTGCATTGGCAATTACCTTATTTGCCTGCAAAAACAAACAAGTAGAAGAAGCGGTTAATCCCAATATTTTATCAGATACGATGATTGCCAAAGCAGCTTTTGATACGGTAATAAGCGAAACGGTAAACAGTAACCTGAAACTATATGGTAAAATAACGGCCGATAATAATAAACTATCACAAGTGTTTCCGGTAGTTGGTGGTTTTGTACAAAAAGTAAATGTAGAGTTAGGCGACTATGTAAAGCAAGGTCAGGTATTAGCCGTAATGCGTAGCGAAGAAGTAGCAGGTTACGAAAACCAACGCATGGATGCGGTAAACGATATTGCCATTGCAGAAAAAAACCTGCAAGTAGCTAAAGATTTATTCGAAGGAAAATTAAGTTCGGAGAAAGAAGTGGTAGCAGCCGAAAAAGAATTAGAAAAATCAAGAGCCGCCCTACAGCGCATTAAAGAAGTGTACAATATTTATGGTTTAAGCAAAGGTTCTATTTACAATGTAACCTCTCCTATCAGCGGTTTTATTATCGAAAAAAATGTAACACCCAATATGTTGCTGCACAGCGAAAACATCAGCAATCTTTTTTCTGTAGCACAAATAAATGAAGTATGGGTAATGGCCAATGTAAACGAAAGTGATATTGCTGCCATTGAACAAGGCATGACGGCCAATATAAAAACCATCAGTTATCCTGACAGGGTATTTACCGGTAAAGTGGATAAAATATACAACATGCTGGACCCTGAAACTAAGACCATGAAAGTGCGGATTAGAATTGCCAATGAAGACCTTGCCTTGAAACCGGAAATGAGTGTTACCGTTTCCTTACAATACAAAGAAAACAAGGATATGTTAGCCGTTCCATCTAAGGCTATCATTTTCGATAAAAGCAAAACATGGGTATTGGTTTACCGTAACAGAAATGATATTGAAATAAGAGAAGTGCGTATTTACAAACAAACTGACGAAACTACCTACATAAAATCGGGCTTGGAAAACAACGAAGTAATTGTCACCCAAAACCAATTATTGATATATACAGCATTAGGAGGATAATAAAATGTCTGATGTAATGATTTCTGATGTCTCAATTCTGACATCTGCATTCTCAATTCTGTAAATAAAACTACCATGAATAAATTCATAAAAAATATAATTGCCTTTTCACTCAAAAACAAATTCTTCACCTTCTTCTGGGTGATGATTGTGGTGATTGCAGGCATCTACAGTTATTCAAAAATTCCCATAGAAGCTTTTCCCGATGTAACCAATACACAAATTGTAATCGTTACCGAATGGAGCGGTCGTAGTGCCGAGGAAGTAGAACGTTTTGTTACTACGCCTATTGAAGTTTCCATGAACAGTGTGCAAAAAAAGTCCAGCATACGTTCGGTTACCATGTTTGGTTTATCGGTTATTAAAATAATTTTTGATGATGAAGTGGAGGACTTTTTTGCCCGGCAACAGGTAAATAACCAATTACGCAATGTACAATTGCCCGATGAAGTAGAACCCGACGTACAACCACCCTATGGCCCTACCGGCGAAATTTTTCGTTATACTTTACAAAGTGACAAAAGAGATACACGTGATTTGTTAACCTTACAAAACTGGGTAGTTGACCGTCAGTTAAGAGCCGTACCCGGCGTTGCCGATGTAGTGGCGTTTGGTGGCCAAGAAAAAATTTATGAAATAAGCGTTGACCCCGTTAGGCTACAAAAATTCAACCTTACTCCCTTACAGGTTTTTGAAAAAGTATCGGGTAGTAACTTAAATGTTGGTGGCGATATTATTGAAAAAAATGGACAGGCCTATGTAGTACGTGGTTTAGGTTTATTAAGCTCTACTGCTGATATTGAGAACACTATTGTTGACAGTGAAAATGGTAGTCCGGTTTTAGTAAAAAATGTAGCTACTGTTAGTGAAGCCAGTGCGCCACGTGTAGGTCAGGTTGGTTTAAACGATAATGATGATGTAGTAGAAGGCATTGTGGTGATGCGTAAGGACGAAAACCCTACCGAAGTATTAAAAGCGTTAAAAGAAAAAATTAACCAGCTAAATACCGAAGTACTACCACGTGATGTAAAAATGGTTACCTTCTACGACCGTGATAACCTGATGCAATATTGTACCGATACGGTAATGAACAATTTGCTGGAAGGTATAATACTGGTAACGGCTATTGTATTTTTATTTATGGCCGATTGGCGTACCACCGTTATTGTATCAATTATCATTCCCCTGTCCTTATTATTTGCCTTTTTGTGTTTAAAGTTAAAAGGCATGAGTGCCAACCTTATTTCCTTAGGAGCTATCGACTTTGGAATTATCATAGACGGTGCCGTGGTAATGGTAGAGGGACTCTTTGTAGCCCTCGATCATAAAGCCGTCAAAGTGGGTATGCCTGCCTACAACAAATTATCCAAACTGGGTTTAATAAAAAAATCCGGTACCGAAATGGGTAAAGCTGTGTTCTTTTCCAAACTCATTATCATTACGGCATTAATTCCCATTTTCTCTTTTGAAAAAGTAGAAGGCAAAATGTTTTCACCACTGGCATGGACATTAGGTTTTGCCTTGTTAGGTGCTTTAATATTTACCCTCACGTTAGTCCCAGTACTTTGTTCTATTTTATTACGCAAAAACGTAAGAGAAAAAAACAATTGGTTCGTTAATATTATAAATCGTGGTGTAGAAAAATCTTTCCGTTGGACATTTAAACGCAAATGGCTAACACTGGGTACAGGCTTGGCCATTATGGTTGCGTCTTTCTTTTCCATGCGTTGGGTGGGTACAGAATTTTTACCGCAACTTAACGAAGGTTCTTTATGGATAACGGCTGAAATGCCCATGACACTTTCTTTAACAGAGAGTAATAAAATAACCAACGAGTTAAAAAAAGAACTGCGTTCATTTGAAGAAGTATCACAAGTGCTGTCGCAAGCAGGCCGCTCCAACGATGGCACGGATCCCAATGGTTTTTATTTTGTACAGTTTCAGGTTGATTTAAAGCCGGCCAAACAATGGAAGCGAAAAATATCGCAGGAAAAACTGGTAGAGGAAATGGACAAAAAACTATCTCACTATCAGGGTATTGTTTACAATTACTCCCAACCTATTTCCGATAATGTTAGCGAAGCCGTAGCAGGCTTTAAAGCCTCCAATGGTATTAAGGTTATAGGCAACGATTTAGTGATGCTGGAAAAAATTGCCGAAGAAGTAATTGAAAGTATTAAAGATGTACCAGGTGTTAAAGACCTAGGCCTTATTCGCAATATTGGCCAACCTGAAATAAGTATTGAGTTAGACGAAGAAAAGATGGCTATTTACGGCGTTAATAAAGCCGATGCCCAAGCGGTAATTGAAATGGCCATTGGTGGTAAAACCGCTACCTCCAAATACGAAGGCGAAAGAAAATTTGATATACGTATTCGTTATCAAGAGGAGTATCGCAAAACCCCAGATGAGATTGGTAACATTATGGTTCCCACAATACGTGAAGAAAAAATACCCATAAAAGAAATTGCCAGCATAAAAACCGTTACAGGCCCAGCGTTTGTGTACAGAGAAAACATGCAGCGTTTTATTGGTGTAAAATTTTCGGTACGTGAACGCGACTTAGGCAGCACCATTGCCGATGCACAAAAAGTAGTAGCACAAAAAATAAGTTTACCTACAGGTTACAGCATTAGTTGGACAGGAGAATTTGAAAACCAGGTGCGTGCCACCAGTCGTTTAAGTATGGCGGTGCCCATTAGTTTGGTGGCCATTTTTATTTTACTGTTCATCATGTTTGGCAATGTAAAAGATGCAGGCATTGTATTAATCAATGTACCATTTGCTTTAATTGGTAGTATACTAGCATTACATATCACCGGTATCAACTTTGGTATTTCTGCCGGTGTGGGTATGATTGCCCTCTTTGGTATTTGTGTACAAAACGGCGTAATACTTATTTCGGAGTTCAATAAAAAACTCACGCAAAAAATAAGTCTTAACCAGGCCATACTGGAAGGTATAAAAGTCCGTACCCGTCCGGTAGTAATGACAGCCTTAATGGCCGCTTTAGGTTTGCTACCTGCCGCACTTTCCAGTGGTATTGGTTCCGAAGCACAAAAACCTTTAGCCATTGTTATTATTGGTGGTTTAATCACCGCAACCATTCTCACCCTATTGGTGTTCCCGATAATTTATTGGATGTTTTACCGCAAAACCTATGCGCATTACGAAGACAAAGTTCCTGATGCATAAAACCAAAAGCCCGTCATTTTTTTGACGGGCTTTTTTATATACTTATTGACTCAAAGACTTTCGGACTTCTTTGTGTTGAGTAGCGATATGGAGCAAAACCGATAAAATTTGGGGGCACCTTGCACTACTTGTTCCGCTTTGCGGAAATGGTGAGTAATGTTACAGGCACTCCGATTAAAATACGGAGTACTGCAAAGTGGCCAATAGAATTGATGTAGTACAAGAGTGCGACGCAAGGGACGATGATTAGTATTACTGCTGCCGACTACAAAAAAAATTATAGCGAGTTCAGAAAATATTCAATATAAAATATTAAATCAATTCACCTATTAACCATGAACCATTAACCATTAACTTCCTCTCAGCTATCGCCTTTTAATTTTTTTCGTCTCAACCTGCTTAATGTTTCTTCGGTAATACCTAAATATGATGCTACATATTTTAACGGCAAACGATTAAGTAATTCGGGGCGGGTATTTAAAAAGTGTTCGTATTTTTTTTCGGCACTTGGTATGCGGGATATAATAGATCTTTCTTCTGAGTCCGAGTAATAGTCTTCCAGAATAATGCGACCAACCACATTCATTTCTAAAAAATTTTCGTACATATAACGTACCGTATCATAACTCATCACCATTACCTCGCAATCTTCCAATGCTTGGATACTCTCCACCACCGGCACCTGCGCTTTCATGCTTTTAACCGAAGTAATAATTTCATTTTCGGGATTAATCCAAATAGTTACTTCCTTACCATCGTACTCAATGTATGCCCGCATAATGCCCTTTAGCAAAAAGTAATAATTGCTACATACATCACCAGTTTTCAGGATGATTTTATTCTTCTTGACTTTTAAAAAATAAGCATTCTCCCGTAAATAATCTTGCAACTCTTTACTAATGGGATAAAGCGAAAGCATAAAATCTACTAATGCCTGAGCACCCTGTTCGGCAGGGAGGTTTCTTTTCTCTCTTTTAATCATAAGTAATAACAAACAATTATGCAACCAGAATAAGTAATGCCTTAACCTTTAAAAATTGTTGGTGGTTTGCAATAAAAAAAGTCCGTCCAATATTGTTATAAATGGATAATGATATGTAAACATACAAAAAACTGTAAATATTTTATATTACTAAATCGTGACTATTTGGTAATCAACACTTAAGAATAATAATAAGTAGTTATTGGATGCAAAACCGATTAGAAATGCTTATTTGCAGCCATATTAAATTTCTTCTTTACCTTGCACCCCCGTTCTTGCTAAAAACGGATATGCATTCGTTAAAAATAATATAGGAATTGGGATATAAACCCTGTTTATTTGTACCACATTTTAAACGGGCTTTTATTTAAAAAACATATATGACAAAACAGGAATTACGCAAGCAACAAGCCTTGGAATATCATGCAAAAGGCCGTCCGGGAAAAATTGAAGTAATACCCACTAAAGAAGCAAAAACCCAACGTGATCTATCACTGGCTTACTCTCCGGGTGTTGCAGAGCCTTGTAAAGAAATAGCCGCTAATGTAGAAGATGTTTATAAATATACAGCCAAAGGAAACCTGGTAGCTGTAATAAGTAACGGTACTGCCGTTTTAGGTTTGGGCAATATTGGTCCCGAAGCAGGTAAACCGGTTATGGAAGGTAAGGGAGTACTCTTCAAAATTTTTGCCGACATTGATGTATTTGATATTGAGATTGCAGAAACTGATCCCGAAAAATTTGTACAAATAGTAAAAGCTTTAGAGCCCACTTTTGGTGGCATAAACTTAGAAGATATTAAAGCACCTGAGTGTTTTTATATTGAACAGGAGTTAAGAAAAAGAATGGACATTCCTGTTATGCACGACGACCAGCACGGTACAGCTATTATTAGTGCTGCAGCTTTGTTAAATGCATTGGAATTACAAAAGAAAAAAATTGACAAAGTAAAGATTGTTGTAAACGGTGCCGGTGCAGCAGCTATGGCCTGTGTGTTACTATATGTATCGCTTGGTGCAAAGCCTGAAAACTTTACCATGTTTGACCGTACAGGAGCATTACACCAAGGCCGTACAGATTTGGATGATTTTAAAAAACCATTTGCAACGGCTAAAGGTGAATGTACTTTAGAAGATGCGATGAAGGATGCCGATGTATTTGTTGGTTTAAGTGCCGGTAATACGGTTACTAAACCCATGGTAAAATCAATGGCTAAAAACCCCATTGTATTTGCTATGGCCAACCCCGATCCGGAAATTAGCTGGGAAGATGCTACATCGGTACGTAAGGATGTAATTATGGCTACCGGCCGTAGTGATTATCCTAACCAGGTGAATAACGTTTTAGGTTTCCCTTATATTTTCAGGGGTGCGTTAGATGTAAGAGCCAAAGAAATTAACGAAGCCATGAAACTGGCTGCTGTTAGGGCTTTGGCCGAGTTAACCAAAACGCCGGTACCGGATATGGTTAACCTGGCATACAACGAAAAAACAATAACATTTGGCCCTAACTATATTATTCCCAAACCGCTTGACCCACGTTTGTTATCAACCGTAGCACCGGCGGTAGCAAAAGCAGCGATGGAATCGGGAGTAGCAAAATTTGATATTACTGATTGGGAAGCTTATGCCAATAGCCTTAACCAACGCTTGGGTATTGACAACCAGGTTTTACGTGTGTTAGGTAACCGTGCCAGAAGAGATCCTAAACGTATTGTATTTGCCGAAGCGGATAACCTTAAAATATTAAAAGCAGCACAGATTGTTTTTCATGAAGGTATTGGCTACCCTATTTTGTTAGGTGAAGAATCTAAAATTAAAAAAATAGCTGAAGCTAATAATATTGATGTTTCTGATATGCCCATTTTTGATCCACGTAGTGATGAAATGGAAGAAAAAAGAAACCAATACGGCGAAGTATTTTTTAAAAAACGCAGCCGCAGAGGATTTAATGCTTACGAGTCTAAAAAGATAATGAAAGACCGAAACTATTTTGGTTGTATGATGGTGGAGTTTGGCGATGCAGATTGTATGATTTCCGGCTTAACCAAAAACTATCCTGATACCATCCGACCAGCATTGCAAACCATTGGTACCGAAGATGGCGTTAACCGTATTGCCGGTATGTATTTGATGATGACCAAAAAAGGTCCGTTGTTTTTAGCAGATACTACCGTAAACTTTAACCCTACTGCCGAAGAATTAGCAGAAATAGTTTTACTGGCGGCTAAAGAAGTAAAACTATTTAATATAGTTCCTCGTATAGCTATGTTAAGCTATTCAAACTTTGGAAGCAGTAATTCACCTGAGGCTTCATTGGTAGCAAAAGCCCGCAAAATTGTTAAGGATAAAATGCCTTCGCTAATTGTAGATGGCGAAATGCAGGCGAATGTGGCCTTTAACAACGATTTGCTAAAAGAGAACTATCCATTTAGTGAATTGGCTGATAAAGACGTGAACACGCTTATATTCCCTAACCTTGCTTCGGGTAATATAGCCTACAATATTTTAAAAGAAATTGGCGATTCTGATGCAATTGGCCCGATTTTGTTAGGTTTAAAAAAGCCGGTACACGTATTGCAATTAGGCAGCTCGGTACATAACATTGTAAACATGGCTCTTATTGCGGTTACCGATGCGCAAATAAAATGTAAATCGAGCACCACGCAGGAAGAAGTAAAAAAATCCAAATGGTGGAAGAAGTTTAAAAAAGTGAGTAAGGATTTATAATAACTGAGCAATTTATTAATTTGGTAATTTGATGATTTGGAAATTTGGAAATGAGGGTTTCTAATAAAGTAGGAAACTTACATAGTGTCCAATAGAATTACTGCAGTTGAAGTGTGCGACGCAAGGAACGATGAATAGTAGTAATACAGTTGACTACATAAAAAATAAAGCCCTGATTATACGGGCTTTATTTTTTAATACAATCTTTAGCATTGTTAGTTAATCCGTATTTTTACCCATAAAATATTTTTTTGAAATTAATTAACCACATAGGACGTTTTTTTCTGATGCTGAAAGGCATGTTTTCCAAACCGGAAAACGGCAAGATGTATTGGAAAGAATTTATGAAGCAATGTTCTGATATTGGTATCGGATCACTAGGCATTGTAGCTATTATTTCTACATTCATTGGTGCGGTATCAACTATTCAAACTGCTTACCAATTGGTGAGTCCGCTTTTACCAAAAACCATTATTGCACAAATTGTGCGTGATACAGTAATTCTGGAGTTTGCTCCTACCCTTACCTGTATTGTGTTGGCCGGTGTTATTGGTAGTAAAATTGCCAGTGAGTTGGGTAATATGCGGGTAAGCGAACAAATTGATGCACTGGAAATAATGGGCATTAATACAAAGGCCTATTTAATTGCTCCAAAAATTGTAGCCGGAATTTTAATGATACCGTTGCTGATTGTAATTGCCATGACACTGGGCATTTGGGGTGGCCGTGTTGCCGGTATTGCTGCTGGTATTTTATCAGGCGAAGTGTATGATATGGGTTTGATGGACGGCTTTAACCCCTTTAATGTTTTCTTTGCGCTATTAAAAAGTTTTGTATTTGCTTTTATTAGTTGCAGTGTACCAGCCTACTTTGGTTATTATGTACAAGGCGGTGCATTAGAAATTGGACAAGCAAGTACCAAAGCCGTGGTGGTGAGTTGTATTTTATTATTGTTTGCAGATTATATTCTATCGGCCTTGTTATTGTAATGTATAAATAAATGATTGAACTAATTGACATACAAAAAAAGTTTGGCGACAAACCCGTAATACAGGGTGTTACTGCTACTATGAACACCGGGCAGTGCAACCTAATTATTGGTGCCAGCGGTAGCGGTAAAACCGTTTTAATGAAATGTATGGTTGGTTTGTTTGAGCCGGATAGTGGCGAAATTTTATACTCGGGCCAGAATTTTACCACCATGACACTGGAAGAAAAAACCGAAATACGTAAGGAAATCGGTATGCTTTTTCAGGGTTCGGCTTTGTTTGACAGCCAAACGGTGGAACAAAATGTTATGTTTCCGCTGGACATGTTTACCAAAGATAAATATGCCCAAAAAATGAAACGTGTGAACGAAGTATTGGCACGTGTAAACCTGGTGGATGCAAATAAAAAATTTCCATCGGAACTTAGTGGTGGTATGAAAAAAAGGGTGGCGCTGGCAAGAGCCATTGTATTAAACCCTAAATATCTTTTTTGCGATGAACCCAACTCAGGTCTTGATCCGCTTACCTCTTTAGTAATTGATAAACTGATTCAGGAAATAACCCGTGAATATGATATTACCACGGTTATAAATACCCATGATATGAACAGTGTAATGGAAATTGGCGATAACATTTTGTACATGCACAAAGGTTTTAAAGAATGGACCGGTAGCAATAAAGAAATTATTTTCAGTGATAATAAGTTGTTGAACGAGTTTATTTTTGCATCGGAGTTTTTAAGAGATGCCAAGGAAATGCGCATGATGGATGAAAATAATAAGCGCAACAACACAAATTCGTAACACTCCCTTTTTTTTGGTTTTCTAAGTTTTAAACTTCCCTTTCAGCAGGCAAACTACTATTATTTATTTACTTTTTTGTTAGTCAGCAGCAGTACTACTATCATCGTCTGTTGCGTCGCACTCTTGTGCACCTGTAATACTACTCACCATTTCCGCAAAGCGGAACAAGTAGTGCAAGGTGCACCCCGATTCATCGGCGGTGCTGCATCAATTCTATTGGGCACTTGGCAGTACTCCGTATTTTAATCGGAGTGCTTGTAACATTACTCACCATTTCCGCAAAGCGGAACAAGTAGTGCAAGGTGTACCCCGATTCTATCGTATCGTGTATAAACATTTTTGATTTGTTAATAGCCTCCGGCTTTAGCCGGAGAATTACAGTAAGCAACTAACGGCTTTAGCCGAATTCTAGCATCAGTTCACCAAAGTATTTGTTACTATTGGGCTAAAGCCAACAACCAATTAATCCATTATTCCCGTGGCTAAAGCCACGGGCTATTATAAATACATTCCTAACATTAAAAATATGCGTACACACGATAGAATTCTTCGGCGGTACGTCCAGTAATTCTATTGGGCACTTGGCAATACGCTTTGTCCTATCAGCGTAATTACAAAAGCTAAAAAACCTTTAAGTAGGCAAAAATCCCGCCATAGTTCATAATTTGTTTATAAGTATTATTTGTTATTTTTCAAGTAATGAACTTAACTTAGCTGTCTAATTATTTCGTTAACCTAAATTAAAAAAAGATGAAAAAACTTTTGGCCATAGTAGCCATTGCTGTTTTTGCTATTTCTTTCACATCATGCAAAAGCAAACCTAAAGATGAAGATGTTAAAGCCGCAGTACAAACTGCACTTACTGCCAATCCTGATTACAACGCATTATCCGTTGACGTAAAAGACGGTGTTGCTACTGTTACAGGTGAAGTAAAAGATGAAGCAGCCCGTACAGGTTTAGTAGCTGCATTAAAAGATATTAAAGGTGTTAAAGATGTAGTTAACAGCACTACCGTAACTCCTCCCCCTCCACCACCGGTTATTAACCCAGATGATATATTAACAGCTACCGTTAAAGATGCATTGAAAGATCATCCAAATGTTACGGCTACAATTGCTAATGGTGAAGTAACCTTAACAGGTACCGTAAAAAACAATGAAGAAAAAAGAATGGTACAACAAAAAGTGAGTGGGTTAAAACCAAAAAAACTTGCTAATAACGTAACTATTAAATAACACCTAACCTACACAACAAAATGGCACTACAAGATAAATACCAAGAACTGGTTGACGCAGCTACAGCAGCTGGCGTAACCAACCTGCAAGTAAGAGAACAAGATGGCGTATTATACATTGATGGCGACGCACCAAGTGGTGCCGCAAAAGATCAACTTTGGAGCATTTACGAAAAAATTGACCCTAACTACAGCAGCAACGATTTAATTTTAAATGTAAACGCAACTGCCGAAGCAGGAACAAAAGTTAAAGTAATTACTGAATCAAGTAACCTTAACATACGTAAAGGCCCGGGTACCGACCAACCAATTGTTGGTAAAGCGGCACATGGCGAAGTGATTACTTTGGTTAACAAAAGTAATGACCAATGGTGGCTTGTACGCACTGATGACGGCGAAGAAGGTTATTCTTATGCGCAATATTTAGAGCCGGTACAATAACACACCTGCAACAATAATATAAAAAAGGCTGTCATTATTATTTGACAGCCTTTTTTATTTCTGTTTGTATGAACCTTTTAACAGCTTAATAGTTGTAAATAACAGTGTAAATGAATAGCTTTATTGGTACACGATTTGGTAAAGTTACCGGTTACATTAAGGAAAGGATTTAAACCGTAAATATGCGTCGTACCTGGATATTACTCCTACTTTGTTTTATATCTCAGTTGGCATGGTCACAAAAAAGACCAACCATTGGCTTAACCCTTAGTGGCGGTGGCGCAAAAGGATTAGCCCATATTGGCATTTTAAAAGCCATAGATTCCGCAGGATTAAAGATTGACTATGTTACCGGCACCAGCATGGGTGCGGTATTGGGCAGCCTGTATGCGGTAGGTTACAGCGGCGACAGTATTCAAAAAATATGCGAAAAGGTAGATTGGGATTTATTACTTAGCAACCAGGCCAGCCTACGCAACTTGTACATGGAAGAAAAAGATGAATACAACAAATACGATATCGAACTTCCCTGGGTAAATAATAGTTTTAAAATATCTACCGGTTTTTTAGAGGCACAAGAGCTTTGGTTAAAACTTGCTGATTTATACCATCCTGTTACCAATATAAAAGACTTTTCTAAATTCAGCATCCCCTTTCGTTGCATTGCTACTGATGTAGGTAATGGCGAAGCCGTTGTACTAAAAGAAGGTGATATTGTAACAGCCGTTAGGGCCAGTATGGCCATACCCTCTGTTTTTACCGCTGTTGATTACGATAATAAAAGATTGGTAGATGGTGGCATTAGTCGCAATTTTCCGGCCAGCGATTTAAAAGATATGGGTGCCGATTTTATAATTGGTAGTACGGTTGCCGGTGGTTTATTGCCACCCAAAAAAGTAACCAACGCCTTACAGCTATTAATGCAAATTGCCTTTTTTCGTGAAGCAGAGGATAATAAAAAAGAAGTACCGCTTTGCGATATATACATTCCATTTGACCTTGAAAACTACACCATGGGTAGTTTTGGCAGTGCCAAAAACATTTTGGAAGAAGGTATTAAAAGGGGGGAATTGTTATACCCGAAATTTAAAGCCCTGGCCGATTCGTTAAACGCTATTTACGGTGTGCCGGAAACTAAAGCAACACGTTTACCGGTGCAAGATGATGTTACCGTTTCGGCTGTTGAGTTAAATGGTTTTCATAATACCACTACCGCCTATTTTTTAAACACGATGAACTTTAAGCTTCATCATGCTTATACTTCTCACAACTTAGCCAAGATGGTTCGTAAAGCCTATGGCAGCCGTTATTACAGCCGTATTAATTACCAGTTACACCCCTTACCTGATGGCAGCTATAAAATAATTTTTGATGTAACCGAACAACCACTTACTTTTTTAAAAGCCAGTCTGCACTATAACCGTTTTACAGGTATCGGACTTATTGCAAACATTACCACCCGTAACAAAATTTTTTCTAACTCACGCAGTATGGCTAGTATTAACCTGGGCGAAACATTTCGTGTAAAAGGTGAGCACCTGCAATATGTTGGCCGATCGAAAAAGTTTGGCTTTACGGTTAAAACTCAACTGGACCGGTTTGATATAATGACCTACGAACAACTACAAAACAAACAAACCGGTATTTTTAAACAAAACATTTTTGAAGTAGCAGAGAAAATACATTACTCCCCTAATACAAATCTAACTTTTGGTGTAGGCCATCGTTGGGAGTGGTTGCGTTACACACCTCGCATTACTTCCAATGTAGATTTTAGGGGCGGCAATACTTTTTCAACCTATTTTGTTTACCTGCGCCACAATAGTTTAGACCGTGTTAACTTTCCACGCCGTGGCTGGAAACTAGATGTAGAAGGTGGAAGAGTTGGCGGACAAACAGCTAATTTTAAAATATATTATAATGGTGTAGAGCCTACTAACCCCGACTCTACCCGCATTGATGAACATCCGTACATTCGTACATCGTTAAATGCCGAAGGTTATCTTTCTTTATCGCCTCGGGTAACTATGTTTGCTACAGCACAAGGGGGTATAAATTTTAATTATCACCGCAATATTATGAACGAGTTTATAGTGGGTGGTATGAGCAAAATTTTTAGAAACCAAATAACCTTTGCCGGCTTGCAGGAAGGTAGTATTTATTCGCCTTCGTTATTAGCCACACAAATTGGATTACGTACCGGTATTTTTCCCGGAGCATATATTACCGGCCGTGCCAATGTGCTGTTTAATAATTTTGTTAGTCGTAGTAAGTTTTTTAATTACCAGGATTTTTACTCGGGCTATGCCCTCACTTTCTCTTACAACTTTGCTTTAGGCCCGTTGGATTTAAGTGTGATGTATTGCGACCAAACACGTCAGGTACAAACCTATATTAATTTGGGAATCCCGTTTTAGGGATGTCTGATGTCTGATTTCTGATTTTGAGATATAGGATTTAGGATTTATGAACAGGTTATAGTTATTCAATTATTTTTTTTGTTACCAGCTGTAGTAACACAGATCATCGTCCCTTGCGTCGCACTCTTGTGCTTTCTGTTCGCTAATCAACATCGTGTTATGCGTAGTTTAACCACAGAGTTGCAGGAGGTTGTTCACAGAGGTACACAAAGTTTATATCTATTGGTTTATTAGTACCCTTCTTAATGTGCAGGTGTTTTCTCCCGTTGGTCGAAATGACGGAGTCCTATAATTTCAACAATCGCTATACTTAGCGAAGAGAGTCTTTTGTATAAAATTAAAAACCTACAATTGTTGTAAAGCCTCGGTTCGTGTCTCACGAACCGAAAATAAAAAATGGTTCGTGAGACACGAACCATTGCAGAGTCCTACAGTGCCAATGACAGATTTACAACAAATTGATTTTTAATACTATTTTCTGTCACAGTATAATTGATTTAGGGAACCAAATAAACCAGTCGAAATGACGGAGTTCTATAATTTCAACAACCGCTATACTTAGCGAAGAGAGTCCTTTATATAAAATTAAAAAGCTACAATTGTTGTACAGCCTCGGTTCGTGTCTCACGAACCGAAAATAAAAAATGGTTCGTGAGACACGAACCATTGCAGAGTCCTACAGTTTCAACGACCATCATCCCGCAGCACAGCGAGGAAACTCCTGCACAAATAAACTTTACGTACAAAAAGGCAAACTTCCAAAATGCCCAATAGAATTGTTGCAGCACAAGAGTGCGACGCAACAGACGATGCTAGTAGTACTACAGCTGATAAACAAAATAAAAAAAAGACGCTATTACAGCGTCTCTACATAAAAATTTTGCTTGTCTAATTAACCATTAACTAATAACGATTAACTATAAAAAACTAAAATCTTGTTCCTAAATAATGTGGTAACATAGCTCGCCAGGTTGGCCAATCGTGTTTATAATCGGCGCCCCAATTATCCAGCTCGTACCTAATGCCTTTATCGTATAATACTTTAGCAAAGCGTCCGCTTGCATCAGGATCTTCGTAGGCACCGGCACCGGTAAGTATATGTACATGGCCGCTGTTGCGTATTTGCTCCAGTATATGATGGTCGCTTAGTTGCGGTATATAATGTTGCGGACTGTTGAAGTAAACGTTATCGTCGTAATGACCTTTGGTATATTCCGTTAAATCGTACACACCACTCATGGCAATAACGCCATTGATAAGATCGGGACGTTTTAAAAATAAATTCATGCTATGTAATGCGCCAAACGATGCGCCGCTAACTATAATGGGTGTATTGCTGCTGGTACTGTTTTTTATAAACGGAATTACCTCGTTGTACACATAACTGTTCCATTGCTGGTGACGAACAGATTTTTGCCAGGGATCCATATTATTATTTAACCAGCTTTCGTTATTAATGCTATCGATAGAAAATACTTTAATTTTTCCGGCGTTAATAAATGGTGCAATGGAATCAATTAATTGAAACCTTTCGTACTCTAAATAATCGGCGGCGGCGGTGGGCACAAGGAGTAATGCAAAACCAAAATCTCCGTAGGTAGCAATGGGCATGTCCTTGTTTAAAGACGGACTAAACCATGATGTTAATTCTCTTTTCATTTAGTTATTAAGTTAGGCTTGAATATATGTAAAAATTGCGACACAGCTTGGGTAAAATGAACTAAGTTTTAATTTGTGTGACAAATAAACCTAAGTTATTTTTAAGTATATACACCTATTTTAATATAGTAATTATACGATTTTATTAAACTTAAAAAATAAATACAATAAACTGATTATTAATACAATATAAAATATTTAAAAAAACTTAAAACAAATTATTAAAAATACTATTACATATTTAAAAGTAATTATACCTTAGCAAAACAGTATTTTTACTAAGTATATTTTATATCCTTGAATAGCCGCTAAAAATTAAGGCTAAATGAGTATGCAACCACCTATCCGCATAGTATTAGCGGATGACCACGATTTAATGCGAACCACTATTGAACAAATTTTACAACAAAACAACCACCTTGAACTGGTTGCCAGTTGCAACAATGGTAACGATGCTATTGAAAAAACTTTACTACTACAACCAGAGTTTTTATTAATAGATATGGTGATGAAACCTATTAACGGTTTGCAAGTAGCAGAGAAAATTAAAAAAAGTTTGCCAAATACTAAAATTATTGCTTTTAGCTCGCACAGTAATCCGGGTTATGCCCGTGCTTTTCTAGAGCTTGGTACCAATGGTTTTTTAGTAAAAGGATCGATGGGTAACGAACTGTTAACAGCCATTGAAGCGGTTAACAATGGCAATATTTATTTGTGTAGTGAAATAAAAGCTTTACTACAGTAAGCACTTACATACTCAATACTTTTTCAAAAGCTTTACGGGCACTACCCCTGAAAAACACTTCGCCACAATAGGTATAACCTAACCTATCCAGTATTTTTAGCATGGGAATGTTATCAAAATTAGTATCTACTTTTATACTATAAACCTGTTGCGCAGTTGCAAAAGGTTCTAATAATTGAAACAATTTGGTAGCAACACCTTTGCCCTTAACCGTGTTAGAAACCGCTACACGATGCACTACAAAAAAATCATTGTTAGTTAACCACTTGCCATCAATAGCATCGTAAGCAGGTTCGTTATTTTTTATAACTGCTGCGTAAGCAATTACCGTATTATTTTGTACCAACACAAAACCATAACCATTGTCAATATCCGTTTGTATAGAAGTAGGATTAGGATAACCATCCTGCCATTGTGCGCTACCTTCTAATCTTCGTTGCTCAATAGCTTGTTGTAAAATGGTCCAGATTATTTCGCTATCACCAATGTTTGCTTTTCTTAATTGTATCGCTTGTTCTTTTTGCTCTTCGTTCATTACGGTGTTACTTTTTATATTTATCGTGTAACGTTATTTAACCCCACTTAAGTTTTGTCTTTTTCAGCGAGTCTATAATTAATGCTTCCAAAACATTCAAATCAATATCGGCCAGCTTATTAAAATATATGCAGGATGCACCCATTTTTATTTTACCTAATTTTTTAACCAACTCCAGGTCATCGTTACCATCGCAACTAAGTACATACAACGAAAAACTGGCTTTACGTGGCGAAAAACCTATGCGGCACATATCATCTTCCCTACCCGATTCGTATTTATAATGATAAGTACCAAAACCAATAATAGATGGGCCCCACATGGTTGCCTTTTCACCTGAAAGTCTTTCCATTATTGCTACCAGCTTAAAACTATCTTCTACTTTTTTTGGGTCGGATGTATTAATAAAATCAGTTACACTGGCCTTATGTGCTTTTGTTTTATTCTGACTCATACAAGTATTTTTAATGCGGTTGTACTTTTGCCGGATCATCATAATTCACCATCCAGTTAATACCAAACTTATCCGTCCACATACCAAAATAGGCACCCCAAAAAGTATCTGCCAAAGGCATGGTTACATTTCCACCGGCCGATAAACCGTTAAATAATCTTTCCGCTTCTTCTTTTGACTCCGTATTAATAGATAATGAAATATTATTACCTGCATTAAAATGTGCTGCCCATTCGCCACCCGTATCGCTGCCCATTAAAGTAGTTTCTTTAGAAATAGGTAACGTAATATGCATAATCTTATCCTTATCAGCTTCGGGCATGCTATTGCCTTCGCTTGGAGGCATATCGCCAAACTTGCCCACAAAAGGAAATTCACCACCAAATACCGATTTGTAAAAATCAAAAGCTTCTTTGCAGTTGCCATTAAAAGTAAGGTAAGCGTTAACAGTTGCCATAGCTGAGTGTTTTTATCAAGTGTTTAATTTAAAAAATTGCTGTATTAAAATTATAGTTTTTTTTGTTGACCGGCTTCAGTTCCCTGATTGAACTTTACTTGCGTCGCTCCGTTCATCGTTCTGTCCGCTAATCAGCATCGTGTTATGCGACGAGGTGTTTTTAGAATATAGCAACATAAATGCATAGGATATTTCGCCAACATATTTTACACGTCTTGTTACTGGTGTGCCAATCTCAAACCACAGTTTTATTGTATTTATCTTGTAGGTTCGTAATAAAGTATAATGGCACCATTATTAAAACTTTTAGTTTTTTTAAGTTTTAAAATTGTCCTATCCTTTATATTTTCAAATAACGACAACCCTTCTCCAGCAACAACCGGCTGAATACAAAGTTGTAACTCGTCAATTAAATTTAAGTTCATTAACTGTATAATCAAACTTCGGCTTCCAATTAAAATGTCACTACCAGCTTGTTGTATTAAGTCCTTAATTACTACGTCAAGAGGATCGGTGGCAATTTCAGCAGTAGCCCAATCTGTATTCCTGAGTTTGTGAGAGAAAACAATTTTTTTAATATTATTCATTGTTGTTGCAAAGTCGTCCATTGCCTTTTCGCCTGATGGATTTTTTACCAATGATTGCCAATATTGCATTAGCTCATAAGTGGTGCGTCCATAAAGAATAACGCCTGCATTCTCTAAAAGGTCAGTGTAATGTTGATGTAACTCTTCATCTGCAATACCAGCAGTATGGTCACAGTTCCCGTCAATAGTCGTATTGAATGCCGCAATTACTTTTCTCATTTTATTAAGATAGTTGTTAGTGAAAAGAAATTATTAAAGAGTTGATGTCACAATATCATAACCAACCTACACAACTATTCAAACCTATGCTACTGGCTGTTGTCTTTATTTCAATACCAACGTTTATTCTCTTTACTTCTCCTTTGAACTCTGTAAACTAGAGAAAAGGTAACCGAATGCCCACCAATAGTACTTGCAAGGTATTTTGATTTATTATATGTTGCGTAAGTATATATCGTTCTTAAAGCGAAACTTTGTCTGGGAAAAATATTTATCCAGGAATTTACTCCTAGAGAAAGTCCCACGCTTGAAATAGTTATAGAATCTTCTTTACCGGGCTTAATAATATTGGTTGGAATACTTTCCCATGTTGCGCCCGTCATAATTTCATTACTAAAATTTTTGTTCTGATGGTAGGTGTACGACAACCAACCTCCTAAAGAAGCTCCTACTATATTTTTGTCGAAATCAACTATTGAATCATTAACATTTACTAAGATTGATTTTTTCTGATTTAAAAGTCGCGGCATAATCCATAATTGAAACCTCATTCTTTTCGAGACCATAAGTCCAAAGCTAGCGCCAAACTGAGCGGATGGATTGTAGTACTTAGACAGCTTACCAACTGGAGTCCATAAACCTGCTGACAAGTCGATTGAAAATGGATAAAAATACCATAAACTGTCATAATTTGGTTTAACGACATCTTGAGCATTAGTACTGCTACAAAGCACAAAAAAAATCTGTATCAAAAAGAGTAATCGCTTCATTATGCAATTTTTCTTTGTTGCTAAACAATTTATTGCCTTTGTTGGCTTTGTGTGTTTGCTTGTGTGACGGCAAAATCACCAACAAAATACAGGAAAACATCATTAAACATTGCTGTTGGTTTATTTACTATGTGCCAAATGGAATACAAAGGACACAACACCGACGTGTTGTTTTTTGGAAGGCCTAGAAAGACCAAAACCTAATATTGTTAACCATTTTTATTCTGTTCAATCTTCTTTTATTTCATCTGTTGGAAACCTTGATGAAGGGTCTAATTGTACTAAATATAACTGTTGAACAATTTTTCTAATTTCATGATTTAAATTTAAACTTTCTAAATCTGTTATTTGATAATTTTGCACAATAGCTATAGTAGGCAAAGCCACATTTATCAATTGATCCTTAATTTCATTTAATAATTTTATTAATGATTCTTCACTATCATAATACCAATTGATTGATTTTGAATAATTGTTTATTTCTGACAACTGTTCATCAGTAAAACTTGCCATTAAGTTAGTTTTCTCTGTCCAACTTAATTGTTCAAGAAAAAAAGGTCCGTAAAACACTGGGAATCTTACATGGGTTACTCTAAATAATGGAATTGAAATATTGATTTTTCTATCCAAACATTCTACTTCTAAATATACTGAAAGGTTACAGTACCTGTCATTAACACTATTCCAACTAGATCTGGGAAGGTTGATTGAAAATTGTAAAATATCTCGATTTAGTATAAATCTAGTTCCTTTTTTTTTATAGCCAATGGGTTTTAGAACTTGTCCTAAAATGGTCGTTACATTTTTAGAATAATTGAAATTTTCTGCTATGATTTATTTTTTAAAAGATTATTAAAACTCAATACAAGATAAAAAACAAAATTCAAATGCAAGTAGTGAGTAAACACTTTCATTTTCTCAATTGCTGAATAAACTTACCAAAGCCCAAAGGCTGCCGGATTGCAGCGGCACCGTAGCGCAGCGGAGGTATAGCGGAAAGCCGGAACTGCTGCTGAACAAAGAACCGAACGATGACAGCCCCAAAATAATTAGACAATTTGAAAATTTGATGATTTGGAAATGAGTGTATCCAACGTAAAAACCCTTCAGAAATGCAGCTTTAAATAACAACGTCAAATCCGCCAAGATTCCCTTATTATAATGCTAAAAAGTGGTAATTTTGCCGCCTTATGGAATTGAGCAAAAATTTTGAACCGAATTTGGTAGAAACCAGGTGGAATAATCACTGGAAGGAAAAGCAGTATTTTAACAGCACCCCCGACGAACGTCCGGCTTTTACGGTGGTCATTCCCCCGCCCAATGTAACCGGTGTGTTACACATGGGGCATACGCTTAACGAAACGGTTCAGGATATTTTGGTACGTAAGGCCCGCATGAGCGGCTTTAACGCTTGCTGGGTTCCCGGCAGCGACCACGCTTCTATTGCTACCGAAGCTAAAGTGGTGCAAATGCTGAAAGACCAAAACATTGATAAAAACAAATTAAGCCGTCAGGAGTTTTTGGAGTACGCTTTTCAGTGGAAAGAAAAATATGGTGGCATTATTTATAACCAGATTGAACGCCTGGGTTGCAGTGTAGATTGGAATCGTGTAACCTTTACGATGGACGACACTTATTACAGTGCCGTTATTAAAGTGTTTATTGACCTGTATAAAAAAGGGTTGATTTACCGTGGTGCCCGTATGATTAACTGGGATCCGGTGGCTAAAACGGCTTTGAGTGATGAGGAAGTTGAATACAAAGATGTACAAGGTAAACTGTATTACGTAAAGTATGCCGTAGCCGATGCTAACGACCAACCTACGGATGAGTTTATTGTGATTGCTACCCAACGCCCTGAAACGATTATGGGCGACACGGCTGTTTGTGTTAACCCAACAGATGACCGTTACCTGCCATTTAAAGGCCGCAAAATAATAGTGCCGATTGTTAACCGTGCGGTGCCGTTAATTTTTGATGAATACGTTGACAAAGATTTTGGTACCGGTGCCTTAAAGGTTACGCCGGCGCATGATATTAACGACTATAATCTGGGCCTGAAACATCAGTTACAGATTGTTGATACATTGAATGCTGACGGAACTATTAGCGAAGCAGCCGGTAGTTTTGTAGGCCTTGACCGTTTTGAAGCCCGCAAACAAGTAGTAACTTTTTTACGTGATAACGGACAGTTAACCAAAGAAGAAGAATACAGTACCCGTGTGGGCAACTCGCAACGTACCAATGCGGTGGTAGAGCCACGCATCAGTACCCAGTGGTTTGTAAAAATGAAAGACCTGGCCGAGCCTGCTTTAAAAGAAGTAACGGAAGGCAGGATTAAAATTCATCCGGGTGATAAATTTTTAGCAACGTATAAGTATTGGCTGGAAAATGTAAAAGACTGGTGTATTAGCCGCCAGCTTTGGTGGGGACAACAAATACCTGCCTGGTATGATGCTGATGGAAAGTTTGTTGTAGCTGCAACCGAAACCGATGCAAAAACTTTATTTGCTACTGAACATGGTTATACACCGGATAGCTTAACACAGGATGAAGATGTGTTGGATACCTGGTTCTCATCCTGGTTATGGCCAACGGAAGTATTTAAAGGTATATCTAACCCAGGCAACCCCGAGGTTAAATACTACTATCCTACTTCGGTATTGGTAACCGGACAAGATATTATATTTTTCTGGGTGGCCCGTATGATTATGGCGGGTATGGAATATGAAGGGCAAAAACCTTTCAGCGATGTTTATTTCACCGGTATGGTGCGTGATAAACAAGGCCGTAAAATGAGTAAGAGCCTGGGTAACTCACCCGACTTATTACAACTGATTGATGATTACGGAGCCGATGCGGTACGTTTTGGTATTATGATATCATCCCCTGCCGGTAACGATTTATTGTTTGATGCCAGCAGTTGTGATCAGGGTAAGTTTTTTAATAATAAAATATGGAATGCGCTGAAGTTGGTAAAAATGTGGGAAGGCCGCCAAACCACCGACAGTGCTTACCAACATGAAGCTACATTTGCCGTAAACTGGTTTAACAGCAGATTAGCCGAAGCTAAAGAACAAGTAGAAAAATTATACAAAGAGTTTAGGTTAAGCGAAGCGTTAAAAGTTATTTACTCTTTAATTTGGGACGATTTCTGTAGCTGGTATTTAGAGTTTGCTAAACCAGGTTTTGAACAACCAATACATGCAGATACTTACAAACAAACCGTAAACTTCTTTGAAGAGTTGATGCAGTTGTTGCATCCGTTTATGCCTTTTATTACCGAAGAAATTTATCATTTGTTAGATGAGCAGCAAGATGATTTATGTGTAAAACAATTTGCGTTTAACACACAAGCCGATGCGGTGGTGTTGCAACAAGGTCAGCTATTGAAAGAAACTATATCTGCCATTCGTGATGCCCGTACCAAAGCACAGTTAAAACAAAAAGAAACGGTTACGTTAAATATACAAACCGAAACGCCGGATGATTTTAAAGCTTTTGAAACCATATTGGCCAAACAGGTAAATGCGAAGGAAGTGGTGTACGTAACAGCATTGGTACCTGAATGTATTAATGTGGTGTTACACAAAAACACTTTTTATATTGCTACCGAAACGGCCATTGATACCACGGCACAAAAAGAGCAATTACAAAAAGACCTGGATTATTACAAAGGCTTTTTAACATCGGTAGAAAAGAAACTATCCAACGAAAAATTTGTGCAAAATGCCAAACCCGAAGTGGTAGCGGTGGAGCAAAAGAAAAAAGCCGATGCAGAAGAAAAGATAAAAGCAATAACAGAAAGTTTACAAACATTATAAACTTCAAAAGCCTCCCGCAAAACGGGAGGTTTTTTTATTGCTGCTAATGTAAATCTCCCGCTTTTTTTAATTTTTATTTTTTCCTTTTTAATTATTTTGTTACCAGCTGCTGTACTACTATCATCGTCCCTTGCGTCGCACTCTTGTGCTGCAACAACGCTATTGGGCATTGTGCAAGTTGCACTGTTTTATACAACAAATCCTTATTGCAAATGTCTCGCATTCTTTAATTAACAGTTAATAACAGTACTTATTATTAATAAACACCGTATAATCCCTCAGTACTTTATCTATTTGTTAATAACTATATTCTTATTATATGTGTTAATTATTTTTTACATTTTATGCATACATAAATTTACACACTTTTAAATCTAAACCGGTTGCATAGTGTTTTAAAATACATGTAATCACTTTTAATCCAATATCATTTTATGAAGCAATTTTACTTTATTGCCCTTGCTTTTTTTGCAACTTTTTTACAAGCCCAGGCACAATTTTCAGGTAGTTATGCACCGGCCAGATGGACAACCTTTTTATCACCAGTTTCAACTGGTAGTATTGATTTTTCTACTGCTCCTAACAGCGTAAAAATAATCGGTAGTAACGACCCTGACGACAATTCAACAAATAATGTACTAACTCAAATTAGTGTACAAACAATAGCTGAGGGGGCATGGCAATTTTCATGGTCGTATGTTACTTTTGATACTGATGAAGCTCCTCGATATGATATTGCCTACGTTATTATTAATGGTGTAAGAACTAATCTTTCCAGTTTAACGCAAGGCCAGGTTAATCAAAATGGTATTTATAATGGCATTAGTATTCCGGCCAACTCTGTTATTGCATTTGGTATTGACGCTACTGATAATATATACGGTAGTGCCGAATTAGTAATATCGGGCTTTATACCACCGGGTGGTATTACTACCGTACCAGTAAGGTTTAGCCGAGTAAGTGCCACACCAAAAGAAAATTTTATTAGTATCAATTGGTCAACAGCATCGGAAGTAAACAACGAATATTTTGAAGTAGAAAGATTAAACACTGATAATAGTTATACGGCTATAGGAAAAGTAAAAGCCGGTGCCAATGGCAATAGCACACAACAATACAGCTTTAACGATAACACACCATCTAATGGCACCAACTATTACCGCATAAAACAGGTTGATATTGATGGCAAATACAGTTACTCGGTAGTTGTAAATGCAAAATGGAATAACGATGCAAGCTCCGGAATAAAAGTACTGGGTAACCCGGTTAATAACTTACTACAAGTACAATTACCGGCAAATAATAACCAGCCGCAAAGTTTGCAATTGTATAATATGACAGGTAGTTTACTAAACACCTGGACTATTACCAATAACCAACTACAATCTTATAATGTTTCGCATTTAGCAGCAGGTATTTATTTACTAAAAACCGCTGATGGCAAACTGACCAAAAAGATTATTAAAAAATAATCGCACAACAAAGAAGCTGCTTCATTGTTTTGAAGCAGCTTCTTTGTTATATATTCTTTTATAGTTAATACTTATTAATGTTGTAGTAAACAATGAACTATTAACTATGGACCTAAAATGCTCTGCGTGTTTCCAAAGTCTGTGTCCCCCCTGCGCTTACCTCCGATGAACCAAACACTTTAATAGTCGATTTGATAAAGTCTTCCTTATTGGCTTTATAAATATTGTCCACATATTTTTGCGGGTTACGGTCAATATACGGAAACCAGGTGCTGTGTATTTGTATCATTATTTTATGACCGGGTTTAAAAGTATGTAACACATCCTGCAAACGTATATTCACATCCGTTGGTTGTCCCGGTACAAAAGGTTCGGGCTTTTCAAAACTGTTTCTAAAGCGTCCCCTAAATACTTCGCTACGTACCAATTGCTGGTAACCACCCATGCTAATATTGGCCGGGTTATGTTCGTAATTAGGATGATTCTGCGGATATACATCTATTAGTTTCACTATAAAATCAGCATCGGTTGTACTGATGGCTACTTTTAATTTAGCCAATATTTCGCCGGCAATAGTAACAGCATCGGTTAAAGTATCGGTTTCAAAAGTCAATACATCCGGACGCGTAGCTGCCTGACGTTGATCGTCGCTCATAAACTTACGTGGTGTAAATGTCAATGCTTCGGTTTGCGAAGTGTATGGTACGGGTTTAGCTGGATCACTGATATAATCAAACACCGCATTTTTATCTAACGGTTTATTTACCGATAAAAGTCCGTCAGTTCCAAAATACAAGTTAACTGGAGGAATATCAACCGGTGGCCATTGGGCAAATTTTTCCCATTGTTTAATCCCTGTATCGTACATATAGGCTTCGGGTATTTCCGGATTGCCTATATCTTTCAAATAAAAATCCCAAAAAGGCTTTTCTATATTTTGCTGATAGAAAGAAGAAATGCTATCACCAAAATAAATATGGTTGTGAATAGCTTTGCCGGTTTCTCTTGCCCAATCGCCATGAGCCCAAGGCCCCATTACTATAGTGTTTTTTGCACCGGGTGTGGTTTTCTCAATGGTTTTGTAAATATTAATGGGGCCATATAAATCTTCCGCATCAAACCAACCACCTACCGTAAGGACAGCCGGTTTAATATTTTTTAAATGGGGCAATATGCTACGTTTTTGCCAGAAGGTGTCATAATTGGGATGATCAATAACCTGTTTCCAGAAAAAGTTGTCATGATGCATTCCTTCTGTAAAGGTTTTTAGCGGACCTTGCGCCAAGTGGTATTGGTAGCCATCTTTAGCGTTAATATTAAAAAAGCGACCTAATTCTTCATCAAACCAGTTTTTAGATGTAGTATCTTTTTTCTGATATCCAAACACCGCAAATGCGCCGGTATAACTTTGCAGGTAAACACCATTGTGGTGAAAGTCGTCAAAGAAAAAATCGGCAATGGGTGCCTGTGGTGATGAAGCTTTTAAAGCCGGATGTGCATCGGGTAATGCCGCAGCACTATAAAAACCTGGGTAAGAAACTCCATAAATACCCGCACGGCCATTATTTCCTTTTACATTTTTAACCAGCCAGTCAATAGTATCCCAGGTATCGGAGCTTTCATCAATATCTTTTTTGTTTTTAGGGTTGTTGCCTGGAATATTAGGTGTCATGTTATTATAAAGGCCTTCACTTTTATAACGACCCCGTACATCCTGGTACACCAATATATATCCACCTTCAACTATATATTTAGATGGATAATTACTGGCTTTATAGCCGGCGTAATTAGAAGCATTGTAAGGTGTACGGTTAATTAAAAACGGATAACTCTTTGTTTTGTCTTTGGGAATATAAACAATTGTAAAAAGCTTAATTCCATCTCGCATAGGTATCTGATAACTAACTTCTTCGTAGTTTTCCCTTAAAAAAGTTTTGGGGGCACTTGTTTGGGCTATTGCTATAAAGTGTACACTACTAAACACAAATAAAAAGAGTAAATATCTCATTGCATACATTTAAGCTTACAAGTTAATAATTTTTAAAAGCTAATAGCTTTATAGCTTGTTTTATCTTGTCGTTTCAAAAATTATCAAGTCAAAAAAAATATACTTTTTTTTAACAAAAAAAAGATATGCTAGTATTTTTACCATACATTTGCGTATAAGTACTAAGTAAATACTTATATACTATTGTTATACTACTTATATCAAGTTGATATATTAATTTTTGCAGATATAACATAGAAGCCAGCCCCTCTAGCTTCCAATTTTCCAAACTTATATGGACATTTTTTATGTGTTGTTAAAGCTGTTTTAGTTTTAAAAAAATACGCTTTTACGCATATATGAGTTTTTTTAGTTCAACCATCCTTTGAAAAGTCCACTTCCAATATCTCTGAAATACCGCAACTAATCATTTAAAACACCATTTCAGACATGAAAAAAACACCACCCGTGTTTCGCATGGCTTTATTCAGCCACTTGAAAAAAACAGTCGCCATTATGCTGCTGTTTATCACCACATTGTTTGCTCAAAAAAGTATTGCCCAATGTCCATCATCAATTAGTGGACTTACTGTAAGTAACGTAATTGCAGCTACCTGCCCTTCAAACGGTAGTTTTACAGTTACGGTACCAACAAGCTATGCCAATCTGGTAAATTTTGAAATTACTGCCGGTCCGGATCATCAAACCGGGTTAATAGGACCTGAATCTGCTACTTTTAATAGTTTATATCCCGGCACTTACACTGTAAGGGCATCTTGTATTAATAATCCGGCAACATATCAGGAAGTAAACGTAACCATTATAAATGATGGTTATGTACCTATTGACGGCTCATTGGCCGTTTCTAATTTATGTAACGGTGGTAATGCCGGAACAATTACAGCCACTGTTACTGGCGGCAGCACAACAGGTACGCAATTTGCCATATGGCCGCAAAGTGCCGGAGGCCCCGATAGACCTGAATCAGAAATTATCTCAGAAAGTTTATATGGTACTGCTACTGTATTTAATGTAGCGGCTTTTGGTACTTATAATGTAAGGTTTAAGGATGCTTGTGGTGCTTATGTTACTAAACAAATTGAAGTAGCCAATCCTTATCCGGCCAATTTAAAAATTACAAGTGTAGGCCCATGGGTATCAGGTAATATTGCTTGTGTAGCAAGCCAACCTAATATTAATGCATGGGTAAGATTAGAATCCAATGGTGTATGGATAACCCATAACCTTTTACCTGCCGCAGGAGTTACTATTGAGGTGTATGAAGATTTAAATAATAACTGTGCAGTTGATGCCGGTGAGTTATTACCTTCTTACACTACTGTTATAAATCCTGCCCGTGGTAACGATGATATTTTAATTCCCAGAATGAAAAGGTTGGTTATACGTATGATTAACCCATGCGGCGCTGTTAGTGATATTTGTTACCGCGGCGATAACGAGTTTGGGCAACCGGGTGGAAGCATTGGCATTTCGCAGGACGGCTGTACCGGTGGCACCGTACCCACTGTTACGCTTAATATTTTTATGAACGAGTTTACTACATTACCCTATAACTATGTTGTAAAAAACAGCTTAGGAGTAACAGTTGCAAGTGGCACTTCCACTACCCGCTCTCAAGCTATTAACGGTTTACCATACGGTGACACGTATACATTTGAAGTAACAGATGCTTGCGGACAATTACATGAGTTTACAACAGCTGTAGCCAGCTTAGCTGATCCGGTTTCAGCCCAACTAACATCTACCACCAGAGCAAATTGTACAAACGAAAGTGGAACCGTTACCGCTCAGGTACGTATCAATGGTAGTTTCCCTGGTTTAGCATTATCCGGTACTACTTTAGTAATTACCTCATCTCCCGGAGCCGGAAATGCAGGCAAAAGAGTATCTGGTCGATCATTTGAATTTTACAATTTAATTCCCGGTACAACTTATACAGCCTTACTTACCGCTCCTTCAAGTTTCGCCTGTGCATTACCGCCCCAAAATGTAACATTTACTGTTCCTCCGGGTGCTACAAGCCAGGCTTTACAACAAAGTATTATCTTAAGTGCACAACAACTTTGTGCAACCGGGGCCGGAATAGGAAATATTATACTTAATTCTGTGTATAATGGTTACGGCCACCCTACCATTCGCGTATATAAAACAGGGGTTACAACACCAATTTATACAGGATCAGGAGGCAATATTACCTTACCCAATCAAGGCGAAGGCTCTTATTATGCTACCATGACAATTTATTTCAATCCTAGCTATGGTTGTGGAACAGGTTACGAACTTACCTCTAACACTGTAGTAATTCAAACTGCCGATGCAGCTCCGGTTATTACCCGTAAGTACGGTGCTATTTGCGAAGATGCTAATGGTACCCCTGGTGGCACTGGTTCGGCATTTGTAAGTTTTTATGGTAAAGCTCCTTTCAGGTTTTATTATAAACTTAAAACCGATCCTGAAACTGCTTTCCAACAATACCCGAATGCAACTACCACTTTCCCAACATCACCAGCTAACGTAACCGTAAACGGGTTATTAGCTAACACCACTTATGATATTAGAATTGTGGATGCATGTGGTAACTCAATACCTGATGAAGTAACTATTGGAGTACTAGAAAGTATCAATATTGAACAAACACAACAGCCTTGCGTTGGCGTTCCTTATACATTATCAGTTCCAGATTATGTAAACGCTACTTATACCTGGTCAAAAGGTGGAGTAACATTTGCTACAACAAGGCAATATACTTTCCCTTCATTTAATGCAAGTAATGCCGGTGAGTACCAGTGTGTAGTAGTAGTAAATGGTTGTATTGTTAGGCGCACTACTGTTACACTTTATGTTGACTTATGTGAGAGCCCAATTGGCGACATTACATTAGAAGGTAATGTATTTAACGATGCTAACGGACTAAAAGATGGAATGGTAAACGGTCCGGGTACTAATGCAGGTGGTACAATTTACGTACACCTTGTAGATGCTACCAATAATGAAGTAATAGATTACAGAGCTGTTAGCGCTACTGGTGAGTATAGCTTCGGTTCAATTGGAGAAGGCAATTATTTATTAATTCTAAGCGCTACTCCACACAATGCCGGCACAGTACTTACCGAATCTGACTTACCGGGTATTTGGGAAAGCACAGGCGAAAACCACGGCTTACCAACTACAACAGGTAATGACGGAGATGTTGATGGTATACTTGCCGTAACTGTAGGCGCTGTAGATATTGACAACCTTAACTTTGGTATAGAACGTGCGCCAAATAGCTACGACGAAATAAAAATAGTAGAAGGCGCTCCGGTAGTTGGTACGCCTGTAAACTTAGGCGATGTACCGATGGAAGGATCGGATATTGAAGATAATAATGATGTTAAAATAGCTTGGAACAATAAGCCTTTAATCATTACCGAACTACCAACCAATAACTTTATACTTAAATACAACAATGTAGTTATTACAGCCGGTGATACTATCTTTAATTACAATCCTGCATTGTTAACCATCGAGCCTTCGACTACCACACCTACTGGTACTACTACTACAGTATTCAAATATGCTACTTTAGATGCGGCCGATGTTTCTGATAAAACACCTGCTAATTATACAGTAACCTTTAGTTGGGGTTTACCGGCTAAAATGGAATACTTTATTGTAAACAAAACCGATAATGCAGCCAAACTACTATGGGGTACAACCAGCGAAGAAAATGTAAGAAGCTTTAATGTACAACATAGTACCGATGGTAGAAACTGGGTAAACTTAAGCCAGGTTGCATCGCTTTCCGCTAACGGAAACAGCAATACACGTTTAAGTTACAACTATACGCATACAACACCTGCAAACGGTATTAACTACTATTGTTTACAAATTGTAGATATTGATGCTGCGTTAACCTACTCATCAACCGTTACTGCTCGTTTTGGAATCCAAACTAACGCAAAAATCCAACTGTTCCCTAATCCTGTTAAAAACCAAACCTTAACCATCGATGGTTTAAAAGGTAACGAAACCATTACCTTATTTAACATGAATGGTCAGGCAGTTATTACCAACAAAGCACTTAGCACTTTACACACATTAAATATGCATAAAGTAGCCAAAGGTGTTTACTATGTACAAATAACAACACCAAACGGTGTAAGCGAAATACATAAAATAGTGAAACAATAACAGTAACACTATGTAAAAGCCACGTATCTAAAAACCATTAGCCCCCTGCAAAGGGGGCTTCTTATTTATAAGCATTCAAGCTATTTTATTATGGCGTGCCCCTTTGTATTTTGCCATCGCAAAAAGCCACGCAAAAAATACAAGCGGGTCGGTCTCCGCCGGGCTACGCTTCGCTTCGGTGCTACGTTACACTTCGCACTGCTCCCTACGGTCGCACCCTCTGTCCACCTCACGCATGGGTCGTTTATAGCACTGTGTTATACTACAGGCTACACCATTTAAGCATTTGCTTTCCCGAATCTCAAACACGGAAATGAAATAGCAACAGTACTTTTAGTATTTACTTTAAGGCATAAGAATTATCATAAACCACCATCGCATAACACGATGATGATAAGCGGACCGAACGATAAACGGAGCGTCGCAACGTCAGCCCAATCAAGGGTGGGACGATGGTAACAAAAATCTTTTCTATAACTCACTACCATAAAGCTTTTTAAAAAATTCTTTTTATTCACTTATCTGTGGATAAAGCAAATCTAAAAATCAGAAAATCTCACTAACCTTTGCAATAAACTAAACCGCAATTATGAGTAATATAACTTTAGGCGCCTTCTCTGTAAGTTTTGCCGTAAAAGATATACATGCGTCCAAAGCTTTTTACGAAAAACTGGGCTTTACCAAACATGGTGGCGATATTGAACAAAACTGGCTGATACTAAAAAACGGACAAACCGTAATTGGTTTATTTCAAGGCATGTTTCAGGGCAACTTGCTTACATTTAACCCGGGTTGGAACCAGGACGGACAAAATATAGATGCGTTTGATGATGTAAGAACCATTCAAAAACATTTAAAAGAACATGGTATAACATTAACCGGCGAAGCCGATGAAAATACTACCGGCCCCGCACATATAACATTATCCGATCCGGATGGCAACCAGATTTTAATAGATCAACACCGATAACTTATTATAAGAATAACCAAGACATCAAAAAAACTAACCTGAAAATTCACCAACTTAAACCTATCTGATGCATACCATCTTACCATTTTTGCTGGCCATGGTAGCCGCTATTGTATTGCTAAATATGTGGGCAACTAAACTTAAAATTGCTTACCCTATTCTGTTAGTAGTAGCAGGATTACTTGTTAGCTTTATTCCGGGCCTACCCATGGTTAAAGTAAATCCGGATCTTATTTTCTTTATGTTTCTTCCGCCATTACTTTTTGAGGCAGCATGGAATGTATCATTTAAAGAAATGAAAAAATGGTATCGTATTATTACCAGTTTTGCTTTTCTGGTGGTATTCTTTACGGCATTATCGGTAGCAGTAGTGGCTAATTATTATATACCCGGCTTTAGCATTGCGTTGGGCTTTTTATTGGGTGGCATTGTTTCGCCACCAGATGCAGTAAGCACCGGTGCTATTACCAAGTTTGTAAAAATACCAAAATCAATGGCGGCCATACTGGAAGGTGAAAGCTTGCTGAACGATGCCTCATCACTTATTATATTTCGTTTTGCATTGGTTACGGTTGGTACCGGACAATTTATTTGGACAGAAGCGGCTAGCAGTTTTTTATGGATGGTATTTGGTGGTGCAGGCATTGGCTTATTGCTGGGTTGGCTTTTTGTGCAGGCACATAAGCGGCTACCAACAGATGCACCATCGGATATAGCCCTTACACTGATTGAACCTTACTTTATGTACTGGATAGCGGAGCAAGTACATAGCTCAGGCGTATTGGCGGTGGTTGCCGGCGGATTATACATGGCAGCCAAACGATTGGTATTTTTAAACAGCTCCAGCCGGATTAAAGGATACAGTGTATGGGAAAGCTTTGTTTTTATACTTAACGGTATTGTGTTTTTGCTAATTGGGTTGGAGTTACCGGAAATTGTAAACGGACTGAAGGCGGATGGAATTCCGCTAAAAACGGCTATTGGTTACGGTGTGTTAGTAACTGTTGTTTTAATTGTAGCCCGCATGATAAGTGCTTATGCAGCATTAATTGCCACAATGATTTTCCGAAGAAAATCGATGCCACATGCAGGATCAGTAAAAAGACGATGGTTAATGCCTTTGTTACTGGGATGGACAGGCATGCGGGGTGTGGTATCGTTAGCTGCGGCTTTGGCTATACCAGTTACGTTAGAAAGCACCGGTGCGCCTTTCCCTCACCGAAACCTGATATTGTTTATAACCTTTGTGGCCATTTTGCTTACGCTTTTGGTACAAGGACTTACACTACCCTATTTTATAAAAAAGAGTGGCCTTTTTGATGGACTTTTTGCTGAACGGGAAGAAGAAGAAACCCGCAAGCAAATGAAAAAAGGCCTGAAACAACATGTATATAATTTTTTAAAACACAAACATGAAACGGAACTTAAAGACCATGCAGGTTTGGAAAATTTTTTACACATGTGGGAGGAAAGAACCAAGGCGGCTGATGATAGCTGGATGAATGAAAAAACAAAAGTTATTTTTTTTGAAATGCTGGAAGTGCAGCGTGAATACCTGGTTGAATTAAATAAAGACCCAAAAATAAACGAAGAAATTATACGCCAACAGCTATACCAGCTTGATTTAGAAGAAGAGCGTTTAAACAGTATTTAATTGTAGTGTTTTAAAGTTAGCCATAAGCCAAATAAGAAAGTACAGTAGTATAACACGATGATGCACAAAGAACAGAACGTACAAGAGTGCGACGCAACATCAGCTCAATCAAGGCACTGCTGCTGGTTAACAAAAAAATTAATGGCATAAAAAAAACCGGGAACAAATCCCGGTTTTTTATCAAAAGTATTTTTATTAAAATGCTTTTTTCAGTTCGTACTTTTCTTCGTAACGGCTGTTTAATTGTTTTTGTTTGTTGTCCAAATCAATTTTACGGCCTTGTATAAAGGCTTCGGTAACATTGCTGGTACGCATGTCTAACAAATCGCCGCTGCTAATTACAATGTTGGCATCTTTGCCTACTTCCAGGCTACCGGTTTTATCGGCAATACCTAATACTTTGGCAGCATTTAAAGTGATGGCTTGTAAAGCTTCTTCTTTATTTAAACCGTAAGCTGCAGTGGTACCTGCATTAAAAATTACGTTACGGCCACGGTTATGGTCATCTTCATCAGTAATGGTATATAAAACACCGGCTTTGTGTAAAGCAGCCGCGGTTTTATAGGGTTGGTCAACATCATCATCTTTCATGGTTGGTAAGCGATGTGCCTGACTAAGAATTACCGATACGTTGTATTTTTTTAATAGGTCGGTTACTTTGTAACTTTCGCTACCGCCAACAATCACCACCTCAAAACCAAACTCTTTTACAAAATCAACTGCCGCCAGAATTTGTCTTTCGGTTTGCGCATGCACATATAATTTTTGTTTTTTGTCAAACAATTTTTTAGCCGCTTCAAACTTTAAGTTGGTTTCTGTTTTTGCAGGATTAGCTAAATAAGCTTTGGCTTCCTTGAAAAAAGTTTTTACGGTTTCAATAGTTTCTAAACCTTCTTTTACCGGATCGGCAGCAGGGCCGGCATTAGGGCCACCACGTCCGCCACCCATTCCGCCTCTAAAGCTGGGACGAGCCATTAACGATGGCAGGTATAAATGCATACCACCATCAGTTTGGTAAGCAGCATCCTGATAGCTCCATGCATCTAACTGAACAACAGATGAACTACCTGCTAATAAAGAGCCCTGAGGCACTACGTTAGCAAACAGTATTCCGTTAGAACGAAGTGTATTAATAACTTTTGAATCGGAATTATAAGCAACAATTGAACGTACATTAGGATTAATATCACCTATTTCACGTACATCGTTACTGGCACGGATAGAACCCGTTTCTAACAAACCTGTTTTGCTGGTTGGTAAAATAATACCCGGATAAACATGTTTACCGCTGGCATCTGTAACATGTACATCACCAACAGGTATAGGAAGGTTGGCACCAATTTTTTCAATCTTGCCTTTGTTAATAATAATAGTTCCATTTTCAATTACCTGCCCGTTACCTACGTGTATGGTAGCATTTTTTATAACAACCAGTTTGGTTTGTTCTTTAGCCGGCAATACGTTTGCCTGGCCAAAAGCCTGCGTACAAAACAAGCTTAATAGTATGATGAAATATTTTTTCATATTGTAAAAAGTTTAGTCGATTAAAGTTATTCTGCATCTACCACTAATAAACCGTGGTCATGACCATGATCCATACAGCTATGCATTAATGTGTAAGTAGGTTGTGCCGGTGTAACTGCAACACCCGAACGTTTCTCGCCATTCATTTTACGTACTAAACGTAAACGCTCTGCATCAACATCCTTTTGTATTTGTTCGTCTTTTGCACGATCAAAATACACCGTACCATCAACAATAGTGTAAACAGATTTTGCATAAATGCTTAACGGATGATTGCTCCATAAAACCACATCACCATCTTTACCAACTTTAATGCTACCTACTCTATCATCAACATGCAGCATTTTAGCAGGATTTAAAGTTACCATTTTTAATGCTTCTTCTTCTGTAACACCGCCATATTTTACCACTTTAGCGGCTTCCTGGTTTAAACGGCGGGCCATTTCAGCATCGTCTGAGTTAATGGCTACATTTAAACCTACTTTATGCATAATAGCAGCATTGTAAGGGATAGCGTCTTCTACTTCCACTTTATAAGCCCACCAGTCAGCAAAAGTTGATGCGTTTGAACCATGCTCTAACATTTTATCGGCTACTTTATAACCTTCTAAAATATGGGTGAAAGTATTGTACTTATAGCCCATTTTTTTAGCCATATCAATAGAGCCCAAAATTTCGCTTTGCACATAAGAGTGACAAGTAATATATCTTTTCTCTTCTAAAATTTCAACCAACGCATCCAGTTCAATATCACGACGCGGTGCTACTCTTGTCTTTTTATCTTTGGCTGTATTATAAGTAGCCCAGGCTTTTTGGTAATCTTTTGCACGGGTAAAAGCATCTTCCAAAACTTGCTCAACCCCCATACGTGTATCCGGATAACGCACATTACCGGTTGTACTGCTGGAACGTTTTACGTTTTCGCCCAAGGCAAATTTTATTTGACCAGTCCAGTTTTTAAATTTCAACTCTTCGTCATTAGCACCCCAACGTAATTTAATCAACTGCGTTTGTCCGCCAATTACATTAGCCGAACCATGTAAAATATGTGAAGTAGTAACACCACCGCTTAACTGGCGGTAAATGTTCACATCATCCGGATTAAGGTTATCGCCTATGCGTACTTCCGATGTTACACTTTGTGCTCCTTCATTAATAGAAGCAGCAGCAATATGTGAGTGTTCATCAATAATGCCGGCAGTAACATGTTTGTCGGTACCATCTATTACACGGGCACCACCGGCAGCAAGGTTTTTACCTACGCCGGCAATTTTACCGTCTTTAATTAATACGTCTGTATTTTTTAACACACCATCTTTCTCGTTTGTCCAAACAGTAGCATTTTTAATTAACAGCGTTTCCTGTTTTGGTTTTTGTTCAGCCGTTACGCCAAATGGCTCTAATGGAAAAGTTAACGAGCCTAAAGCAGGTGCAGCAGCTCTTTTAGTAGCTGTATCTAATTTAGGAGCCTCGGCAGTTACCAAACTGGCTGTCCAACTTAACGGATTACCCAATGAATCTGAACCTACACCATTCCACTCATCGCCACTTACAAAACCAGATAATTTAGTAGCAGTTACCGGTAGTTCTGCTGCACCGCCACGGCCACCACCACGAGGTCCGCCAGCAGGTGCACCCTCAGCTTGTGATGCACGACGAGTAGCAGGCGCAAAGTTTAATTTTACTTGTTTGCCATCAAAGCTAAAACGAGCATTCAAAGTATCTTTTGCATACAAGGTAGCAGCACTTGCACCGGTTACTTTTAAATTGTAGTTTTCTACACCGGCAGGTGTAGTAACCGCAATTTTATATAAACCTGTAATACCCGATACATCAGGTTTTACTTCGTATTTAATACCTTGAACGTAGTTGTATAAAATGCTTGTTTTTTCATTTAATAACGGACCATTGGTAATTAAAAAATTAGCCAGCTTACCGGCATCTAAACTACCTACTTTATCATATACACCCATTAAGGTAGCAGGTGTTTTGGTTAAAGCATCCAATGCTTTTGTTTCCGACAAACCATATTGAATTGATTTTTGCAAGCTGCTCCAAAACTGTGCAGGGCTGCGTAAATCGGCTGTGGTTAAAGCAAAGGGAATACCTGCTTTTTCAAAGGCCGCCGCATTTGTTGGTGCAAGCTCCCAGTGTTTCATATCACTTAACGATACATAAGCTGCATCATTCGGATCTTCTACATCCTGTGGTTGAGGAAAGTTTATTGGTAAAATAAACGAAGCATTAGTCGCTTTCATTTCCTGAATACGTTGGTACTCATTACCGCCGGCTTTAATTATATATTGTACACCAAACTCATCACCAATTTTGTCGGCACGTAGGTTATTCCATTTATCGTTTGCCTCAAAAATTTGTGGTAAAGCCAGGTTTTCGTTCCACGATTTTAAAGTAAGGTTCAAACCTTCGCTAGCCGGGCTTGTTTTATACCATTGCGCATCTAAAAATGTTTGACGCAACAAAGCAATAGTTCCCATCATTGAGCTTGGGTAGCTTTGCGATGAAGTTCCTTTACTAAAAGAGTAATGTGAAGACGCTTTTTCTTTAATCACAACCAGGTTTTCTTTTTGGCTGGCTAAGGTTACAACAGCACCTGTACCACGGGCAATACCATCTTTTACGTGTGTTAACACGGTACCAAAACCGGCATCACGCAATTGTTTTGCTTTGGCATCATCCACTGCAAAAACACGATAAGCATCCACCTCGGTTTTTAAAGCCTGGTTCCAGCCATAAGGTCCTTTTACATTGGTTTCCAACTGTGCCGAACGACCAAAGCCTCCTGTAACGGAAGGTCTTTCTGCGGCAGGAATACCGTAATCAGCATACATATCAATTAACGAAGGGTAAATAAATTTCCCTTTACAATCAACCACTACAGCACCGGCAGGAGCAGCAATACCTGCACCAACCTGTACAATTTTACCATCTTTAATAACTAATGTACCATTGGAAATAGTAGTGGCACCATCTTTTACAATGGTGGCATTGGTAAATGCATAATACCCGTGGCGGGCATCATTTACACCATTTTCCGGAAACGTAGGTTGCGCAACAACAGCTAACTGAATGAGCAATAAGTTTAGAAAGGCAAAGAAAAACTTACTGCGAGGACTGATTTTTCTCATTTGCAGATTTTTTTTGTATTAGACTACTTTTTCTCACAAATCCTTCGGAAATGTTAAAGTTTTAAAAGTATGATTTTCAACGCAGAGTACAATCAACATTTTATGAACGGTTTTTTGTGGTTTACCGGCTGCATAGCCCTGATTGATCGTCCCTTGCGACGCTCCGTTCAACTGTAGTAATGCTATTGGACAATTTTGCAGCATCCCGATTTTAATAGGGAAAAGTAATAATGCTGTTGGACAATTAACCATCATTTTCTTGTTTCAGAGTAATCCGTTAATAATCCATCCTTATTATAAAAATGACTATTCCTATTTAAGCAACAAATACAGAAATTTGAACTTTACCATACGTATCATTTTAACTAAGGTTATTGCCATAATAATGAAGCAGTCATTTACACTACCATCAATTACATTTTACTGTTTAAAAGCCTCAGTACTGCTATTAGTTTTATTAAACAACATAAACTTATTAGCTCAACAAAGCCATGAAAAATCAGGTGTGTTAACGGTGAAAAATAAGTTTCTAACCATAAAATTGTATAACAAGACCGGCAAAATTGATTATCATTTTAAAAATGGTTCCCTGTTTAAAAATACAATAGCCGCATTACAGGATGTACATTTTGGCAACTTTATTTCCAGTGAATACACCCAACACCATTATTCAACCATTAAAATAAATGACTCGTTGGGTAAAGGTTTGCAGATACAGTTTATGCATCAGGCAGCCAACAACCCGGTTAAGCTAATACAGCAAATTAAAATTTACAACCATCAACCATTTGTAATAATTGGTGTACAGGCATTGGCTTTAACACCCACTATTATTGAAACAAGAAATATTTCGCCTTTAACTATTTCACCTAAATATGCAGGAAAATTATTACTAAAAGAAGGTGCTAATTTTTTAACCGATTACCCATACGATAATGATAATTGGGTTGATGTATTATCTCAACAATGGCCTGCAAATAGTAAAACCGTTGCAGGAATAAGTTACGAGTTAGCATCAGTTTATAACCAACAAACAAATACGGGTTTTGCCGTTGGTAGTCTTTTACACGATTTTTGGAAAACTGGCATACAATATAGTACTGGCATTAATAGCAACTTGATAGATACCTTAATAATTTACGGTGGTGCTGCCACAAAAGACACCCCTTCCCTACCCGACTCATACGGTGGAAAAGATGGTACACATGATGTTATTGCCCACGGTACACAAAAAGGAATTGCGGTAACCGGACCATTAATCTATTTAGGAGCATCCGACGATATACGAAACGATTTAAAAAACTATGGTACTATTATTAAAACCATCACCGGTAATAAAAAATGGCAACAGCCTGCTCCTTTTTACTGGAACAGCTTTGGCGTAGAGGATGTATTAGGTTATAGAAAAACGATGTTACCAGATGGCGTAAAGTCAATATCCGATTTTATTAACACCTTGAAAAACTTTAATAAAACCACCAAGCCGGTTTTAAGCATTGACTCCTACGACCAAGATATATACTCCACGCAAATTTTACAATCAATTGGCCAACACGCACAAAACAATGGCCAACAAATGGGGTTTTATTTTATTCCTTTTGCTTTATGGACATGGAAAAACAGTATCCAACATGCTACCTTGAATTTAACTAATCACCCATTGCGTGATGTTATTTTATTAGATGACAAAAACAATTACGTACCCTATAAGGATGGTGACTGGGGAGCTTTTGCTATGGATCCTACACACCCATATGTAAGAGAATATATTATTAAACAATTATTAAAAGCAAAAGCCATTAATGCACGCTTTTTAAAAATAGATTTTTTAACTGCCGGTTCTTTAGAAAGTACCAGAAGGTTTAACCCCGAAATACGTTCCGGTAAACAAGCCTACAATTATGGTATGCAAATGCTGGAACATTTAACGGATTCTATTTTAGGCCCTGATGTATTTATTACACAAGCTATATCTCCGTTATTTCCGCACCAATATGCCCATACACGCTTTTTATCAACCGATGTATATTCTCATTTACGCAACGATGAACCCGGATTGCCACATTATGGTAGCACAAGTGCATCTATGATTAGCGCCACTCATTTTTGGTGGACACAAGGCAGTTTATGGCCTTACTCCAATATGGATGTTAGCGTTATGAAAAATTTTCAAAAAAACAAAGACATTAGTGAGCAGGATGTAAAAGTTCGTCTGTTTTCTATGATGGTGTTGGGTAGTGTATTTGGCGACGGCAGCGATTACCGAAACAAAATAGCTGCTGACAGAGCTCGTTACTTTTTAAATAATGAAAAAGTGTGTCAGTTTTTTAGTAACCCAAAAGCATTTACGCCATTAACCTTTCCCATTGGCAATGACCAATCCCAACAAATAAGTTTTTACTTAAACACTGATAATATTTTACTGGCTGCTTTTAATTTTTATACCGATAAAACCTACAAGGTTGTATTTAAACAAACCGATATAAAGTGGCAACAAAAAAACTATAAAGTGCAGGACTTTTTAACAGGTAAAACAATGGGTCATATAAAAAAAGGCGATGCAGCATTTAGTATAACTGTTCCTGTTAAAGATGCCATGATATTATCCTTAATAGAAGAATAAATTAAAAGATGTGAATAAATACTAGCCAAAAAGCCTTTTTGTAATTAGTAGGAAATTAACATAATGCCGAATAGAATTACCGAACGTACAAGTGAGTGACACAACAAAAGCCCAATCAAGGGTGGGACGTTGGTAAAAAAATATTATTATGTATTATCGGCCTTTAAAGTTTCTTTAGGGATTTAGGTCTGCAAGTAGTAATGCAGCCGATTCAATAAAAAATCACTTTGGTCTTGCTGCAACATTTACACCCCATGTTTCAGACGGCGTATTGCCCATGGTAAATACTAACTCCCCACCCGCTTCGATGGTGCTATGTTTAATGTAATTATTCAAATAAGGTTTACCATTTAAGGTTACTGATTGTATGTAAATGTCTTTATCTGATTGGCGTTTGGTTTTAACCGTAAACTTTTTTTGTTGCAACTGAATGGTAGCTGACGCAAACAAGGGGCTACCAAAAACATACACGCCATTAGCGGGATTTACAGGATAAAAACCTAAGGCGCTAAATACATACCAGGCCGACATTTGCCCACAGTCTTCGTTACCGGCATAACCTGCAGATGTTGTGTTGTACAATTCATGTAAAATTTTAGAAACATAGAGTTGTGTTTTAGCAGGAGCACCGGCATAGTTGTATAAATAAGCAACATGATGGCTTGGTTCGTTACCATGCGCATACTGACCAATAAAACCGGATGCATTGTTATTTACATGATCGCTTTTTTTATCGATGGTAAAAAAACTATCTAACTTTTGTACAAATTTGTTATCGCCACCCACCATTGTTATCAGGTTGTTTACATCATGTGGTACATACCAAAAGTATTGCCAGGCATTACCTTCGGTAAATGGATTGCCACCATTGGCTCCGTATTGAAAAGGATCAAAAGGTTCCAGCCATTTTCCTTTATCATCTTTTGCCTGAAAAAAATTACTGGCAGGATTGAAAATGTTTTTATAAAAGCCGGCACGTTTCATAAAATATTTATAGTCTTCCATTTTATTTAACCGCTTGGCTAATTGTGCTACACACCAATCATCGTAAGCCATTTCTAAAGTGATAGACACTGATTGTGTTTGAATATTCTCGGGCATATAACCATACTTTTCCCATACATCGAAAGGCGAATTTAAGTGTGACTGCAAAGATGATTGCTTCACTGCTTGATATGCTTTTTCTATATTAATACCGGAAATATTCTTTTGAATAGCATCAACAATTACCGGTATGGAGTGGTTACCTATCATACAATAATTATCCTGCCCCCACAATTGCCATATAGGCAAGTACCCATAAGTATCGTATTGCGAAATAAGACTGTTTACAAAATCGGCAGTACGTTTTTTTTGTAACAACGTATATAAAGGGTGTACAGCCCGGTAGGTATCCCACAACGAAAAAGTAGAATAATGTGCTGTATTGGCAGGCAGTTTGCGTGTGGTAAAATCAGCAGCCATGTATTGTCCGTTTACATCGGACAAAGTATTGGGCTGTATAAACGTATGGTATAATGCGGTATAAAATATTTCCTTTTGTGTTTCGGTAGCGGTTACATTTATTTTTTGTAACTCGTTATTCCATGATTTTCTGGCGGCTTGTTTTATTGTATTAAAATTCCACTCAGGATTTTCTGCCTGTAAATTTTGTTTTGCATTGGTAGTACTTACCGGCGAAAGCCCAACCTTAACCAATAATGGTTTTGTACTGTTACTAAATTGCAGGTAAGCTTTTACGGCGGTACCATTAACAACATTGGTAGCATTTTTTACATGGTTACCATCGGTTAAAATACTGGTAACAATAGGCTGCGAAAACTTTGCATAAAAATATACCTTACGTAGTTTTGCCCAACTGCTTACAATACGATATCCTTCGATGGTATAAGCATCAACAAGTTTTATTTGTGCTTGCGTTATTCTAAAACTCCAGCTTCCTTTATCGGCAGAATGATTTAAGTCTATTAATAAGTTATTGTTTGTTCTTTGCGGATATTGGTATTGATGAAAACCGGTTCTGGTAGTAGTTGTTAATTCAGCATTAATATTATAATCGTTTAACCTAACCTGGTAATAACCGGCTGTTGCTTTTTCATCGTTATGTGAGAAGGTAGATACCGGTTGTTTACCATTATACAATTCACCGGTAAAAGGCATTAGCAATACATCAAACAATTCTGCTACGCCGGTACCACTTAAATGTGTGTGACTAAACCCATAAATTTTATCGTCGTTATAATCATAACCAGATGCAGTAGCCCAACCCGGCTCAGACCTTGTATCGGGGCTTAACTGTACCATACCAAATGGCGAAGTAGCGCCGGGAAAATTATTGCCGGATAAACTACCGTTAACTGCTCCTGTGCCAATAAAAGGATTTACATAATCGACAGGTTGTTTTACCTGTGCATATGCGTGTGTAAATAATAAAATAAAAATACAGGTAACTGAAAGTTTTATAAAGTGGTTGGAAAACATAGCCTTGCAAAATCGTTTGATGAAGGAAACAAAAATACTTTTGATTACTGCACCAATAAATGGACAAAGGAGCTAACATGATGGACTTTTACTACCCTACCAATATGTAAAACAGTGATTTATGAATGAAATAAAAATTGGCACCAATATTGGAATATTACTGGCGTATTGCAATACAAAAATATTTAATCATTAAAAATACTACTAATGAAAAAACTATTTAGTACCCTGGCAATTGTGTTACTTACTGTAAGCTTATTTACTTCTTGTAAAAAAGATGATGATCCTGCTGATAACGATTTATTTGTAGGAACTTATCGTGGAAGTGTTGCTTATAATACTGACACTGAAAACATTTCAACCGCAGATGGTTCTGTTACAGTGGTAAAGGTTGGCGATAAATACAACTTTGCATTCTCTAACAGTATTCCTGATATTAACGGAATAGAGTTTGCAGAAGATGGCGATAATACTTACATCAATATTGGTAGTACTGAAACCAGTTATATTAGAATTACAGCTTCATCATTAGACATCTTATACTTAAAAGATGGTAAACGTTGGACAGCTGATTGTACGAGGTAATTATTGAGTAATGAATATTGGAAATTTAATAATAAGGGTTTGTTAATTGATGAAGGAAACTTACACAATGCTCAAACAATTTGACAATTAGATGATTTGGAAATTTGGAAATGAGGGTTCACCATTTTAGTAGGACACCTACACAATGCTCAATAGAATTACCGAACGACCCCGATTAAAATACGGGGTACTGCAAAGTGGCCAATAGAATTGTTGCAGCACAAGTGAGTGACACAACAGAGAACAATTTGAAAATTAGATAATTTGAAAATGTGCTAATGAGGTTTTCAGAGAAAGTTGGAAACTTACATCATGGTGAGTAGAATTACTGGACGTACAAGAGTGCGACGCAACCAAACTCCCCTTTAGGGGCTGGGGGCATAGTAGTAATGAAGTAGATTACATAAATTTACTACACATATAAAAAAGCCCCGGAATAATATTTCGGGGCTCTTTATTTTATTTCTTCTTTTGTTGTGCTTCACGCATTTTCTTTTGTTGTTCCTGCATTTCTTCTACACGTTGTTGCCATTTTGATTTTTGTTTTGGCTTCTTCCGGTTCTCTTCAATTTTTGCAAGTATTTTGTTATGGTCAATAATATAATTCTGAATAACAAACTGCAATGCCAGCGTAATTAAGTTAGATACAGTATAGTACCAGGTTAAGGCCGATGGTAGTCTGTTGAAGATAAATAATAAGAAGAATGGGAAAATATAAGGCATCCATTTTAACAACGGATTACTTTGATCTGGCGACATGCTCATACTATAAATAGAAATAAGCAAACTGGTTAACACAGCCGTAATGGTGAATAAACTTAAGTGATCGCCCAATAAAGGAATATGGAAACCAAATTTAATGGGTGCATCAAAAGCCGATAAGTCGGTTGACCATAAGAAATCGGCACCACGTAAATCAACGCTTGAGTTAAAGAAACTATACAATGCAAAGAAGATTGGAATTTGCAATAAAGCAGGAATACAACCTCCTAACGGATTTACACCGGCTTCTCTGAACAACTTCATTTGCTCCATGCTCATTTGTTGCTGATCGCCACCAAATTTTTCACGTAGCTTGGCTATTTCCGGACGCAAAGCTTTCATTTTTGCACCGCTTAAATAACTTTTGTACGATAAAGGAGAAATTAATAAACGTATAAACAAAGTAAGTAGCGCAATTACTAAACCAAAATTGCTTACAAAGCCTTTAATAAAATTCCAAACCGGTAATACAATATAACGGTTAATGGGCTCAACAAAAGCGTATGGCCCCTGACCAAGGTTTACCAAATCTTCAAAGCCCTGACCTTCGTTTTTCAGAATTTTAAAATCGGAAGGACCATAAAAAATCTGGAAAGGAACAGTAGCGGTATTACCTGCTGCAACTTTCAATTTCATATTAGCTGTTGATTTAACAACGGTTTGGTCTGTTTCGTTTTCAGGAATAGTCCATTCCATTTCACCGGAAGCAAATTTGTCGTTAGCCACCAGGAAGGTATTAAAGAAACGTTGACGAACGCCTATCCATTGTACAGGACCTTCGTTAAACTTAATGCTATTACGTCTGATAATAGTATGGTAATCAAAATCGCCATTTTCAATATAACCTATCTGCGTATTTTCTTTTTCAAAAGACAATGATGTTTCTTGTTGATGCGCTACATACTGCCAGGTAAGGTTTAAATCTCCTTGCGTTAATAACTGTCCCGGTTCGTTTAATACAACATCAAACCCAATCATGTAATCGTTAGGTTTAATAGTATAACGGTGTGTAATAGCGTTGGTAACATTACCGCTATCGCCTGTATTTAATGTAAAGCTGATGGTTTGTAAACCTTCGGCTAATTTTTGAACTGGACCGGTTTCAAAAAACAGGTTAGCAGTTTCTGAAGTTTGGTTATTAGCCGTGTTAATACGGTAGCTTAATTTATTAAATGCATCAGCCGCCAGTTTAACCGGAAGACTGTCAATGCCTTTAAACTTTTTCAACTCAACACCAACCGGCTGACCACCTTTGTTAGAGAAGGAAATTTTAAATAATTCGTTTTCTACAGTAGTAATAGCTTCGGTACCATTAGCAGCATTAGGAAAACGTCCAGCCTGTGAAATATTATTTTGCGAATCAGCTACAGCCTGTTGCTGACGTACTATATTTGAATCAACCTTAGGTTGGTTTGCTCTAACAATAGAATCTTCACGAGCTTTTTCTATTTGCTGCTGCTTCTGATGTTCCGCCTGCTGCTTATTATTAAAGTAAAAGAATAAAAAAAACAATATGGCCAGTAGAGAAAAGCCAATGACGGTATTACGATCAAATTTCATTTCAAGTAATTTATTTCCAACACTATAAAATAAGAAGACAGCGGTGGTATTTTTAAAGCCGCAAAGATAGGGAGTTTGAGCTGTTTTTATGTGCAGAAATGAAGTTCGGTTACAGCTTTCAATAAATGGTACAAAAAAGCCCTTTTTCAATAATTGAAAAAAGGCTTTTACGGTATAAAATTCTAATTATTAATTATTTACACTTTCCGATGGTTTGGCTGTTACCACATTTGAGCTACGTTCTTGCTTTTCTTTTGCAGCCTTAATAAAGCTTACAAAAATAGGTTGCGGATTTTCTACCGTACTCTTTAACTCCGGGTGATACTGCACGCCAATAAAAAACGGATGATTGGGTAATTCAATAATTTCTACCAATCCGGTATCGGGGTTTTTACCACTGGCTTTCATACCGGCTTGTTCAAATTGTGCCAGGTATTTATTGTTAAACTCCCAACGGTGACGGTGACGCTCGCTTATTGGCGAATAACCATAAATACTATGCGCTAATGTGCCGGGTTCCAACTCACAAGGATAGGCTCCCAAACGCATGGTACCACCCATAGCTGTCACTTTTTTCTGCTCTTCCATTAAGTCAATCACCGGGTCTTTGGTATCGGCTACCATTTCGGTAGAATGTGCATCTTTTAACCCAATTACGTTACGGGCAAATTCAATGGCCGCCATTTGCATACCTAAACAAATACCAAAAAACGGCAGGTTATTTTCACGGGCATACTTCACTGCCGATATTTTTCCCTCTACACCACGCAAACCAAAGCCGGGGGCTACCAACAAACCATCAAGGCCGGCTAGTTTTTCACCCACATTTTCATCCGTAATATATTCGCTGTGTACGTTTACAATTTGTACCAAACATTCATTGGTGGCACCTGCATGTACAAACGACTCTAATATAGATTTATAAGCATCCTGCAACTCCAGGTATTTACCAATTAAACCAATGGTTACCTTGTTTTTAGGGTATTTCAATTTATCCAATACCTCTTTCCATCTATTCAGTTCAGGCTCTTTGTAAGAAGTAATACCAAATTTTTTCAAACAAATTACATCCAGCTTTTCACGCAACATCAACATTGGCACTTCGTAAATTGTTTGGGCATCTATCGATTCTATAACTGCCTCCGGTTTTACATTACAAAACAGGGCAATTTTTCGGCGTATTTCCGGGTTCAAAGGTCTTTCCGTACGGCATACAATAATATCAGGGTGTACACCTTCCTGGCTTAACATTCTCACACTATGTTGTGTGGGCTTGGTTTTTAGCTCTTTGGCCGCTTTTAAATAAGGTATCAGGGTTAAATGTACCACCACGGTATCTTCTTCCGGCAGTTCCCATTGCAATTGGCGCACAGCTTCCACAAAAGGTAAACTTTCAATGTCGCCAACCGTACCACCAATTTCGGTAATCACAATATCGTACTCGCCTTTTTGCCCTAATTGCAGCATACGGCGTTTAATTTCGTCGGTAATATGTGGCACCACCTGTACGGTTTTACCCAGGTAAGCCCCTTCTCTTTCTTTATTGATAACCGTTTGATAAATACGGCCGGTAGTAACATTATTAGCCTGCGAGGTAAAAATATTCAAGAAACGTTCGTAGTGTCCCAGGTCAAGGTCGGTTTCGGCACCGTCTTCGGTTACATAACACTCGCCATGTTCGTATGGGTTTAATGTTCCCGGATCCACGTTAATATACGGGTCAAACTTTTGAATAGTAACCCTCATTCCTCTTGCTTGCAACAGTTTTGCCAGCGATGCAGCAATAATTCCTTTACCCAACGACGATGTAACACCACCTGTTACAAAAATGTACTTAGCCATAATATTTATTTCAATACAAAAAATTCAAAAAAATAGAAGCCCATCCGTACTACTACGACAATTTTTAAAAAATCTCAAAAATTCAGGAATTTAAGGCCTATCTATCAGACCTACAGGATGTTATTAACAGAAAAAATCTGTGAGGTCGTGCAAAGCTACATGATATTATTTTCCTGTAAAAATTTATGTGGTACTAATTCAGAAATCTAAGTGGTTAAAGCGGCGGTATTTTTATTATTAACCCGGCTGCAGAATATATGGCATCGTCCCTTGCGTCGATTTCTATGGTTTTAGCAAATTATATTGGTAGTTTTTTTCATAAAATCGTTTATTATGTACACAAGCAAAAATTCTCATTACTAATTTGTTCCTTATTGCATTTAG
>PJTT01000273.1_pt1 | contig 61556 bp, 49 predicted proteins | sample 1512261 | NCBI WGS metagenome assembly PJTT01 (sample SAMN08177685, study PRJNA422409) | Soil metagenome, whole genome shotgun sequencing project. | isolation source: Soil (2) enriched on wood chips | place: USA: Madison | collected 2015-01-15 | reverse complement strand
TGTAACCGTAAACGCTGCACCTAACCAAGCACCGACTGTAAGTGCAGGTAATAATGTAAGCATAACTTTACCTACTAATAGTGTTACCTTAAGAGGTACTGCAACTGATGCTGATGGTACAATAGCCAGCGTACAATGGCGCAAAGTTAGTGGTCCAACAAGTTTTACTATTGTATCACCTACACAATTACAAACAGTAATCAACGGTTTAACACAAGGTGTTTATAGTTTTGAGTTAACTGCAACAGATAATAGCGGAGCAACTGCAAAAGCTATAGTAAGTGTAACCGTAAACGCTGCACCTAATCAAGCTCCTACTGTAAGTGCGGGTAATAATGTAAGTATAACCTTACCAACAAATACAGTTACTTTAAACGGTACTGCAACTGATGCTGATGGTACAATAGCCAGCGTACAATGGCGCAGAGTAAGCGGCCCTGCTAATTTCAATATAGTATCGCCTACACAATTACAAACAGTAATCAACGGTTTAACACAAGGTGTTTATAGCTTTGAGTTAACTGCAACAGATAATAGTGGGGCAACTGCAAAAGCTACAGTAAGTGTAACGGTTAATGCTGCCAGACCTGCGGCAAACATACCTCCAGTAGTAGATGCCGGTGAGGATATTGTTCTTGCTTTACCGGAAAGTAGTACCACTTTGCAAGGTAGTGCAACAGATGCTGATGGGACGATAGTATCAAAACAGTGGCGAAAAATTAGCGGTACTAATGCTACTATTGTTGATGCAACAGAATATAAAACCGAAGTAGTTGACCTTGAACTGGGAACATACGAGTTTGAATTAACGGTTACAGATAATAACGGAGCAATTGCCAAAGACACTGTTTCTGTTTTAGTTAAACAAGGTAAGGCTGCTATTAGTATTACAATGTATCCAAACCCGGTAAGTACGCAAGATGTTGTAAATCTTTCTATCACATCTTCATTCAGTCATAGTAGAGGTGTCATTTTGGTTACTGATTCAAAAGGCATTTTCGTATTGCAGAAAAACTTCGCAGCTGCTCCAGGAGTTGTAACAGAAAAACTAAATATATCATCTTTACCAAAAGGTATTTACTTTATTAGGGTAGGAGTAGATAAAGAATTTAAAACAATTAAATTGATTAAACAGTAAAGAGTTTTTTATATGTTGTCAGCTGTAGTGCTACTATCATCGTTCCTTGCGTCGCACTCTTCAGCTGTATAACTTTATTCAACATACTACGTATAAAAATTTTAGTAAGGTAATTAGACTTTAGTATTGCAATCATAACTAATGATATAGTCTAAGTTTATATTAATTAATGTTCACAATTATAAATTAAATAAAAAGGGGCCAACAAATTTGTTGGCCCCTTTTTATAGTTATTGTACTCCTGAAATTTAATTATTTTTTTAATATTTTCTTAGTTTCCAATAAAACACCGTCCTCATAAATTGCTAATAAGTAATATCCTTTTGCAAGTTGGTGTGTGTTGATAGTTGTAGTTCCAGCTTGTGCTTGTTGGGTTAGTATAGTTCTACCATACATATCAGATAAAGCAAGCGATAACTTGCTGGTTTGAGAGTTAACAAAAAGCTCTCCTTTTACGGGGTTAGGGTAAACTGTAACATTTACCAAGCTACCTTTATTAAACTTAACAAATCTTGTATCAGAATATTTACTTTTTCCGTCAATATCTATTTGTTTTATACGGAAGTAATTGGTTTTGCTTTTATCCGGGCTATTAAAAATGTATGTATATTTTTTAGTCGAAGTACTATTTCCTTGTGCATTAATTTTAGCAATAGGCGTGTACTGGTTAGCACCATCAGTACTATGTTCAATAACAAACTCTAAAGAATTTTCTTCTGATAAAGTTTCCCAGGTAAGCTCTATATTATTATTTTTTAAACGAGCCTCAAAACCGCCCCAAATAACAGGTAAAGGGAAAAGTGCTATTTTCTCTATGGCTAAAGAAGTTGTAGTAGTGCCAGTTTTTGAATAGTTGGTTTGAACATTTACATTATTAATATTTAATCCTGTAAAAGAACCTGTCAGGAGACTGTTGTAAGTACCAGTGGGGGCAGGGGCATTACCGGGTGAGATATCAATTACGTTAATTATAACATTACTTAAATTTGAGGTAGGTGTACCAGCTAAAATATTTAACTGGTCATATCCAGTACCTGCACCAGAACCGTTTAAAATTTCTAATTCAACTGTTGCAGCCTGATTATGTAATGTTAAGTTACTTACAGTTAATACACCGGGAGAAGATCCGGGTTTAACAGTTCCATTATTTGTTACAGTGTTAGTTAATCTAAATTCGCCGGTTCCGCTAAGCACCCCTGTAGATGAGTTAGTGAAAGCTACGGATGTATTGTTGAAAACTCCATTACCAATTTTATGCAATGTACCATTGTTTACAAACGAGTTGGTGCCTGAATTTCCTAAACCACGGGATGTTGGTAAATCGGCATAAAAATTTATAGTACCATTGTTGGTAAAAACAATATTTGAGTTTAGTATAATACTGCCGCCACCGGGTTGGTCAGCATGCCAATTCATTAAACCATTATTTATTAAGTTAGCACCAAGGTTTTTATTTATACCAGCAGGAAGATTGGCAACTCCAGTAGCCGCAATTGTAGTTGGTAGATTGATCCGCCCATTTACCCAGTCTAAAATATTATTTACAAGTAGTCGGCCGGTACCTGATATGAAATTAGTGGTGCCTGTTGTACCAAGTAATAGGGTGCCATTAACTATTAAATCATTTACTGCAGGTGCACTTTCATTAACTGTAAGGGTGGTACCCGTTGGACCTGTAATACTTAATGTTGCGCCACTATTTACTATAATTTGATCGGCCGTTCTATTAATTGTTACCGATACATTATTACGAATAGTGATACCATCAGAGTTGGCATCAGTAGGAACTACAGTAGCGGCAGCCCAGGTTGTTCCTCCGTCAGTTGAATGTTCCCAAATACTAAGCGTACCCCAAGTACCATTGCCTGTACTTCGATAAAGGTTTTGAGCTTGTAATAAAGAACTAGAAGAAAAAAATACAAATACTACTGCAAGGGCATGGGTAAATTTAAGTTTCATGACTAAACTTTTAAGGTAACTAATTAGATTATAGGGAGGTTAAGCTCTTAAGTGGTTAGCAAAAAAGCTTCGTAGAAATCAGATTAGTTTAGTCATGATGGGCATTGGGAGATTAATGCGGTATAAAAGTAGGTAGAAAAAATGAATGTGATAAAAAAAACTAGTATTACTACTTAATTATAGAAGTGGTGCAACCCAAAATTTTATCTAAATGGTTTATAATGAGGATTATGTGCAAGAGCCAGCATTGGCTTGTCGCCGCTACTATCGCCATAAGCACTTATTGTATTGTACTCGGCTAAATTGTATTGATTAGCTATACGATTAACCTTTTCTTGTCCGTGACAATTTTTTCCCTGAATTTTTCCTGTAAGAGCGCCATCTTTAACAAGAAGTTTCGTCGCTATTAAAGTTAACCCTAAAGAATTACTCCAAGGAAAAATCCAATTTTCGGGAGATGCGGAGACGATAACAACCTCTGTATTTGCAGCCAAAAGCGTTTTAATTTCTGCTATGGCAGCGGGACGTAATAAAGCAGGAAGTTTTTGTTTTACAAAGTTTTGACTGTATTGTTCAAACTGGTTAAGGGATGTGTTATGGAAAAAATATGTCAATATTTTTTCCTTCGCAACCTGATTACTGATTAGTTTGAGTTTAAAAGCTATTAAATAAGGACTGTTAAGTAAAAAGCCAATATAAAAAGACAATGTTCCTTTACTAAATTTTATAAACTCCAGTAAGGTGTCCTTGGTGGTAATGGTACCATCAAAGTCGAAAAAGGCAATTTTTTTCACAGCTTTTTCTTTTTAAATATAAACTCAGGTACGATTGTTATAATACACATTATCCAACGCCAAAACCATTTGGTGTAAATAATATTTTTTTTCTTTTTTACCGCTGTAAAAACACTGTTGGCTACATCTTCCGGCTGGGCCGTTAGTATTTTAGGTAGGTTTAAGTCTGCAGTCATTTTTGTGTTTACAAACCCGGGTAAAACTGTTACTACATGCACACCGTAATGGTAAAGCCTGTTTCGCAATCCGGATAAATAAGCTGTAAAACCTGCTTTTGCACTACCGTAAATATAATTGCTTTGTCGGCCACGTAAACCTGCTACAGAACTTATGCCCACAATGGTTCCGTTTTTTTGTTTTTCAAAATCGGCAGCTATTATGTTTAAAATATTTACAGGGCCTGTGTAGTTGGTATGTAAAGTTTTAAATGTTTCTTCCGGGCTACTAATTACTTTTTCATTGTCGTTCATGTAGCCAACAACACATATTACAATTTCAGGTTTTTGGACTAAACTATCGTAAAATGATTGATGTGTATCAAACGCAACAGCATCAAATTGATGTGAGCTGCATTGTACCTTGTAGCGTATTTGAATATCTGATTGTAATGGCGATAACTGTTCTGTGCTTCTACCAGCAAGCTGTATATTATAACCACTTGATGCAAATTTTTTTGCAATGGCAAAGCCTATATCTGATGTGGCGCCTAGTATTAATACGGATGACATGTTTTGTTTTGGTTTAGTTGGGTAGTAAGTAAATAAAACTTACTACAAGTATGACTTTATTTTCATTGTACACTATTTGCTGATAAGCGAACAGAATTTGCGAAATAAATTCGGGATGCTGCAAAAAAGCCAAATAGAATTAATGCAGTTGAACGGAGCGTCGCAAGTAAAGTTCAATCAGGGTACAAAAGCTGGTAACAAAATTAAAAATTAAAATATGGTTAACTCTTTCATATATATAATAGCAAAAAAACTGGCTGCCCAAAGCAGTAAAACTATTTGTATAAAACGGTCTTTGTACAGAATTTTGGTTGGTGAGCCTGAGTCGGATAAAACGAAAATTATTTGTAAATATCGCATAATTCCGGCCATTACAAACAGGCAAGTATAATATAATCTATGTGTACCGTAACGTTGCATTACTTCGGCTGACATGGTGTACATGAAATACGCTACAATAATAACAGCACAAATTAAGGCGATGAGCGTATTTAAAAATTCAAGGTTATAACCTTTTATTGATTTGCGCATATCCTCTCCGGAACTAAGTTTAAGTATAACATCGTCGCGGCGTTTACCAATGGCCATAAAAAGTGCGAGTAAGAAAATCATAATAATAATCCACTCTGATAAGGCCACTTGCGAAATAACGGATCCGGCTTTAATACGAAGCACAAAGCCTGCGGCTAATATTACAATATCGAGTATGGAAATATTTTTTAGTCCAAAGGAGTAACCCAGGTTTATAACATAATAAATGGCTAAGATGAATAAAAACTTGTCGCGTATGTACCAAGCCAAACCAAAGGCAAAAATGATAAGACATACAGCAATAACCAGTGCTATAGATTTAGAAACTGCACCACTGGCAAGCGGACGAAACTTTTTAACCGGATGTTTTTTGTCGTCTTCAATATCCCGATAGTCGTTTAAAATGTAAATGCTACTGGCTGCAGCGCTAAAAGCCACAAAACCTAATAATACGCTTAACACCTTGTTGATATCAGCTATTTCACCGGCAAAAAAAAGCGGAATAAATAAGAAAGCGTTTTTTGCCCAATCTTTAGGACGTAATAGTTTTAAATATGCCACGAGGTTTAATATTGGGTACCAAAGTACAAACTTATACTTATAATTTATAATATCGCTTTTACTATTATAAATTTTACTATAAGTTTACACCCAAATTAAGCCCCCATGACTGCTAAACTTTCATTTCTAGAGAATAAGAAATTTTTGTCTGTTGCTCCTGTTTTTATAATTTTTTTATTAGCAATAGTTCCATTGTTTAATACTTTTCCTTACAGGGTTAATATTTTTTTATCGTGGGAAGGCGCTTATCGTATTAGTAATGGTGAGTTGCCATTTAAAGATTTTGGTACACCACTTGGCGGCATGTATTGGGTTATTCCGGGTATATTTTTTAAAATTTTTGGCGCACAAATGATAACGCTTGTAAAAGCACAAGTGTTTATAAATATATTATCGGGCCTGGCATTTAGGTCTATTTTAAAAAGCTTGGGTATTAGTAGTGCCATAAGTTTTGTTGCTATACTATTATACTGCTTATCTTTTTCATTTTTTAATTTTTGGCCTTGGTATAACCATACCGTTATTGTTTATGAAATGATGGGGCTTGCATTTTTATTCAGGGCTTTATTGGTGGTAAAAAATAATAAATGGATAATACTGCATCTTGTTTTGGCAGCCTTTTTTATGGTTTGTTCGTTTTTTACTAAACAGGATGCTGGTGCAATGGCATTTTTATTAGGAGCAGGTTTTAGTTTGTATTATAGCTTACAAACTAAAAAGTGGCTGAATTTTATAGTTTATGTAGGTGCTTTTTTATTGATATTTCTACTGTTTATATTACCAGTAGTTAATAATGGATTTGGTTATTGGTTTAACCATGGACAAGCACCACACTCTGCACGTATTTCAAGCTTTGATATGTTGAACGAGTTTTTTGCTTCATCGCAATGGATTAAATTTTATGTTTTTGTTATTGCTATACTTGTTTTTGCCAGGTTTAAACAATGGAAACAATTGTGGAGTAGCCCTAGGGAGATGCTTTTTTTATTACTTACACTAGGTATGTTATTGGAAGCGGCAGTTTTTCAGGTAACCAGTTATACGCCGCCGGATAACAATATATTTTTTCACAGTTTTGCGGTAGTATATATTTTATACCAGTTAAAAAATGTGGCAGGTGAACAAATTTCTAATTTAAAAATACTGGTTATTGGTTGTGCTGGTATTTTGTTATGGTGGAGTGGTGTGTATTGGAAATATATGAGCCGTATTATCCAAAAAAGTAAGCCTGAATTTGTTAAACAGGGTAGTACAGGTTTGGATGATCAAGAAAATATTGTTAATAAAGAAACCTATATGATTAACCTTGCTCCGGTAGATAGTAATATGATACCTGAGTCGGAGTGGCGTTTTTCACGTTTTAAAGCCTTTAATAAAATATACATGCCACAACCAACTATTGATGGTATGGAAAGGTTACTAAATATGGATTTAGTGAAAAACGGGAAAGGAGAACTAAACGTGTTAAATATGAGCGAACTAACCCCGTTAGCGGTTGAAATGCCTTATAAATTAGAACGCGGTAATCATTATCCCTTATGGTACCATTTAGGTGTTGGTATGTTTAATAAACAAGCCCAAATGTTTGAACAACGAATTATAAAAAACGAATACGACCTGGTATTATTTGAATACATACCATCATTAAATAACTTTTATCCATTCAGGGTTCGTGATACCTTGTTACAACATTATAATAAAATTGATGCCTTTCCAGCACCACGACGTGGAGAGACAGCCGGATCTATTGAGGTCTATATAAAAAAGTAAGGGGTTTATTTATAACTTATCTTCTCCAAATCAATACCTCTTATATTCTCTACCTTAAAAGGCTTACCGTCTTTTGGGCGGATAATTACATTTTCAAATGTCCAATTTTCAGAGTAGGAAATTGGTCCTGATTCATTTACGGTTAAGTCAATATTTTTAAAGTGAATATTACTTACGTACGAGTAGGGTAACCCTGTGCTGCTAAAAGCCAACAAAGCCCCTTTTGAGTGTATGTTAGATATATGAATATTGCGAAATACCGGACGGCCTTGCTCCGGCGTTACAACCGTTAATAATTTATTCCAGTGTGGCGGTGCATTAGTACTATCATAACCAACCGGAAGTTTTGAGTAGCTATAGGTTGGGTTCCAGTTCATGTTAAACTTAATCGCATTTTTTACACTATCCATGGTAATGTTACGTATATGAATATCTTCTACCGTACCGCCACGTGTAACGGCCGATTTTATATGAAATGCATTACCTGTACCAATGGCTACTAAATCAGTTGCTAATACATGCCTGATGCCGCCACTGGTTTCACTGCCTAAGGTTACCAAGCCTCCACCACGTCTGGCCAGACTATTTCTTATCACCACATATTCCGTTGGTCTGTTCACCCGTAAGCCATCAGCATCTCGTCCTGCTTTTAAACAAAAATTATCATCATTACAATCAATATCACAATTCTGTATCAATACCCAGCTCGATGAATCTACATCCACACCATCAGTGCTTGGCCCATGACCATCTTCGTTGTTGCGAATAATAATTCCATCAACCGTTATTTTGGTCGAGTATAATAATTGTACGGTCCAAAAGCCGGCATTTTTTACCGTAATATCTTTTATGGTTACATCAGTAGCGTTTTGTGTTAAAATAGTACGTATACGTTTTACATCATAATCAACTACCCAACGCAAACCTTTTGGCTCATATTCGTTACGGCGGGTGCTCCAATATTTATCCCAGCAAAATTTACCACGGGCATTAATAACACCTTTACCGGTAATGGCTGCGTTTTTTACATCAATCATATTAATTAATGCAGCAGGCCATTTCATTTCAATACCGGCAACACGTGTGTCAATATCCGGGTAATCATCAAAGTTTTGCGATCCCAATATCAACACACCTAAATCAATACGCAAATGCACATTGGTTTTTAAAAATACTGATCCCGTAACATAAGTACCCGGACGAAAAACAACTATACCGCCGCCATTTTTTGCAGCCGCATCTACTGCTGCTTGTATGGCTTTTGTATTTATGGTTATGGTGTCGCTTACGGCACCGTAATCGTTCACATAAAATAATTGCTGCGATTTAGGAAACTTTTTAGCGCCAACTTTTTTGGCCCATTTAGGCTCGGGCATTTGTGCAAATAGGGTAGTACTATTTATAGATAACGATATAAATAAAAGGAATAGTAAAGAGGCGTTCAATATACGCATGGCAAAATCAATCGTTTAGTAATTGTTTAAAGATAGTGCTTACAAAAGGCAGGCTATCCTGAAGCATCCTGCGTTTTTTTATGTTATCGGCTGCAGTACTACTATCATCGTCTGTTGTGTCACTCACTGCACCGTTCGGTAATTCTATTGGGCATTGTGCAAGTTTACTATAAATGCATAAAATTTTTTACCACGGAGTTGCGCAGAGGGTTTACACAGAGTTGCACAGATAAGCTACCAATCATTGAAAAAAGTGTAACGCCGTAACAAACTCTTAATACAATTAACCATTAACTAATAACGATTAACTAAACTGCTGATTAGCGAACAGAATTCCCGAAACAAGTTAGGGATGCTGCAAATTGTCAAATAGCATTGGTGCAGCAGAACGGAGCGTCGCAACGTCAACTCAATCAGGGCACTAAAGCTGGTAACATAATCCTACTATAAACTTCTCTCTAACTTCCGGTCTTTCTGACTAACGGTCTTCCCGACTTCTCTCCTTACTCTTTCCCTTGCGTAGCTACCGGCCAGTTATCTGTTCTAAATGGTGTAGCAGGTAATCCTGCGCTATTATACAATTCAGCTTGTGGTACTTTGCTCCAGTTAAACCTTACAGCAAGTGGCGTATTAATTTCGTTGCTCCAAACGGTAACGGTGTTGCCTTTTATAATGGCTTGCGCAGGTACAAATTTTTTATCGCTACCGGCAATTACAAACTCCTGCAATGGTTGATTATTCAATGCAATTAATCCTTTTGCGTTTGTAAAAGCTATAATTATTTTATTGCCTTTTACTTTCATGCTTTTGTAAACAGGTCCGGATGTTTCGATAGCTTTTTTACCGTACTCATTTTTTAAAGCCCAAAGCGATAAACGTTTTCCTATCACTTCTTTATTACGTGGATGAATATCTACAGAATCACCATAATCGGTACTCACCACCATGCCCGTATGTTTAGTTGTTTGCCAGCTATACAATTGTGCTTCTCTTATTTCTGGTGGCTGACTACGATGCGGTGCAATTTGCACAAAATAAAAAGGCAGTTTGTTGTTATGCCAATCTTGTCTCCAGCCAGTAATCATAGCCGGAAACAAACGCCTGTATTGCCATGCACGATCAGCGTTTGATTCACCTTGATACCAAATAACACCTTGTAACGTATAAGGTATTAATGGCGCAATCATACCATTGTATAATTTGCCCGGCGATTTGTTATGGTTAGGACCAACTGGTTCTTTGGGTGCGCCTTTTTTATTACTGCTGGTATCGGCCTTCCATTTTTCGTAACTGGTTTTATATTTTGCGTAAGCCGCCGGATATTTTTCTATCTCCTGCTGATAACGTTCTATAATTTTTTTAAAACCCGTATCGCTTTCTAAAATATCTTTTCTTGTCCACGATTCTGCAGGTGTGCCGCCCCAGGTACTATTAATAATGCCAATAGGGTAGCCGGTTGCTGCCTGTATTTCTTTAGCAAAAAAATAAGCAACGGCCGAAAAATCTTTTACCGTTTCGGGTGTGCAGGCCAACCACTCACCTTTAAAATCATCTTGTGGTGCATCACTCACACGGTTAGGCACATCAATCATACGAATATTAGGATAGTTGGCTTTTGGCATTTCTGTAGCTGCATTGTGTGCACCTGTGCGCCAACCTTCTGCCTTGCCCATGGGAAACTCCATATTAGATTGGCCGGATGCTAACCATACTTCGCCAATAAGTATGTTCTTTACTGTTATTGAGGTATTATTACTTTTAAAATGAATAGAGTAAGGGCCACCGGCCTTAGGTGTGGCTATGTTAATTATCCACTTTCCATTTGTGTCAGCTGTAATCGCCTTTGGATAGTCTTTCCAGTCGGGTAATATTTCAACTTTTGCATTAGGTGCCGCCCACCCCCAAAGTGTCACATCTTTATTTTGTTGTAATACCATGTTATTACTAATTAACGCTGGTAACTTTAATTGCGCTGCAACAACAATAGTAATAAGTATGCTGAATAATGAAATCAAAAACTTTAACATGTGTACTTGAAGAGGGTTATTAGAATTTATAATTCATAATTCATTTTGTCATTGGTGTAATCGTCACTGGTCCTTCCAAACCTGATGGCATTACTTTCCAGTTAGCAGCATCAAAAGTTTTATAGTGAATGTTTACAAAATTTATTTCATGGTAGTTACGCCATGGTATATTGTTTTTATCCATGTACCTAATGCGGTTAGCCATCAGGTTAGCAACTTCTACACGAATAGTATTTTTGCCTTTTTTCAAATACTTGCCAATTTGTGCTTGGTATGGTACACTCCATAAAATACCCGCATCTTTACCGTTAATAAATACCCTTGCCGATTCATTTACTTTTCCCAGTGCTAATAAATATTCATCCGCTTTTTTATCAGTTAATGTAAAAGTGGTAGTGTACACACCTGTGCCTGAAAAGTTATGAGTTGCTGTGTCCAGCAAGCTTGTCCAATAGTTCAGTGTTGTTAATGCACGGCCTGCAGGTAAACTTGGCCCACCTTCTTTAAAACTTAATTGCCAGTTATTGTTCAATGAAATAGGCGCAGCAACGGGTTGGTAAAAATTCCATTGTTTATTAGCTAAAACCTTGTTGCCAAATTTTACAATAATACTTTCGCCGGCTTGTAGTTGTAAGCGTACCAAAGGTTTGTTATTTAATTGTTTGGTAGTTGTATTACCATATAAACCTGTCAGTGGATTAAGCAACTGTGCAGCAGATGCCGTTGTATTAAAAGTAAATACACTATCAACAGCTTTGTTACTGTGGTTAACAATATAATAGTAAGTACTCGCTGCATCTTTACGTTTTATGTATTGCAATGAAGCCTGGGCTATATCTTCCCCTAAAATGTTTATGTAATGCAAACCTTTATTCAGTGTATTGGCAATAACAATTTTGCCTTTTCCTCTGCTTATTACATTCAAACCTTTACTAACTACTTCAACTGTTAAACTTTCTTTTATTTCGTTTAATGTTTTCCGTTTTTCGTCCAGCTCATGCAAACCCGGAACATCGGCCGGTAGTTGTTGCATAATAATGGTTGCACCACTATCTGCTAATTGCAATAAGCTATTAAATGTAGCTAGTGGCATTAATTTACTTTCCGATACAATGATTGTTTTATATGCACTACCATTACTGCTAACAGCAATTTTATGGTTATTTACTGTAGCTTCTTGTAACATTTTATCCGACACATAATCAAATGAGTAACCGTTTTTTTGTAACCACACAGCATCTTCATAAAAATCGGTAGGGTATAGCCATTTGTTTAAGTTATGCGCTCTAAATGGCATATCTAAACCTTTGGCATCGTCCCATAAATCGTACACCGGCCAATAAAGTAGTATATCATTGTCGGGCTTTCCGGCTTGTAAAACAGATTGGCAGCGGGTTATATAATCGTTTAATCCTTTTAAATGCGGCCATAAACTATTTTCTGGCACCACATTTAACGAGGCATAAAATAACCAACCCGGCCAGCTTGCTTCAGTTGGGGAGTAAGTAGTGCCATGATAAAACATATGGTTTACCCCTGCTAAAAAAAGTTGTTCAATTTCCGGTTTACAATGTGCCCAGTTGCTTTTAAAATGTTCGGCCAACCAAGTGAACGTTTCGCTGCTTACAAGGTTATTACCTTTTATATGCGCTGCCGATGAAGCATATTTGAACATATAAAAATCCGGATCAGCATGTTTTGTATCAGCCGTATCAAGTTTTAATCCGGGTATATCAAAATTAGTGGAGCCAAATGTTTCTGTTTCCGGTATGTCAACCGCGGCATACATATCCAACAAATTACCCGGCGAACCGTGTGCCTGGTTTAACGATAAGGATTTGTTTTTATGAGACCAATCAGTAAATGGTTGCGAAAAATTATCCAACATTAAATCAGCAACAGTTTCGCGGTAGTCCGATTTAATGCGGGCTACTATTTCACTGCTATCGCTACCGGTTAAATATTTTATATAAGGCTTTAAACTATAGCCTCGTCTTTTTTCAAATTCACTAAATAAATCGGGTGTCCAGTTGGCACCAAAAACTTCGTAGCTGTCGTTGTAAAAAGCATGCACTTTAGCAGTGCTATTACCAAGTGCTTCATTAAACTTTTGCAGGTAATGGTTAATAGCGTTTGCTGAAAAATGATCCAGCGTATAACCCACACCACCCGGTGCAGCACGTTTAACTTGTTGTCTTGTTTTTCCATTAAAGGCGGCATATAATTTCCATTCACCTGCAGCCGGTTTCCATTTTAATGTGCCATCCTGTTGCAGGTATGGGGTTACATCCAGCGTTTCATTATTTGGGCCGTAAGCTGTAATGGTACTAATGCCTACACCTTCCAGATTTTTTTGTTTGCTATCTTCTATTTCAATTTTTGTAGTAAAAGGCTGCCATGCGTTGATGGTATATTGTTGTATTACTAATTTTGTTGCAGCATCAGTTAAACTTACTTGTGGCCCGCCAATGGGCCAACCACTACCTACCGATACATTTACTCCCATATTTAATGCCGCTGCTTTATCAATGGTGGTGTTTAACATACGCACCCATTGTGGCGATAAATAATCTATGTATTGTTTTTCGTAACCTTTTGCTCCGTAAATGGGTACTACTTCCACGCCGCCTAAACCACTTTGGTTGTAAGTGGTTAACATGCTGCTGATATCTTTTTCGTTTACGGCACTGCCCATCCACCACCAGCGTGTCCATGGTTTGGCGGTTTTGTTTACTACCGGCCACGGATTTTGTGCGGTTAATTGTCCGCATAAAATTAATAACCCTACACCTGTTATAATTTTCTTCAATCGCACCGTTTTTTCTTTTTATGTTATCAACTGCATTGCTACTATCATCGTCCCTTGCGTCGCACTCTTGTACGTTCAGTAATTCTATTGAGCATCCTGTTAGTGCCCTACAAATAGCAAAAATCCTCATTACCCAATTTCCAAATTAACTAATTATCTAATTAGCTAATTGTTCTTATCGTTTCATTTTATAAATCTCACTGCCTGCCAATAATACACAACCTAAACCATAATCTTCAAAATCGGGCTTGCTGGTATTGGTAACAGGTTGGCCATCTTTTGGTTCTTTACCGGTGCCTTGTACATAACCTAAAAATCCGTTGTCATGAACAGCGTCCGTTACAATGGCATTCCATGTTTTGTTAATTAATGGTAAATAAGTATTACGGTCCAGTATGCCTTTGTTTATGCCATACGCATAACCATAAATAAACAAAGCCGATCCGGTAATTTCTTTACCACCATAATGGTTAGGGTCGTGCAAGCTAACATTCCATAATCCATCAGGTCTTTGAACTTTGGCAGTAGCTTCGCAAAGGTCTTTAAAATCCTGTAAATACTCCTGATAATGCGGATCTGATTTTGGTAAGGCATCTAGTGTACGTACTAATGCAGCTACAATCCATCCGTTACCACGGCTCCAGTAACAATCTTCGCCATTGGGTTCTTTGTAGGGTGGATCAAAATCTTTATCACGCCACCATAATTTATCAGCAGGGTTATACAAACCGTTTGTACCATGTTTGTATTTAGTGTACGCATACATATCGTACATACGATTATGATAAGCCGTGTCTTTAAACTCGTTACCTAAATAAACAAAAACGGGCATAGCCATTTGTAAAGCATCAATCCATGACCAATCATCTATTCTGCTGCTAGCCATCATTAAATCAATGCTGGCTTTAATGCTATCTAACATGTAAGGCGTTTTACGTTTATGTAAAACATACAAGTCGTAATAGGTTTGGCCTGCACAATGGTTATCGGCATTACGGGTTTTAATACCACCGTTCATGCTCCATTTATGTTTTTGCCCCCATTGCATGGCATAATCAACATAAGTTTTTTTATTTTTCTTACTGGTTTCTACGGTATGTAAAGCCATTAGTCCTTCATAATAAACACCTCTTGTCCAAATACTGGAAGGACGTTCTTTATTAGTGATGATGCTTTTACCGGCATCAGGCCATTTATCCATGAAGTATTGGTTGGTTAACCGCATGGTTTTTAATAACTCTTTTTTCGATGGCAATTGTTGCGCCTGCGCTGATAGCATACTTACTAAACCGGCAGCAATAAAAAACAGTTTTACTTTCATCGTTATATTCTTTTGGTATGATACATGCGGCGTAACGTAATGCGTTAGGGATTGAAGCGGAAATACTTTTTTGCCCTTAAAGGCAAAAAAGATTGCAGCGTAAAGCCCGACCCGCAGGGGAACGCCACAATTATTTTTTCAAATATTTTTTCAGGTTATCTTTTTTAATTGTTTTAATACCTTCTACTACTTGCGCCGCATTTAATGCAGAGCCTGCTTTATCAGGATGGGTTTTGTCTTGCGGAAAGAATTTATCTACTTCCTGTTTACCCATTTTTTCATAAGCTGCACTGATTAATTCGAACAAAGGAATATAGTAAGCACCTTCTTCTTTAGCAACTTGTTGTGCCCAGTTAATATAATCGTTGGGAACAATTTTATTATCCTTCCAGTTATTACGTGGTACAGGTGAACAAATAATTGGAATAGCACCTTTAGCTTTTGTTTCACGTACATACTTGCGCATGTAGGCCCCATAGCTATACACGGTTTCGTTTAATTTACGGATGGGATTGTAAGTAGCAACACTGTCATTGCCAATACCTTTTAAAGTGCCACGGGCACGGGAAGTGTCATCTAATGGGCTGGCATCGTTGTGTCCGAATTGCATGATAACATAATCACCTTTTTTTAAGGTTGCTAATATTTTATCCCAACGACCATCGGTAATAAATGTGCGGCTACTACGGCCACCAATGGCGTGGTTTTCTATACTGATTTTAGTAGTATCAAAATGCGGTGCAATTAAACTGCCCCAGCCCCAGATAATATCTTTATCAGTTTCTTTACCGCTTTTAACAGTAGAGTCGCCAATGATATACAAAACAGGTTTTTGTTGTTTAAATGCAAAGGCAATACTTGTAACAGCAATAAATACTAAAAGGGGAATAAGAATTTTATGTTTCATTACTTAACAGGATGAATGATTTTAATGTTTGGTTGTTTAGGCAAAGGTGCGGTTTCGTCTAAATAATAATCAACATGCGGTGGTTGGTTATACGCTACATTTTGCCAGGCTATGCTTAACCTATATTGCGGGTTATGCATAAAAGTGTAAATGCGGTGTTTAGTTGGTATGCTGGTGGTAAAAATGCGAAGCTCTTTATTATCGTTGGTGCGATAAATAACTTCTTCACGCCAGTCACCAAATAAATCGGCCACTAATGCCGGTGTTGATTTTGTACCGTTGTTATGCACACAATCGTATTTACGGGTATTGAGTAGGGGAACAATTCTTTCTTTGTTATAATCCCATTTACTTATTTGTGTGCTGTTTAAAATTTCGCTGAGTAAATCGCCATCCCAATAAATACCCATATTGCAAGGAGGTGTTTTGTTAGCAATTTTTTCGCCTTTGGCATTAAATAATCCATGAATACCTGCACCTGCTACCCAACATTCTGAACCGGGGTAACGAGGATCGATATTAATAGCTAAGCCACGACCGGGTCCTTCGCCATCATCACCGGCTTTTACCGAGGCTTTTTTCCAGATTACTTCACCGGTACGGGCATCACGAAAACTGGCTCCTGCATCATCAAAACGTTCCTGTATATCAAAAACTTCTAAGCCCGGACGACAAGGATCATGGTCTGTAACATGTAAGGCATCGCCATGACCTAAGCCGGTAGAGTATAAACCTTTGCCATTATCATCGATAGTCATGGCGCCATATACAATTTCATCTTTACCATCACCATCTACATCGGCAATGGTTAAACTGTGGTTGCCTTGACCACCATAGGCTTTATTACCGGGTGTGCCGTCTTCGCTATCAAAAAACCATACAGGCTGTAATTGTTTGTTTACAAAATTCCAAGCGGCTACGGTGGTACGTGTGTAATAACCACGTGACATAATCAGCGATGGAGTGGTGCCGTTTAAATAAGCTACGCCACCTAAAAATCTGTCCATGCGGTTACCGTAACCATCGCCCCAGATATCTTTTAATTCTTGTACGGTAGGATTTATTATAGTTGGGTGACGTGGTGGATTGTAATTTACGGTAGATAATGCTTCACCTGTTAAACCATCAAACATGGTTAAAAATTCAGGCCCTGTTAATATATAGCCATTGCTGTTGCGCCAGTCTTTGGTACTGTCGCCAATGATTGTTCCTTTTCCATCTATGCTACCATCGGCGGTTTTCATGGCTAGTTCGGCTTTGCCATCGCCATCAAAATCGTAAACAATAAATTGAGTATAATGTGCGCCTTCCCGAATGTTTTTACCCAGATTTATTGTCCATAATAAAGTGCCATCCATTTTATAACATTGAAAAACGGGTGGGGTGGTGAAACCTGCATGGCTATTGTCTTTACCAATGCCTACCTGATGCAAAATAATTTCATAAACACCGTCACCATCTACATCGCCAACTGATACATCGTTGGGTGTATAACCGTCGGGTGTTTGTAATGGGATGGATAAATATATTGGTGCATTGGCTTTAACAGTGTAAACACTACTTTCTGTTTCCTTGTTTTGTATAACAGATTTTACAGTGTAGGTATTGTTTGTGTTAATGTTGGCTTCGGTATCAGTGTAATTAGTAACGGTACTTAAAGGTTGGCTGTTTAATAAAACTGTTTGGTTATTACTGGTGCGATATAAATTGAACGCTATGTTTTCAGGATCGTTACCTAACAAACGCCAGCTGATAAAGATTTGACCTTTGTCGTTAGGAATGGCAACCACACCACGGTCGAGGTATTCCATATTGCGTTGTGCAGTTGTAGTAATTGGTAACAACTGCGAGACAATAAGAGAGATATACAAAAACAGTTTTTTCAAAAGCCTTTTTTATAAAGTAATTAACCTATTGTTTTGTACTCGCATAATGCTGAATAGAATTACAGAACGATGCAGAGAGTGACACAACAGACGATGCTAGTAGTAATGCAGATGACTAAAAAAGAATTCAGACTTGAGACTTGAGAATCGAGACAAATATCTATAATCTGATATCTCAATTCTGATAGCTCAAATCTCAATACTTTAAGGCATTTTCACCAAGCCTTCCCATTTAACTTTCCATCCATCCGTTTTTGGTATGCCTGGGTTGTTTTCTTTTACGCCATCAAAGCCGGCGGTCATCATTGCAATGGCACTTAAAATACCACCGTTGCCCGGCATGTAAATAGTTAAACGACCTTCCTGATAATTATGTCCGTTAGGTAAATAAGTATTGGTTTGTATGGGCATTAACAAGGCATCAATGGCACGTTTGCCATCGCCCAAACGAGCTGCAGTCATGGCGGTCATCGGGAAATCCCAACCCCAGGTTTCGTGCCAGCTCCAGTTGTCCCATATCCAATTGAAAGTGTTTTGCATACGTGCAGTATCCATGGTGCCGGTTTGCGGCATCATACCAAATGCACCTAGTACCGACATGTGATCGGTTTTGTAAACAGGATTGGTATAAGAGTCGGTACCACTTTCGGTAAACAAATATTTATCGCCTTGTGTTGGTAATGGAGCCAGTTTTGCTAATACATCATCCCACTTTTTATTACGTTCTAACTTTAAACGTTCTCGCCACTGTTGTGCAGTTTGTAATGCCCAACGCCAATACACTAACTCGTAAGTAGGGTTAAATGTTTCAACAGCTTTAAAACGTTCTTGTGCCGGAATAACGCCCTTGCCTAAATTGTATTTACCCGTGGTTGAATCAAAATGCGGATACGATGCTAAGAAATCGGCCGTGGCAAATACATAGTCTTTGTATTTGTTTAAAGTAGCTTCATCGTTTTTAGCACGATAAATTAACTCGGAAAAATAAATGAAATGCGGTTGTTGCCATATTAAAAATGCACCAACAGAAGATGGCCCTTCTTCGCCAGCATTGTCGGTCATTTTTTGCCAGCGTACGCCATCATATTTTTGACGCTCTGCAATTTTTTTTGCATTAGCATAAACTGAAGGTTGTAAGTACCAGTTTAATGATTTTTCTAACAATTCCGGACGACCCCATAATGCAAAATGCACACCATGCCACCAATGCATTTCTAAATGCGGACGACCATACCAACTATTATAGGTTAAGCCGGTTTCTTGCGGTGGATAATTTCCGGAGCATTGTACCTTGGTTAAGTATTGCGATAAAACAATACGACGTTCCAATTCTTTTGCTTTGGTATCGGTGCTTTCGCTAAAATCGATGGCGCCACCACTTTGCCAGAATTTTTTCCAGTTGCTTGTACTGTTTTGCGCCGTTGCCGTAAATGCAGGTACGGGATTGGCATTGGCTTTTGATGCAAAACGTGCCGATAGTTCAAAGCTGTTACCGGCTTCGGGACTGATGATAAAATAATGTGCTGCTTTATTGGTTAAAGCGGCATTGTTATTCCATTGCAGTTGTACAAAATAAGTAGTAGTATCTAAACTATGTTGAATGGTAGCAGCGGTTTTACTATTATCTTTTACAGTAGTGCTGTGCTTTTCGTTGTTGTTAAAATTGTTGCTAAAATCGCCCCAGCCACCGGTTGGGTAGGGGAAACGAATATTTAGTTTTAATCTTTTTTGCTCGATTAAAGCAGAGTTAACTTTTACAGCAATAACATCTTCGTCCTGATGCCCATAAGTAATTACTTCTACTTTTTCGCCTTCGATTGTAAAAGTGGAATGCAACTCGCCATTATATAAATTTAGTTCCTGTTGAATATCTTTTACATCGGTAATGGTAATCAGGCTGCCATCTTTTTTAGTTATTTCAAAACCAAGATTACCTAAGAACAAACGGTGTGGATTCATACGGAAATAATCCACTGCTTTTTTGCTTCTTTCCGGTTCTTTAACCTGTACGGAGTAAGATACCGGACGACCATTTAAATCAAAATCTTTTAATGTTTCTTCGAACTTATAATTTTCGGTATTTGGGAAAGCATGCCAACCCCATTCGCTTTGTGTGCCTAATGGTACGCCTTTGGCATAAAATTCAGGAAAGGTTTGTAAGCCGGTAATATCGGCAGTAAAAGCAAAAGAGCCATTGCCCAGGGTTAATGATGCCAGCGTATCAACAGCATTTAGTTTTACGGTATGTCTTTCAACCAATACTTTACGGTTAATCTTTTTTTCTTCGCTGCAACTAAACAAAAAAATACTGGTTGCAAATAATAAACATAGAGCCTTGACGCTGTTACGCTTCATCATGGTAAACAATTTAGTAATGACAATTTAGACGCTGTTATAACCTAAAAACTATTGGTTACAGCCTTTTTTAAAAACCTTTTTGCAGATGAAAGGACAAATGATGGTGCCGGAAAAAGATGGTGAAAACTATCGGGAAATAAATTTCATCTTCTGGCAACGTTAGTACTATCAAGCATGGCAAGTCGGTTTAGCATGGCTACAATTTTAGCAGCTTCACGCAAATAGCAAGTTTACCCACGATAATCTGTTTAGCTATCCTGAACTGTCGGGGTTTTTAAACGCTTAGTCTTTATAAAACAGCTTGTTGTATAAGCTTTTACTTCGTTCTTTCTTTAATTAAGGCATGAAAGTATTCCTCAAGGTAAGAGTAACCTGTTTTAGGATTAATGTTTATGCTTTTATGTTTAAGCTTTTGTTTTTTGCGCCATTCGTCGGGTATACCGTCAGTGTCACTGTCTTTGGGGCCATAGGTTATGGTTATATCCGGCTGGCCACCTGCTTCCATTTCTGTTTTAAAAATGGCACCTTGTGTACCTATTGATTTTACATAACTCAATAGTCGGTTATCTACTGTATCGTATTGTAAAGAAGCGCCTACCTCTTTAATAATTTGATTAAAAGCAGTAGCAGCATCAGTTGTAGTAACGGCGACAGGTGCGTTATTTTGCTTTTCCGTTACAAAACTTGGTCCTTCTTTTTTTACAAAATCAGTATCCACTACGGCACGGCCATTTAATTGTCCGTCAATATTCATATCAACCATATTACCGGTATGATACACATGATCGGTTGCCGAAAACATGGAAAAGAAGCCCTGATTAGAATTGGGACCTGCAACAAAATAATTGTTAATAATATCCTGGTAATGATTAGCAGCGGAGTGTCCGCCAATAAAACCACCACCGGTGCCCCAGTTATACACTACATTATTTATGTACTCAATGGCAGCTTTTGCTTTGGGGTTACGGCTGGTATTATCTACCCATAAACAATGATGAATGGTGATGTTGGTTGGTCTTTCCAATAAGGCACCAAAACGTTGCGGATCAATGGACTCGCCAATGATGCAATATTGCAGCGTTATGTTTTTACTGTTTTTGATATGCAGGTTATCCCAACGGCCCCATTGTATAGAGCAATGGTCAAAAATAATATCCTCGGCATCATCTGCTGTTACCGTGCATTTACCACGTGGCATATTAATACTTCCCCTGAAACGTATATAACGTACAATAATATTTTTGCTGTTACTAAACGAAATACCTACACCATAAATAATAATACCAACACCCGGTGATGTTTCGCCGGCAATGGTAATGTTGGATGCTACCTGTATGCGTTGGGTATGATGTATTATACCGCTTATTTGAAAAACTACGGTACGGTTGGGTTTACTTACCGCATCACGAAAACTTCCCTTGCCACTATCTGCTAAATTGGTAACCGTATATACTTCGCCACCACGGCCACCGGTTGCTAATGCACCAAAACCTTCGGCCCCGGGAAAAGCGGGGAGTTGACAATAAGATGAAATAGCAATAAAAAGTAGGAAACCTACACTAATGTATTTTATATAACGCATGGCAAACAAGTACTGTTTAAGTACTGGCAAGTTAGTTATTAGGTGGCATGTGCTGTCCTGCGCTATCTGTAGGGTAAAGGTAAACAACACCAATTGTCAGTCTTAGCCTGACAATTGGTGTTTTACATTTATTTCTCCGCCAATTTTTTTAAATCCTCTAATGATTGCGGGAATTTTTCTTTCATCATATCATAATGTGCAGGTTCTGTATCTACCTTTACAATTAATACTGAACCACCTTTACCATTTGCGTAAATAGTATAAGCTTCAATTGCTCCGGCCCATTTTTTAGTTTCATCATCAACGGGTTGTTCTTTAAAATCTTTTATGTTTCCTACGTGTTTAAACGCAACAAAAGTGTTGGGTATATAACTGTCCACGTCGCTGTATATACCAAACCCTTCAGGCGATAAAAAATGAATACGTCCACCTAATTCAAGATTGCCGCTATAACTGCTACCTGGGCTAAAAGATTTTGTCCACTCCTTATAACCTTCCTTGTTCCACATGATGTTCCATATTTTTTCCGGAGTACTGTTAATGTTTATAGTAAATCGTAATGTTTTTAATCCTTCAGGGCGCTCAACAAAATGTTTTAATTCCAATTCAAAACCTGTCCAGCCTTGTTTAAAACTTTTTTTTGCAAAAGCCGGGCCGCCATCTGCAATATTTTCAATTTGCGAGTGGGTAAGGGTAAGCAATGTGCCGCCGTTTTTGGGTTGTAACTCCCAGCTTACTATTGTTTCTCCTTTTGAGAAATTGGGGTAACTCCAGGTATGTACAAACTTTTGTTGTGGTATAAATTCCAGTATGGTGCAGTTATGTAAATAGCTACTACCGCCGGGTTCGTAAAAATAAAAGCGATTCCCTTTTTCCGGTTTATAATCTTTTACATCAAAATACCATTCCTTCATTTGTTCTGGTACAGTTAAAGCATCCCATACTTTACTTACCGGCACGTTAAACTGCATATTAAATACAAGCGGCGTATTATCCATAACAATCGTTTTTTGTTTTGTTTAAAGTTAATACAATAAATAGGGATAAAGAAAAAGCCCTGCAATATGCAGGGCCCTTCTTGTTTTCTCATGTGCGAAAATTAGATAACTAACAAAGCATCGCCATAGCTAAAGAAACGATACTTGTCTTTAATTGCTTTTTTGTAAGCCTCCATGGCCAACTCATAACCCGCAAAAGCACAAGTCATAATTAATAAACTTGTTTTAGGCAGGTGAAAGTTGGTAACCAATGAATCGGCAATATTAAACTCGTAAGGCGGATGAATAAACATATTGGTCCAGCCTTCGTTTGGTTTTAATAATTTTTGTGCGGTAAATGATGATTCCATACCACGCATAGTAGTAGTACCAATAGAGCAAATACGGTGACCGTATTCTTTTGCTTTATTTACAATCTTACAGGCATTCTCATCTATATGAAAATATTCAGCATCCATTTTATGTTTGCTCAAGTCTTCCACTTCAATTGGGCGGAAAGTACCTAAACCTGTATGCAAGGTAATTTCTGCAAAACGAATACCTTTAATCTCTAAACGTTTAATTAACTCACGGCTAAAGTGTAAACCCGCTGTAGGCGCAGCAACAGCTCCTTCGTGTTTAGCATAAACAGTTTGGTAACGTTCTTTATCTTCCTCGTCAGGTTTGCGTTTAATGTATTTTGGTAAAGGTGTTTCGCCTAATTTTTCTAATTGTGCACGAAACTCTTCCTCGCTACCTTCCCATAAAAAACGAATGGTACGGCCACGGCTGGTAGTGTTGTCAATAACCTCAGCTACTAAATCTTCCTGCTCGCCAAAGTATAATTTATTACCTACACGAATTTTACGGGCAGGGTCAACAATTACATCCCATAAACGGTTAGGACGGTTTAATTCACGCAATAAAAAAACTTCAATTTTGGCACCTGTTTTTTCTTTGCGGCCGTACATACGTGCCGGAAATACTTTGGTGTTGTTTACTACAAAAACATCTTTATCGTCAAAATAATCCTGAATGTCGCGGAAGTATTTATTTTCAATCTGTCCGGTATGGCGGTGTACAACCATCATACGAGCATCTTCACGTCTTTTTGTAGGAGTTTGGGCAATAAGGTTTAGGGGTAGGTCAAAACGAAATTGTGAAAGCTTCATGCGGTAATTATAATTTTTATTCTAAATAGCTTGCTGAAAAGTTACCGGATGCGTGTTGGGGGAAATAATCTTTACCACATAATTATTACCGAGCAGATGCTCTATACTAATCATGCAGGAGAGAGGCAATCCCCGGTCTTACGGCACCGGGCTTGTCAATTTTCGTTATCTTTTTTAGCTAACGAAAGTGTGCAAAGGTACAAAACTTTGTAAAATATACGCAATTTTTAAAACGGACAAAATATTTTTGGTAAAATATTGATTGTTAGCTTTTTAAGGGCCGAGGTGTTTTTTGTTTACCAGCTTCAGTTCCCTGATTGGACTGATGTTGCGACGCTCCGTTCTGCTGCACCAATGCTATTTGGCAATTTGCAGCATCCCGAACTTGTTTCGGGAATTCGGTTCGCTAATCAGCAGCAGATTCGCTGCTATAAACCACCGAGTTTGCACAGAGGATTTTCACGGGGTAACACAGAGAATACTCCATACAACTCTGTGAAAAAAACTCCATTAACTCCGTGGTTATAATTTCCCTACTTTGGTTCGTGAGACACGAACCAAGGCTATGGATTTTCACGGAGTAACACAGAGAATACTCCATACAACTCTGTGAAAAAAACTCCATTAACTCCGTGGTTATTTTTCCATTACTTTGTTTCGTGAGACAGGAACCAATGCCATGAACTGCTTTGGTTTTAGGGTAGAGACGCCATGCTGGCGTCTCGTTATTGCCATAATATTTGGTAGCTATCAACATTAAGACGCCAACATGGCGTCTCTACCAAAAGTCGTTTTATGACTTAGATATTTAAACTGTTGAATAATGTTATGCTGTACCGCCGATAAATCGGGGTGCACCTTGCATAATGGTGAGTAAAGTTACAGGTGCACAAGAGTGCGACGCAAGGGACGATGATTAGAATTCCTTCTGCCGGTAACATAAAAAAACAACTCGGTATTTTTAGTTTCTTACCAAGCTTAGGAAGTGAATGGTTTTATTTAGGGCACAATGATTGTTAAATATGTAAAATTGTAAATAAGACATCTTATTTTTATATTGTCCACCAAACTTATCTTTCGTATGATTTTGAAGCGCATAACCGTACTCGCATTAACCGCATTGTTTACTACCGGATTGTTTGCACAAGTAAATACCTCCAAAAAATATCCTAGTTTATTGTGGGAAATAACAGGCAAAGGACTTAAAAAACCTTCGCACCTTTTTGGCACTATGCATGTAAGCAGTAAAATTGCTTTTAACCTTGCCGATTCATTTTACCTGGGTATAAAAAATGCTGATGTAGTGGCCTTGGAAACCAACCCTGAATCGTGGCAGGATGATATGGATAAATATGAGCAGGGCGAAATGAGTTATGACTATTTGCGTAACATGGGTTACAATGCATCGTTCAGCGATTATTTAACTATTAATACCCTGAAGTTTGATAGCTACGAAAAAATGATTCCATGGGCTTTGGCTTCCAGTCCATCAGTAATTAATAATTTATTATACCGCAGTTATGGCAGCGATGCCAGCGATTTTGAAGAAGATACTTACCTGGATATGTACATTTATCAGTGTGGTAAAAAATGGGGAAAACGGGTTGCCGGTGTAGAAGATTATGGCGAAAGTATGAAGCTGATGATGGAAGCTTATGAGGATATGGCCAAAGAAAAAAATAAGAAGCAACGCAGTTACGAGTACGATATTAATATGTCGCCCATGAAATTACAGGAAGCCTACCGTAGTGGCGATTTGGATTTACTTGATTCAATTAATAAATTCAACAGCCAGTCGGAAGCGTTTGACGAAAAGTTTTTGTACAAAAGAAATGAAATACAAGCTGCCAATATAGATTCTATTATTAAAACCGGGGCCACTTTATTTGTTGGAGTTGGTGCTGCGCATTTACCCGGCGATCGTGGTGTAATTGAAATGTTGCGTGAAATGGGTTACACTTTACGACCTATAAAAATGGGTGTAAGAAACAGTGAACATAAAAACGCTGTTGAAAAAATACGAGTGCCGGTAAGTTTTGCCAAACAAAGCTCGGACGATGGTATGTACTCCGTAGAAATGCCGGGCAAATTATTTGAATCTCCATCTTTTTCTGGTGTGTTTGACCAGCGCCAATATGCTGATATGGCCAATGGCAGCTACTACATGGTTACACGCTTGCAAACCAATAGTTGGATGTGGGGACATAGTTTACAAGACGTACATAAAAAAGTGGACAGTATGTTGTACGAAAACATACCGGGACGCATAACACAAAAGAAAACCCTGATAAAAAATGGTTATGAGGTGTTGGATATTGTTAACAAAACAAGACGTGGTGATGTACAACGTTATAATATTGTAATAACACCAACCGAACTGATTGTATTTAAAATTAGCGGCAATAATGATTATGTAGAAAAAGGTGAGGAAGCGAATAAGTTTTTTAACAGTATTCAATTAAAACCTGCCGGTAAAACCTGGGCAAACTATACACCATCCTTTGGTGGCTTTACCGTTAAAATGCCACATACACCATATGCTAAAAAAACTGATAATTGGTTGTTTAATGCTATTGATTCTGCAACAGGTACAGGTTATAGTGTAATACGTACCGATGTTTATAATGCAGGCTTTTTGGGTGAAGATAAATTTGACTTATCGTTAATGGATGAGAGTTTTGCTACATCACCATTTATTGATACTGCCACTACTGCTACCAATTATGTTAAGAGTGGCAACTACCCGGCAATGGAAAGAACATACAAGGGCAAACAAGGCCATGTATATAAAATGCGTTATGTAATTCAAGGGCCGCATTATTATACCTTAATGGCAACAGGTAAAAAAGAAACACCGCAAATGCAGGAGTTTTTACAATCATTTGCTATTGCGCCATTTGTTTATAAAGATGCGAGTAACAGGGTAGATACATCGTTATATTTCACGGTAAAATCACCGGTTTTTCCTGAATCGAAAAAAGAGAAACTGCCTATGCCTAAATATAAATATGGTAAAGAAGATGAAGAAACCGAGGATGATTTACTGGAGAGTGGTGTGTACCGAAATAGTATGATAGAAAACGATTCGACCGGTGAAAGAATTGCAGTAAGTTTTTATAAAAGCCCACGTTATTATTATACAGCCGATAGTACAGATATTGATAATGAATTAGGCCGCTTATTAAAAGACTCCAGTTGGATAGTTAAAAATAAAACAACAAACCTATTGCCTAACAATACTAAGGTTAGTGATTATAAACTTACCGATACTAAAAGTAGCAGACAGTTTTGGTATAAACATTTTTATAAAGAAGGCGTATCGTTTAGTGTATTTACACAAACGGATACGCTGACAAAACCAAGTAGTTTTTTACAATCTTTTTTTGACAGCTTTACACCTGCCGATACATTAAAAGGATATAACCCTTATGTAAAAAAAGGCTCGGTGTTTTTTGAAGATTTTTTTAGTGCGGACACAGTGGTGAAGAAAAGGGCCGTAAATAATATGGCCGCTGTTAAAATGGAAGACGCTGATTTTGCCAACCTGAAAAAAGCTATCAGTTCTTTACGCTGGACGGAGAAAAAGTACATGGATACAAAATCAGCACTGATAAGTAAGTTGCGCCAGGTACAAACTAAAGAGGCTACCGATTACTTAAAAACATTGTACTATGCTACCAGCGATACGGTTGATTTGCAATACCGCACTTTAGAAGCCATGTTAATGCAGGGCACAGCCTATTCTTTTAATACCTTCCGGGATATAGTTACAACAGAACCACCGGTGTTGGAGTTTAGCAATAAATACGCCGGTCGTGATTATGATGATTACACATCAGTTAGTATAGACGATGCGTCGGAAGAAGGCTATAGCTACCGCAGCACCTACGCTGATGGTATGTTTTTATATAACCTGTTTGATACGTTGGCACTAACAGAAAAAATTTATGCCCGTTTATTGCCTTTAATTAACCTGGAAGATTACAAGGAAACAATATTGAAACTAACAGCTAATCTGGTGGATAGTAATTTTATTAAAACAAAAGATTACAAATCGGAGTACAGTAAAATTTTACTGGAAGCTAAACACGAACTAAAAAAACAACTGATTAGCGAAAAAAGAAAGGCCATTGAAAAAGCGAAGGATACTGAAGGGGACGATTATATAAATGCCGCTATGTATGGTGACAATAACAATGATGCCCTAGGTAAAGGTAACAGCCGTTTAGGATTGTATAATACTTTGTTATTGCCTTATTGGGATAAACAACCTGCCGTAAAACAATATTTTGCCGATGTACAAAAAGTGAGTGACAACCGGTTAAAATACAATACGCTTAAAATACTTTTAAAGAACAATAAAACGTATAACGATACCTTGATTGGTTATTTTGCGAAACAAGATAGCTACCGTTATGAGTTGTATAAGGATTTGAATAAATTAAAGAAGGCAGATTTATTTCCGAAAGAATATGCAACTATACCGGAACTAGCTAAGAGTCGATTACTGGCTAATAGAAGCGGGTATAACCGTCCGGATACTTTAGTGTTCTTACAAAAAATGGAAACTGAAACGGAGAAGGTGAAAGGTTACATTTATTTCTTTAAATACAAAACCAAGAAAGATGATTTGAATTGGAAGATAGCTGCTACCGGTTTGGTTCCGCTTGATGAGAAGAATTTATTAATTGATGAGTCTATTATTAAGTCGGCACATGAAGACCGCTATTCATTTACCTATGGTGGTTCAAACTCGTATGGTAATAACCCTTACAGCTTTGCCATATTTACCGATGTTAAATTGAAAGAGGAGCGGGAAGAACCGCTACAACAACAATTAGAAAAAGAAGTAAAGAAATTTAAATATGCGATGCAGAAAAGTGGTGCAAGGTTTTTTGTAAACGAAGAATCTGTTGGATTAGATTATCAGCAATATTTAAAATACTAAACACATCAGAAATAATTCTTTAAAATGACAAGAACACTGTCAGGTTGAGCCTGACGAAACCCGGTGAGACTTTATTGTGTTACATAACCCTTCGTCAAGCTCAGGGTGACAAAGATGTTAAACTTATAATTAAGAGCCTTAGAAAAGGGGATATGAGTGATTCTTTTTATTAAATTAAATAAATACGGGATCACTTTTTTGGTGCTTATACAATACCTTTTGGTATAGCTGCAATTAATTGTTGTGTATAAGGTTGTTGAGGGGTGTAATAAATTTGTCCGGCAGTGCCACATTCTTCAATCTTTCCTTTATTCATTACCATAATGCGGTCGCTAATGTAATGCACTACCGATAAGTCGTGCGAAATAAATATTACTGTAAAGCCGTATTCTTTTTTAAGGTCCGATAAAAGGTTTAATACCTGCGCCTGCACACTTACATCTAAAGCCGATACAGATTCATCGCAAACAATAAAGGATGGGTTTAATCCCAAGGCTCGGGCAATAACAATACGTTGACGTTGCCCACCCGAAAATTCATGTGGGTAGCGGTTATAATGTTCAGCACCCAGGTTTACTTTTTCCAACAGGTTAACTACTAACTCCTTTCTTTGTTTTTCACCTTTTGCCAGTCCATGTACTTTAATGGGTTCGGCAATAGCTTCGCCTATCGTCATACGTGGATTTAAAGAAGAGTAGGGGTCTTGAAAAATTATTTGTATGTCACGGCGCATCTTTCTTAAATCTGCCGTGGATATACTGTGTAATGATTTGTCTTTATAAGTTATACTACCTGCGGTAGGTTCAATCAATCTTAATAATGTTCTGCCTAAGGTTGTTTTGCCGCAGCCGCTTTCGCCTACCAGTCCCAGCGTTTCACCTTCGTACACATCAAAACTTACATTGTCAACCGCTTTATTAAAACTGGTAGCTTTTCCTAAAAAGCTTTTTTTAGCCGGAAACCAAACCGATAAATTACTTACCGTAATTAATGGTTTGTTGCTGTTGTTGGTTGGGTTTATATTTTGTGTAACGGTAGCCTTTTCTTCTGCCATAACTGCTTTGCCGTTATGCCAAAAATCTGCCACCACCGGTAATCGTTGCCCTTTCGGGTGATTAACCGGTCGGCAAGCCAATAATGCTTTTGTATAAGGATGTTCAGGTTGTTTAAATAGTTTATTCACGGGAGCCGCTTCTACTATTTCACCTTTGTACATTACTATGGCTTTATCCGCCACTTCGGCAACAACACCCAAATCGTGTGTAATAAAAATTACACCCATGTTAAGTTGTTGTTGCAGTTCTTTAATTAAAGTAAGTATTGTTTTTTGTACGGTTACATCCAGTGCTGTAGTAGGTTCATCACATATTAATAAAGCCGGCTCACAACACATAGCCATAGCAATCATCACCCTTTGTTTTTGTCCACCACTTAATTGGTGCGGGTATCTGTCAAATATTGCAATAGGGTTGGGCAACTTTACTTTTTCAAACCATTCAATGGTTTTGGCTTTTGCTTCGCTAGCCGATAAATTTTTGTGCGTTAGCAACGCTTCCATTACCTGGTGGCCACAAGTGTGCACAGGGTTTAACGATGTCATCGGCTCCTGAAAAATCATGGCAATTTTATTGCCCCTGATTTTTTGTAACTCCTTTTGCGGCACCGTTAAAATATTAATGCGGTTATTACCGTCCTGCGAAAATAATATTTCACCCGATGTGTACACCGCTGGCGGCGTTGGTAATAATTGTAAAACCGATAATGAGGTAATAGATTTACCGGAACCGGATTCACCTACCAATGCAACAATCTCCCCGCTGTTGAGGGTAAAAGATATATTCTTAAGTGCAGGCGTTAGCCCGCTCTCATGTTTAAAAGCAATGGATAAATTATTTATTTCCAGTAACGGCATCATTACGGTGCTAACACTACTTTAATGGCTAATTTTTTTTGTGGTGTAGGGTAGTAGGCCATACACACCGCACAATCTTTTTGTTTGCTGGTATCCAGTACAAAATAAAACTCGTCTCCTTTTTTTACATTCTGCGGAAAGTTACATGGGTTGGCTAAACCAAATACATCGGTATAAGGCTTACCTGTGCTTTCGTCGGTCCAGTTGGCTTCTATCAAACTTTTATCCAACGATCCTTCTAATAATTTAAAAGTATAGTTAGAGCAAATGCCGTCAATTTCAAAACGGGCTTTATACGTTTGCGATGCATTTTTTTTACTGCCGGTGCAGCCTGCTAAAATAGCTGCAGCAAATAAAATAGAAAGTAGTTTCATTAGATATAATTTTTAAAAACGTAAATGTCTTACCGTCATACCATCATTAATTAATTGCTTTAAGGAGTCAATGCCAATTTTAATGTGGTTCTCAACAAAATTACCGGTTACTTTTTTATCACTTTCTTCTGTTTTTACTCCTTCCGGAATCATAGGTGAGTCGCTCACTAAAAGTAAAGCACCCGTTGGTATTTTATTGTAAAAACCAACCGTAAAAATGGTAGCCGTTTCCATGTCAATGGCATAAGCTCTTATATCTTGTAAATACTCTTTAAAAGCTTCATCATGTTCCCACACCCTGCGGTTAGTGGTATAAACCGTACCAGTCCAGTAATCTACACCGTAATCACGTATAGTGGTAGATACAGCTTTTTGTAAAGCAAATGCAGGCATTGCCGGTACTTCCGGTGGAAAATAATCGCTTGATGTTCCTTCGCCTCTTATTGCAGCAATAGGTAAAATTAAATCGCCAATTTTATTACGCTTTTTTAAGCCGCCACATTTACCTAAAAACAAAACCGCTTGAGGTTCAATGGCACTTAATAAATCCATAATGGTAGCAGCACCGGGGCTACCCATTCCAAAATTAATAATGGTAATATTGTCAGCCGTTGCGCATTGCATCGGTCTGTCTAATCCAATTACTTCCACACCGTTCCACTCCGCAAAAAGTTTTACATAATTGCTAAAGTTGGTCAGCAAAATGTATTTACCAAAATTCTCTAATTTTTCTCCCGTGTACCTGGGGAGCCAGTTGTTTACTATTTCTTCTTTTGTCTTCATAATTTTTATCTTTTATGATTACACGCATCCGCTTTTTTATAAGCTAATGTTGTATTCATCGTTAATATACAAAATTTTTATTGAGTCAGCGGCATTACTACTATCACCGTCTGTTGCGTCGCACTCTTGTACTGTAGTAATGCTATTGGGCATTGTGCAAGCTTCTGTATTTATGCGCAAACTCGTTTCTTTGTTTAGTGAGTGTTAGTTGCCTGCGAATCCGACCAACTCACCATTGACTACTCACTATTCACTTTCCGTCTTTCCGACTTTCTGACTCTCCGTCTTTCCCTCAGAAAATTTTGGTTAATCGGCGAATATAATACTTTATTTTTGAACCCATGATAAAGGTAAAATTTCCTGAGCCTGATTTTCGCATAAAAACAGAAAATAACAAAGACTTTTTATTTGATCCCATCCGTAAACAATGGATATTATTAACCCCGGAAGAGTGGGTAAGACAAAATTTTGTTCAGTTTTTGGTAAAGGAAATGTTATACCCCGTGCAGTTAATTGCCATAGAAAAAGAAATTAAACTGGGTACGCTAAAAAAACGCTTCGATATTCTGGTGTACGACAAAAATACAAAACCCTGGATGTTGGTAGAATGTAAATCCGCAGATGTATTTGCCGGCGAATCAGCCTTCCATCAAGCGCTCCGCTATCAGATTGTATTACCTGCTCCTTTTATTGTTGTAACAAATGGTAATATAACCCAGGGCTGGCATAACAATAACGGACAGTTGGTACAATTGTCCGAGTTTCCTGCCTGGTAGTTATACTGCATCATTTAATGGTAAATAAACAATTGGATGATTGGGGAATTTGAAAATGGGGTTTTTAGTAAAATGTAAAGAGACTTACACAATGCTCAATAGCATTACAGAACGATGAAGTGAGTGACACAACAGACGATGATAGTAGTACAAAAGCTGGTAACAAAAAACAAAAACCGGCATTTACCGGTTTTAATTATTTATTTTTTCGCTTCAAATAATTGAATGGTATAATCCAGCAAAGAGGCATCGCCAATTGCTCCATGACCCGGGATGACTTTTTGTATTTGCGGATAAGCTTGTTTTACCAATCGTACCGTGTTTGACCATGCAGTGGTATCGGCATCGCCAAGATAACCTTTTGTCGCATCTAGCTCTTTTAGTAAACAGCCACCAAACAATATGGAATCATTAGGATAGTAAGCAACTATATTATCGTGGGTATGCCCCCTGCCAAAATAACGGGTGATTACTTTTTTGTTACCAACGTTAAGCCACATAGAATCATTGATGGCATTTTGTGGTACAGCAACGCTATCTCTTGCAGCTAAGGTTAACGTAATTGCATTGGCGTAAGATGGAATACTGCGCTGGTGAAAAGCGTTCAATCCGCCCAAACAATCATTGTGAAAATGCGTAGCTACAACGGCTTTAATTTTATAACCTAAGGTATCGCTAAGCCAACTAATTAATTGGTTAGAAACGCTGTCGTTTGTTGGAGTATCAAAAATAATGGCTTCTTTCTTATCAATCACAATCATGCCATTACAAGGAACATTGCCAAAACTCTCCGTTTGCAAATAGCTAATATGGCTATAAGTGTTTTTAGTAACCTGTTGTATTTGTAAAGTGGGTGTTTGTAAAGTAAGCGGTCTTTGCGCTTCATCTTTACAACCAATTAGTGCTGTAGTAATAAACAGTAATAAAAAAGCTCTCATGTTTATTGCTTATTAAATGAAGGACTCACCACTAAATCTTTACTGCCAGCCGTGTGTACATAAAAACCTTCGCCCGATTTTACGCCTAATTTTTTTGCAGTAACCATATTGGTTAATAGCGGACAAGGCGCATATTTAGGATTACCAAAGCCATCGTGTAACACTTTTAATATGGCATGGCAAACATCCAGGCCAATAAAATCGGCTAGCTGTAATGGTCCCATGGGGTGGGCCATACCTAGTTTCATAACGGTATCAATTTCTTCTACACCGGCTACACCTTCGTATAAGCTGTAAATAGCTTCGTTAATCATGGGCATTAAAATACGGTTGGCAATAAAACCGGGATAATCGTTAACCACACAAGGCACTTTGTTTAATTGCTTGCTAAGGTTAACAATAGTTTCCGTTACTTTTTTATCGGTAGCGTAGCCATTAATAATTTCCACCAGTTTCATCACCGGTACAGGGTTCATAAAATGCATACCAATTACCTGTTCTGGTCGGTTAGTAACCGCCGCAATTTTGGTAATAGATATTGATGAAGTATTGGTAGCTAATATGCAGCCTTGTGGTGCTACTGCATCAATCTGTTTAAATATGCTCAGCTTTAATTCGGTGTTTTCGGTAGCAGCTTCTACCACCAATTCGGAGTTTGCAATTCCATCAAAGGAAGTGTGGGTGGTTATATTGGCCAGTGTAGTGTTTTTAACATCTTCGGTGATGGTGTTTTTTGCTACTTGTCTGTCAAGGTTTTTACCAATAGTAGCAATAGCTTTTTCAAGTTGTGCTGCCGAAACATCAATTAAATTAACGGTAAATCCGTTTTGCGCAAAAACGTGTGCAATGCCATTTCCCATTGTGCCGGCACCAATTACTGAAACAATCATAATTAATTTTTTTTCTTAGCAATCTGTTATGGTGCAAATGTAATTGAACTGGGGTAGAACAAAAGAAAGTTTATTGTACCACAAAAGTCACAGGTTGTTTTCTATAAGCTTTTAAGTTGCGGCCAAATTGTTGAGCAGGTGCCCACTTTGGCGATTTTTTTAAAATACGTATTACTTCTTCTCCCATGCCAAATCCGGGGTCGGTTATAATTCTTACATTACTTATGTTTCCGTCGCTGTCAACCACAAAGCGTGACACTACAGTATATTTGCCTGCTGGCGCACCTTTCCGTATAGGAACATCTGCATTAAGATGCCTACTTAAAAATTTACCCCATGCAGTTTGTCCGCCAACAAAATCAGCTTCTTTTTCTACACATAATTCATCGGCAATAGCTTCGCCGGTTTCGGTAAAACAGTTACAGGTTTCTCTTTTTCCGTCCTTATAATTTTCTTTGGCCATTATTTTTCCATTTTTATGGTAATAAGTCCAGATGCCGTTTTTAGTAGTGTCTTGTATCCATCTGCCGGTGCTGTATATTTTACCTTCGCCCCCGCTATACAAGTGTATTTGTACACCTCTGCCATTGCCATCAAAATTGGAACTATCGTTAAGGTATCCGTCGCTGTCCCAGCCTAAGCTAACGCCTTTTTTAAATCCATTTACATAGGTAACCGAGTCTTGCATCATGCCATTGGTATGATACTGAAAAGTATTACCATCTAATTTTCCGTTTTTAAAGTGGTGTATGGTTTTTACACTTTTATCATCATGATACCATATTTGTAAGCTATCAGCCAACGTGCATGCTTCATCATTATACCAGCCTTGCATTTCCAGGCTTTTTTGGTAAATATTGTAAACGTAACGATGCCATTTGTTGTTTTTGTTCTCTGTTATGGCTATGTATCTTGCATTATCAGCGGTAGTAGGTTTAAAATCGGCATTTAAGTAAGTTTCTTTTTGAGAGAAACAGGTAAGTGCAAAAATTGAAAAAAGTAAGGTTAACAAAAATCTGTGCATGGTGTAGTACTTTTAAAAAACTAAGTTAACAATCGTTGCATTAAATAGCTTGATTAGTTATGTGAAATTATTGTTTACAAAAAAAATCCCGTACAAAAGCACGGGATTTTTTACTATCGTCAGTTTAGTATTATTGTTTTTTATAATCGCCACGTTTCCACGATTGTATAAAATCTGCCCAGGCGGCTGGATTAAATATATTCATGGGTGGTGTTTGCCCTTGGTAACGAGCCTGATTGGCAATTTTGTTAAACTGTACACGGGTAGCTTCGCCACCATCGCCGGGCATAGTTTTTAAAATTGCTTTTCTGGAGGCAATATCGGTGTTTTTACGGGCAATTTCAATGTCATCGTCCGGAACATCTGTATTTACAAAATCACGGGCAAACTGCTCAGGTGTAGGCCTGGGTTTAATAATAGTTGCCGGCAGGTAAACAGTATCATTTACCATTAATTGTAACATGCTGTATTGGTTACCTTCAATATTACGCGGTACGGTAGCTACAATGGTTTTGTAACTAACGTGCGAAAACTCAATTTGGTCACCTTTTAATACGGCAATGGAAAAAATACCCTCGGCATTGGTTAAAGTACCACGGTTTTGGCCTTTTACCATTATACTCACAGCGGGTATACCAATAAGGTTTTCCGAGGTCATAACTACCCCGTACAATTGAACAACTGAGTCTCTAACGGTTTCAAACTGGGCTTTGGCAGCAACAGGAACTAGAAAAGCAGCTAATAAAGTGTATAGTAAATATTTCTTCACATGGTAAAATTAAGTACAAGTTGTCTATTTCAGGCAACAAATTAGACGTTTGTATGTTTACCTTTGCAGTCATTCTTATTTTTTAACATAAGCTTTAATATAAAATCGTGGCAGAAATTACTTCGCAAAGCATTATAGAGGCACTTAAAAATGTACAAGACCCCGAAACCGGTAAGGATATTGTTTCGCTGGATATGGTAAAGGATGTAGTGGTTGAGAAATATTACGTATCCTTTACACTGGCAGTAGCCGGAAAATCGGCCGAAATACGTGACCAACTTAAAATGTTATGTATTGGCACCCTAAAAAAACTGGTACATAAGGATATGGTGGTACGTGTAAATTATGCCGCCAAACAAGCCGAAGTACCCGAAACTTCCAGTGCCCGTAAAATATTACCGCAGGTTAAAAAAATTATTGCCGTTTTTAGCGGTAAGGGTGGGGTAGGCAAAAGCACGGTGGCAGCTAATCTGGCTATTGCCTTATCCGAAAACGGAGCAAAAGTTGGATTGATGGATGCCGATATTTACGGCCCCAGCGTTCCTATTATGTTTGGTGTACGTGGCGAAAGACCCATGATGAAAGATGTGGAAGGCAAAGGAATGATTGTGCCTTTGGAAAAATATGGCATTAGTTTAATGAGTATAGGTTTACTGGTTGATGAAAAAAATGCGGTAGTATGGCGTGGTCCCATGGCCAGTAGTGCTATTAAACAATTCATCAGCGATGTACTGTGGGGCGAGTTAGATTACTTAGTTATCGACATGCCACCAGGCACCGGCGATATTCACCTTACTTTATTACAAACTGTTCCGGTAAATGGTGCGGTAATTGTTTCCACTCCGCAGGATGTTGCCCTTGCCGATGCCAAAAAAGGTATTGCCATGTTTGGTCAGGCTCAGTTAAATGTAAAAGTGTTAGGCTTGGTAGAAAATATGAGCTATTTCACGCCTCCTGAATTACCTAATAACAAGTATTATATTTTTGGTAAAGAAGGTGGTAGAAACTTAGCCGAAGAATATGAAATTCCTTTCCTTGGCCAAATACCCATTGTACAAAATATTCGTGAAGGCGGCGATGCCGGCAAACCTGTTATGTTAAGCAATGACGAGCCGGTTAAAACTGCTTTCAGAGAATTTGCCGATAAGGTGAAGAAAAGTGTGTAGAGATGTGAGAATTGAGATATCAGATCTGAGACGTTAGTCTCAATTCTCACATCTCAAGTCTGAATTCTTTTTTAGTCAACTGCATTACTACTATCACCGTCTGTTGTGTCACTCACTTGTACGTTCGGTAATTCTATTGGGCATTGTGTAAGTGTATTCTGTTTTGTAAAAGGTATTTACATTGTGTAGCCTTGGTTCGTGTCTCACGAACCAAAGTAGTGGAAATAATAACCACGGAGTTAAAGGAGTTTTTTTTCACAGAGTTGTATGGAGTTTTCCCTGTGTTACTCCGTGAAAAACCTCTGTGTAAACTCGGTGGTTAAATAGCGGCGAATCTGCTGCTGATTAGCGAACGGAACGATGAAGAGTGCGACGCAAGGGACGATGATTAGCATTACTAATGCTGATAAAATAAAAAAAAACATAAGCAAAAAGCTTAACGCCGAAAGCATAAAGCTTTCTGATGCTTCATTACCAAATTTCCAAATCACCAAATCATCAAATTAACCTCTCTTGTACAGTTTTTCTTACTATACCGAAAAAGATAAATCAAAAGTTTTAGCCTTTATGCAGGCCAATCCTTTTGCTATGCTTATTGGCGCAAATAATAATGTGCCCGCTGCAACACAAGTACCATTTTTTATTGATGAAGTAGATGGTGAGTTGGTATTAACCAGCCATATTATGAAAAATACGGATCACCATAAAGCTTTTGAAAATAATGCTGAGGCTTTAGTGGTATTTACCGGTCCGCATGCTTATATAAGTGCATCTGTATACAAACAACCACAGGGTGCCAGCACCTGGAACTACATTAGTGTGCATGCACACGGACAAGTACAATTTATGAACGAAGACGGCTTGCGCAATATATTACAACGCACTACTAATTTTTTTGAAAATAATCCGCATTCGCCTTCCAATTACGAAAAACTTTCCGAAGAGTATATTAGTAAAATGTTGCCAGCCATTGTTGGTATAGAAATAAAAGTTTCTAAACTGAATAATGTGTTTAAATTGAGTCAGACCCGTGATGCAGAAAGTTATGATAACATTATTCAGCATCTTAACACACAAGATGCCAATGCACAGGCAATAGCCAAAGAAATGGAACTGCGTAAAAAGAAATAACGGTTATATTTTACCGCTTTTACGTAGGTTTGAAGAACTTCAAATAATACAAAATAAAACGGATGAATATTTCCTTACAACATAAAACAGCATTGGTATGTGGCAGCACGCAAGGTATTGGATTAGCCATTGCACAAACATTAGCAGCATTAGGTGCTAATTGTGTATTACTGGCCCGTAACGAAGAAGCTTTGCAACAAGTTGTACAAACATTAGACACAAGCTTACAACAACAACATAATTATTTAGTAGCCGATTTTACCAATACCACACAAGTAAAGGAGGTGATTGATGCTTGTGTAGCAACTACTACCATACATATTTTAATTAACAATACAGGTGGCCCTGCAGCCGGACCTATTATTGATGCAAAACCTGAAAGTTTTGAAAAAGCTTTTCAGCAGCATATTGTGAATAATCAGGTATTAACCACTGCGGTTGTACCGGGTATGAAAAAAGATAATTACGGTCGTATCATCAATATCATTTCTACATCGGTGCGTATACCTATAGCTAATTTAGGTGTATCCAATACTATTCGTGGGGCAGTAGCATCATGGGCTAAAACAATGGCTAACGAGTTGGGACAATTTAATATTACCGTCAACAATATTTTACCGGGTAGTACTAATACTGCACGTATTACCGGATTGATTAATTACATAGCAGATAACACCAACACACCGGCCGAACAAGTAGAAGCAAGAATGAAAAACGAAATACCCATGAAACGTTTTGCCCAACCCGAAGAAGTAGCCAATGTGGCGGCGTTTTTAGCATCACCTGCAGCCTCTTATGTAAATGGAGTAAGCATACCGGTAGATGGCGGAAAAACAGGAAGCATTTAGGGTTAATTAATAATTAGGAATTAATAATTAATAATGCGGATGTTGTTTGATAAGGCTGTAGCCTTGTCTTTATACTAAATACTTTATACTAAAATCTCTATAATGGTTTTTGAAAATACATTGGCTTTTGCGCAACAGTTAGATGAACAGGATAAATTAAAATCGTTTCGGTCTAAATTTCATTTTCCTAAGCGTAATGGAAAAGATGCTATTTATTTTACCGGTAACTCATTGGGCTTGCAACCAAAAACGGTGAAAGATAATGTGGCGTTGGCTTTACAGGAATGGGAGACATTGGCGGTAGATGGTTATTTTAGTGGTACTCACCCGTGGATGAATTATCATTTGGAAGTAGCACCAACATTGGCAAAATTAATGGGTGCTAAGGAACATGAAGTGGTGGCGATGAACCAGCTAACCATTAATATACATTTATTATTTGCCAGCTTTTACAAGCCTACTGCTACACGTTATAAAATTATTTGTGAGACAAAAGCCTTTCCATCTGACCAATATGCGTTGGAAACACAAGTACAACTACATGGCTTAAAACCGGAGGATGCAATAATAGAAATTGCACCAAAACCGGGTGAGCAAACAATCGATACAAAAGATATTCTGGAACTAATACAACAACACGGCGAATCAGTAGCCGTGGTTTTTATTGGCGGTGTAAATTATTATACCGGTCAGTTATTTGATATGCAGGCCATTACTGCTGCGGCACATGCCGTAGGCGCTTATGCAGGTTATGATCTGGCACATGCAGCAGGCAATGTGGAATTACAGTTACATGATTGGGAAATAGATTTCGCGGCTTGGTGTACCTATAAATATTTAAACAGTGGTCCCGGAGCAATTGGTGGTGTGTATGTGCATGAGCAATTTGCAACCAATCCCGATTTTCCTCGTTTAGCAGGGTGGTGGGGGTACGATAAAGCTACCCGCTTTTTAATGGATAAAGGTTTTAAAGCCATACCTACGGTAGAAGGTTGGCAAATGAGTATTAGTCCATTATTATCTATGGCTGTACACAAAGCATCCTTACAAATATTTGAAGAAGCTGGTATTGAAAACCTGCATGCAAAACGTAAACAATTAACGGCATACCTGCATTTTGTTTTAGCGGATATTAATAATAGTCTGCCCAGTAAAGTATTGGAGGTTATTACACCAACAGACGAAGCTGCAAGGGGTTGTCAGGTATCTATAAATATGTTGAAGGATGGAAAAAAAGTATTTGAAGCTTTAGTAGCAGAAGGTGTTGTTGCCGACTGGCGTGAACCCAATGTAATACGATTAGCCCCCGTGCCCTTGTACAATAGTTTTGAAGATGTATGGGTGTTTGGTAATATTATACAAAAGATAACAACAGCTTTACAGTGAGGAAACTGTTATACAATTTGAAACAGCAAAATCAGCAATCGTAAAATCAGAAATCATAAATTCTAATTTATCTTCGCAACTATGACAAGGCAACAACTGGTACAAATAATTAAGGAAAGACAAAGCTATTTATGTGTGGGTTTGGATACGGATATTGAAAAAATACCCCGACATTTATTACAAGAAGAAGATCCGATTTTTGCTTTTAACAAAGCCATTATTGATGCTACCCGTGAGGTTTGTGTTGCCTATAAAATTAATACTGCTTTTTATGAGGCACTGGGTATTAAAGGTTGGATAGCCTTAGATAAAACAGTCCGTTATATTGGTAATAGCCATTTTACCATTGCCGATGCTAAACGCGGTGATATTGGCAATACCAGCGACCAATATGCCAAAGCTTTTTTTGAAGCCATGCCTTTTGATTCGGTAACCGTTGCACCATACATGGGAGAAGATAGCGTAAAACCTTTTTTACAACATGCCGGTAAATGGGCTATTGTATTAGGTTTAACCTCTAACAAAGGCGCCAGCGATTTTGAATTACAACCCTTACAAAGCGACGAACATTTATACGAAAAAGTATTAACCTCGGTTAGCAACTGGGGCACACCTGATAACCTGATGTTTGTTATTGGTGCCACACAGGCTGAACAATTTGCGCAAATACGTAGGTTAACTCCCGATCATTTTTACTTAGTGCCGGGCGTTGGTGCACAAGGTGGTAGCTTAAAAGAAATTTCTAAAAAAGCCATGAATGATGATATTGGCTTACTGGTAAATGCCAGCCGGGCTATTATTTATGCAGGTAGTGGTGAGGACTTTGCGGAGCAGGCTTATAAAGTAGCAAAAGAATATCAGGAGGAGATGGCGGGGTATTTGGGTAATAGTTAATGGTTCATTGTTAATAGTTAATGGTTGCGTCTACTGTTTGGTTATATATTTTTTTAGAAGTATTTCACCTAATGTTTTTTTATACTTAAAGCTACGCGGGGCATTAAACGATCCTTTTAGTGATTTGGTTTTAGGGGTAAATGTTTCTGTAGGTATTGCTTGTTCGTTTTTTATTGTAAGCGTAGATAAATACTCTTCTATAATCAGTGAAAGGCTTTGTCCTCTTTCTCGGGCAAATTTATTAGCTTTTTTTAGTACCCTATCATTTATAATTAATGTTAGTTTAGTAGCCACGATAAAAGTGTTTGGAAATAAATTTACAAATTTTTGTTTTATTTATAAGCGCTTCAATATCTAATACGTGTTAAAAATCGCCATATTTATCCTGACATTTGTTTAAACTTTCTAATGAGAAACAACAGCACCCTGCTTTTAAGAATAATTGCCGCCATTATTCTGCTAATACATGGCATGGCCGGTATGTTTAACAATGGTGTAAAGGACTTTGGCAATTTGTATTTAAATCAGGTTGGTTTTGCGCCTATTGGATTGCCATTGGCATGGGCCATTAAAATCTCTCACCTTATTGCCGCCTTTTGTTTATTATTTGAAAAATATGTAAAACCGGCTTGCCTGGTAACCATTGCTATTTTAGTAACGGGCATATTTATGGTGCATTTACCCCATGGTTGGTTTGTAGTAGGCGGTGGTAGAAACGGTATTGAGTTTAATGTGTTATTGATTGTTGTACTGGTGACGATTATGTTTCCGAAGGGGTTGAATAAATCGAAATGATTATTTATACTTGTAAAACGATTGTTTATGGTTAAAACTAAAGATATACTTGTAGTTAGTACTTCTTCTTTGCAAGGAATAGAAATAATAAAATATCTACAACCAGTAAATGCACATGTTGTTGCTGGTACAAATTTGTTTTCCGATTTTTTTGCATCTTTTAGTGATGTATTTGGAGGAAGGTCCAAAAGTTATCAGACACAATTGGCTTCACTTTACAATGAAGCAGTTGAAAAGTTGAAAGTAGAGGCATACGAGATTGGAGCGAATTGTGTTCTTGGGTTAAAAATAGATTTAGATGAAATTTCGGGAAAAGGGAAGTCTATGTTTATGATAACTGCTGTTGGTACTGCTGTAGTTATAAACAATACAACAATAAAAAATCCTAGTAGTATAACTCCTGAAAGCTATCAATTCGTAAGCGATGAAAAAATCAAAACACTAAAACAAAAACGAACAATACTCGAAAGTGTTGAAAATAAAACGATTAGATTTGATGATAACGTTTGGAATTTTATTACTCAAAATCAAGTGGAAGAAGTTTTAGATGTTGTGTTTAGAAAATTATTTTCTCTTATTGATGATAACAATATTTCTAATGACGATGTAAACTTTTTTTATAAAAATTTATTGAATTACATAGACTCTTTGCCTGAAGATGTTAAGGTTGATTTTTTATACAGAAAGGTAGGAGAGGTAGAGGCGGATAAGCATGCTCTAAAAGTTCTTCAAGTTATAAAAGATCTTAGGTTACTAAATCTTCTTCATGTTGAACAGCTACTTAAAAATGAAAGTTTCAATAAGAGGAAAAGGGCAAATTTAATATTGTCTTATGATAAACAGAATTACTCAATAAATGAAGTAGATACATTTTTGAGAATTTCAGCTTCAATTGAAGAAGTTTTTCCACTTAAAGGAACTTTTTCTACCAAAAAGCAACTACTATCCTCTAAAGAAAAAGATGTATGGATTTGTGAATGTGGTAGAACAAACGATATTAATTCAAATTGTTCATCTTGTGGAAATGATATTTATGGATTTAAAAAAGAGGAAATAGCACCACCAGAAGCTTTAAGATTAATTAGTGAAAGAGTAAGTTTAATAAATGAATATTTTAAGCCAGTCTAACACAAAAAAAGCCCCCGATAAAAATCAGGGGCTAACACATCTATACAAAAATTATATTAAGCTACGGCTTGTTTTACCAGGTCAGCTGCTTCGCTTAGCAAAATAGCCGATTGTACTTTTAAACCGCTTTCATCAATTAATTTCTTAGCTTCTTCAGCGTTGGTACCTTGTAAACGTACAATGATAGGGATGTTGATGTTGCCTAAGTTTTTATAAGCATCAATAACACCTGCAGCTACACGGTCGCAACGTACAATACCACCAAAAATATTAATCAGGATAGCTTTAACAGCAGGGTCCTTCATAATAATTTTAAATCCGGCTTCTACTGTTTGTGCGTTAGCCGTACCACCTACGTCCAAAAAGTTAGCAGGCTCACCACCACTTAATTTAATCATATCCATGGTAGCCATAGCCAAACCAGCACCGTTAACCATACAACCTACGTTACCGTCCAGTTTTACAAAGTTTAAGTTGTATTTACCAGCTTCCACTTCAGTTGGGTCTTCTTCTGTTACATCACGTAAAGCTGCAACATCTGCATGACGCATTAAGGCGTTATCATCCAAACTCATTTTACAGTCAACTGCAATAATTTTATCGTCAGCTGCTTTAAATAATGGGTTAATTTCCAACATAGCGCAATCTAAACCAACATAGGCATTGTATAAATTGGTAACAAACTTTACGCAGTTTTTAAAAGCCTCACCGCTTAAACCTAAGTTAAAAGCAATTTTACGGGCCTGGAAACCTTGTAAGCCACCACCCGGGTGTACCCACTCTTTAAATATTTTTTCAGGAGTATCGTGTGCAACGTCCTCAATGTTCATACCACCTTCGGTACTGTACATAATTACGTTTTGTCCGGTACTTCTGTCTAATAAAATAGATAAGTAAAACTCTTGTCTTTCCGATGGGCCATCGTAGTACATATCCTGCGCCACCAAAATTTTGTTTACCACTTTACCGGTAGGGCCGGTTTGTATTGTTACCAGTGTGCCACCTAATAATTTGGTAGCAAACTCCTGAATATCTTCTAACGATTTTCCTACTTTAACACCATTAAGGCCATTTTCTTTAATAGCACCTTTACCACGACCGCCGGCATGTATTTGCGCTTTTACAACAGCAAATTTGCTACCCGATTGTGTCTTTATCTGGCGATAAGCTTCTTCCGCTTCCTGCACCGTACCGCAAGCATAACCGTCTTGCACGGGCACATTGTACTTTTTTAATAGTTCTTTGGCCTGGTATTCGTGTAAATTCATGGATGAAAAAATTTGTCGCAAATATAAGTGATTGTGGGCAGAAACAGGCAGTGAGATGTATGATTTCTGATTTTACGATGTAGGATTTAAACCCGCAAGCGATGGCTTTTTATATATGAGCCAAGTTTGTCAGGTGGAGCTTGACAAAGCCCACGCTGATGTATGATTTCTGATTTTTTGATGTCTGATTTGGTTGTAGTTTCTTCTTTCTTCATACTAAAATCTATATACCGTATACTTTTATGTTGTCAGCAGCAGTACTACTATCATCGCCTGTTGTGTCACTCACTGCATCGTTCGGTAATACTATTCAGCATAGGGCAAAACTCCGTAATTGGTTAGGGTAGTCGTTCTAATGCTGATTAGCGAACAGAACCCTGAACGGAGCGTCGCAACGTTAGCTCAATCAAGGCTATACAGCTGGTAACCCAAACAATACTTTACTTAAAGCAGGTATTTGGCTGTTTAAATGTTGTTTATACGCCTGTTAGGTGGACTAATATTCTATATATTTGCTGCCTATTATTACAATTATGGCAGCAGATATCATTGCACAAATAAACGAAACGGTAGCTTACTTAAAATCTCAATACGCCGAAACGCCATCGGTAGGGGTGGTATTGGGTAGCGGTTTGGGTAATTTTTCTACGCAAATTCAGGTGGAAAAAGAAGTGCCTTATGGCGATATTCCACATTTTCCGGTAAGTACCGTGCAAGGGCATAAAGGCCGTTTGATATTTGGTAAACTAGCCGGTAAAACGGTAGTGGCCATGGCCGGAAGGTTTCATTTTTACGAAGGTTATACCGCCCAGGAAGTAGTGTTTCCTATTCGTGTTATGAAATTGTTAGGTATTGAAACCCTATTACTTTCTAACGCAGCCGGTGGTGTAAACACTACTTATAATGTAGGCGATATTATGATTATCCGTGACCACATAAGCCAGTTTACACCAAACCCATTGGTTGGTAAAAACATTGAGGAGTGGGGCCCACGTTTTCCGGATATGACCGAGCCTTACAAAAAAGCATTAATTGCCCGTGCCAAAGCTATTGCCAAGGTTAATAATATTGAGGTGAAGGAAGGGGTGTACCTGGCAGTAACCGGTCCTACTTTTGAAACCAAGGCCGAGTATAAAATGATACACGCTTTAGGCGGCGATGTGGTAGGCATGAGTACTGTACAGGAAACCATTGTGGCTAACCACATGGGTTTATCGGTTTTTGCGGTAAGCATTGTTACGGATATTGGTATTCGTGAAGATGATAATGTAATTACCCACGAAGAAGTATTGGAAGCAGCCCATGCTGCCGAACCTAAACTGTCTACTATTTTTAAAGAACTAATTGCTTCGCTTTAACATTTTGCAATGTTTTGGTAAGTTAGTTTTGCAAGGGAAATTTGGCTGTGGCTTTCTTTTTCTTGTGTTACAACCGGCCGGCAACAAAGCTTTAATACATTTTATCTGTACAAATTAATTACATATACATTATTACTGGGTTTACTGGCAGTATCGTCGTTTGCCTATGCGCAAAGGGGTAACCCCATGCGTGGTGGTATGGATAGGGTACGTGGCTTAGGTGGTGCATTAAGCGGCCAGGGCGGTAAGGATAGTCTGCAACGCCGTGATGCTAATGAAGATTCTATTACCATTACGTTTAAGTATTTTGACTCCACCCGAACCAATCGTATGGACAGTTCGGTAGCTGACATGCCTAAGAATTTTCCGTTGCGTGCCACAGATGTGTTTTTAGGTAATCTGGGTTCGGCTACACGTTCTATTTTATTTGCCCCCATGATGAATGCCGGTTGGGATGCAGGTTTTCATGCCTACGATCGCTATAACTGGACATTGAATGATGTTCGGTTTTTTACCGTTACAAGGCCATACTCCGAAATATTTTATATGCTGGGCAGTAAATCTGAACAGCAAATTGGATTGCTACACACGCAAAATATAAAACCCAACTGGAATGTATTGGGCCAGTTTAGAATGTTAACAGCACCGGGTTATTTTAATGCGCAAAAAAATGCGCATAATAACTATATGTTAAGCTCCAATTACGAATCGGTAAATAAACGTTACCATAATTATTTTGCGGTAGTAGCCAATAATATCATTGCATCAGAAAATGGTGGCATACAGGACACAGCCGATTTTTTAAACATCAGAAATTTTAAAGACAGGTTCACCATACCTACAAAAATTGGTGGCCAGAACGAATTTATTGGCGGTAACTTTTTTAATAAAAACATTAAATCGGGTAATAAGTATAAAACGCTTACTGCCATGATGCGCCAGCAATACGATTTTGGTAAAAAAGATTCATTGGTAACCGACTCCACCGTGGTGCCTTTATTTTTTCCACGTTTACGTTTCGAGCATACCATACAATACAACACACATTCCTACGAGTTTTACGATAGCGAAAGGGACTCAGCTTACTTTAATGACTTTTACGACATTACTTTAAATAGTAATCGTGATACACTTTCTATTAAAGACAGTTGGCGGGATATCATCAACAGTTTATCAATTTATCAGTTTCCCGATGCTAAAAACCTGCACCAGTTTATTAAAGTTGGCGCATCTGTACAAAACTTACAAGGTAATTTACGTAACGGTAAATCCAGCTTTTACAATATTATAGGTTATGGTGAATACCGTAACCGTACTAAAAACCAACGTTGGGATATTGAAGCCAATGGTAAAATATATTTTGCCGGGCTTAATGCCGGCGATTACCAGGCACATATAAGTTTGTTAGGGTTTTTAAGTAAAAAATTAGGGTATGCAAAAATTGGTTTCGAAAATGTAAACCGTACACCTTCGTTTTTATATAATCCGTTAAGTAATTTTAATTTATTACAAACCGGAAATTTTAGAAAAGAAAACAACACCCATATTTATGCAGCGGTAAATCCGGTTAAGTTAGCCTTAATGTTAAGCGGGCATTTATACCTGGTAACCAACTATACTTATTTAACGGGTTATAACGATTTATCGCAAACCGGTACACCGTTTAATGTACTGCAAGTAGCGTTAAATAAAACTTTTACCATGGGCCGCAAAAAAACCTGGAAATGGCATACCGATGTGTATGTACAACAGGTTATTGGTAGTGCGCCGGTTAATGTACCATTGGTATTTACCCGCAACCGTTTTGGTTACGAGGGTAGCCTTGGTTTTAAAAACCTTAATGTAGCTTTTGGTTTAGATATGCGTTACCATACGCCATATAAAGCTGATGCTTATTCGCCGGTATTAGGTAAGTTTCAATACCAGGATACTACCACCATAAAAAACCTGCCCGATATTGGTGCGTATGTAAACTTCCGCATTAAAAAAATGAACGTGTATGCCAAGGCCGAAAACCTGAATACAGTAAGCCTTGCACAAGGTTTTGGCTTTACCAACAATAATCTGGCCGCCATTAATTACCCAACACCGGGCTTTTTATTGCGTGTGGGTATTTTATGGCGTTTTGTTAACTGATTTCTAAAAAACTTCATCAACCGCACAAAAACTATGAAAATTATAAAATCATAGTATCTTTGCTGTATTCATGAAAAAGTTAAGTGTAATAATATTGGCTATTTGTTACCTGGCTGTTAGCAGCGGGGTAGTAATTAGTCAGCACTTTTGCATGAACCGGTTAGACTCTGTACAGTACTTTTCTGTACAAGCTAATGACGAGTGTGGCCGTTGTGGCATGAGCATGGAAGAGGCCCATGGCTGCTGCCACGATAAGGTAGATTTGGTAAAATTACAGAACGACCAACAACAGGCTTTTGCTACGCTTTTCCAGTTTAGCGCACCTGCAACACTACCGCCAACACCTATCCATTTTTTACTTACTACACCTCCCACTCAGGAAATATACATTGATAACTTAGCACATGCGCCGCCTTTTTTGCCGGACGATGATCTATGTATATTAAACAGCGTTTTCCGTATTTGATATTGATTGTTTTAAACTGATGATAAAAGCTCTTGCTTTTATACCCATACACCTATGTGTATTTTCAACTCATTTTATACAATAATTTTATATCAAATAATTTAAATAATAAACAATGAAAACGTTAAACATAATTGCCGCTTTATTTTTCTCATTTACTGCATTAACTGCAACAGCACAAAAGAAAACTACCGAAAAAATTCCTGTATCAGGTAATTGCGGTATGTGCAAAAAGAAAATTGAAACCGCAGCTAAAGAAGCCGGCGCAAATGCAGCAGATTGGGATGCTGACAAAAAAACACTTACCGTTACTTATATTTCCACTTCTACAAACGCCGCTAAAATTCAGGAAGCTGTAGCAGCTACCGGTTACGATACACGTGACGTAAAAGCTACTGACGAAACCTACAACAAATTACATGGTTGCTGCAAATACGATCGTGTTGACTTAGGTGGTAAAAAAGACAAAGCGCCAAAAGCCGACAAAACCGATGGTGTTAACAAAACAGAAAAAGCTTGTTGCAACAAAGAAGGTAAAGAAACCAAAGAAGGTAAAAAAGAATCTTGCTGCAGCGACGGTGGACATAAATAATCCACTGTTTAGCGGTTTCTCAGTTTCAAAAAATTTTCAGTTAATACAGTATTTTTATTGTGTTACAGGCTGCATTGCTACTAGCATCGGCAGTTGCGTCGCACTCTTGTACTGCATCAATTCTATTGAGCATTGTGCAAGCTGTCTTACTTAATTAATTGTTGTAATAAGTGCAAGCTTATTGTGACAATTAATTAAAAGCAGTTTTTACTTTAACTGAATATTATTTTACTAAGTAAAAAGTTAAGTAATGAAAAAAATAATCTTAATTGCGTGTAGCTTTCTGTTTGTGTTAGCCACGCAAGCTCAAATAAAAAAAGCCGAATTAACGGCAACCGGTCTTACCTGCGCTATGTGTAGTAATGCCATTAATGTTGCATTAAAAGATTTAAGTTATGTAGATAAAGTGGTAGTTGATATAAAAAAATCGGAGTACAGCATAACTTTTAAAGAAGGTGCCGATATTAGTATTGACGGTTTAAAAAATGCTGTAGAAGAAGCAGGTTTTTCCGTTGGTAAATTAAACATCACAGCCAGTTTTGATAATGTAGCAGTAACTAATGATGCGCATATTAGCTACAAAGGAAACACCTTACATTTTCTGGATACAAAAAACCAGACTTTAAATGGTGAAAAAAGTTTTACCGTAGTGGACAAAGGTTTTGTAACAGATAAACAGTTTAAAAAATATGCTGCTGCTACAAAAATGAGTTGTGTACAAACAGGTAAAGCCGCCGGATGTTGTGTAGATGATGACATCAAAGAGGGCAGTAGAATTTATCATGTAACTATTTAATAATGGTGGGGCTGATAATGAGTTATTACAGCATAATCGTTTTGTCACCCTGAGCTTGACGAAGGGCTACACAGTACGAAGCAAATCATCTTAAGGTTTCGTCAAGCTCAACCTGACAATAACAAATAATCAGCCCCATTTTAAAATAATAAAAATGCAAAAAAAACTGCGTCGGCTTTTTTTGTGGATGGCGTGTTTTTTTGCGCTATCAGTCCAGGCTCAACAAGCCCTTCCAGATGTTAATTATAATGACCCAAGGTTACCGTTACGTTTACCTACTCCTGCTGGAGATTCTATTAGCCTTACTGCGTTTAAAGGCAAAGTAGTGCTGTTGGATTTTTGGGCCAGTTGGTGTATTCCATGCAGGCATGCCAATAAGGATTTAAAAAAATTATACGCTGCTTATAACAAGCAGGGTTTTGAAATCTTTGGTGTGTCATTAGACGAGGAAATAAGCGACTGGAAAAAAGCAATTAAAAAAGATAAAATTACCTGGCCTCAGGTAATTGATAACAGGGGTTGGGAAGCAGTAACTGCTGTACAATGGAATGTACAACAATTGCCCACATCTTATCTTTTTAATAAACAAGGGCAATTAGTTGCAATGAATCTGGAAAGGGAAGAGCTGGAACAAAAAATCAAAGAATTATTGGCCAAGCCTTAAAACAATCAAATGAAGTATTTAGTATTAATAATAAGCTTGTTTGCTTTCACCGCAATACAGGCACAGGAATTATATGTCTTTTCTGATCCGGCATCAAACGTACCCGCAAAATCGGTTACGGCAAAAGCATCGGCAATGGTAATGCCTGCACAGCCTTGGAACAATAGGGCTATGCAACGTTATACACCCGAGGTTATGGTAGGTTTAAATAAAAAATGGATGTTAAGGGGCGGAGCAACATTTGCCGATGTACATACTACTCGTTTTAAATGGGAGTCGGTATATGCTTATGCCAAGTACCGTTTTTTATCAAAGGATGATTTTAAATCACATTTCCGAATGGCGGCTTTTGGCGAAATAGCTTATTCTGATGCGCCTTTTCATAATGAGGAAATAAATTTATTGGGCGATAAAAGTGGAGCGCAATTAGGAGTAATTGCTACACAGTTATGGCATAAGTTTGCTTTATCGGGTACGGTAAGTCATACACAAGTTTTGGATAAATCCCGCAATAGTAAAGTGCTGTACATTCCATCCCGTTTGTACCAATCTATGAACTATTCTTTGTCTGCGGGTTATTTGTTATTACCGTTTAACTATACCAGTTACAAACAAACCAACCTTAATTTGTACACAGAAATTTTAGCGCAACAAACATTAGACAGACAACGTTGGTATGTTGATGTAGCACCGGCGGTGCAATTAATTTTTAATAGTAACTCAAAATTAAATTTGGGTTACCGGTTTCAGGTAGGTGGTAATATGTTGCGTATGTCCGAGGAGGCATGGGTATTAAGTTACGAACGTACTTTTTTAAACATGCTAAAAAAGAAACGTAAATAATGGATTTACGTATTAGAAATATGGTTTGCAACCGGTGTGTACGGTCGGTGGAAAATATTTTTCATCAACTGGCTATACCGGTTGTTTCCATTAATTTAGGACAGGTAGTTACTGCTATTGAAATAGATAAATTACAGATTGATATTTTGAAAAAAGCCTTATTACAAGATGGCTTTGAATTATTGGAAAGCAAATCAACACAGGAAGTAGAAGCTGTAAAAAATGCTATTATTACATTGGTGCAAAATGGCAACCTGGATGAAATGAACGATAATCTTTCAGCCTTTTTATCAACTACCTTACATAAAGATTATCACTATTTAAGCACCCTCTTTTCTTCTGTTGAAAATACAACCATTGAACAATATTTTATTTTGCAACGAATTGAAAAAGCAAAGGAATGGTTGGCCTACGATGAATTATCGTTAAAAGAAATTGCTTATCGTTTAGGATACAGTAGCACAGCACATTTATCGGCACAGTTCAAACAAGTTACTGGCATGACGGCTACACAGTTTAAAACTTATCATCAGCACCCACGCAAAAATCTGGATGAGATTTAGAACTTTGATTTTTACTGCTGAATAATGTTATACTGCCCAACGGCTGCCCGACTGACAGTAGTAGCTGCAACAGTGTGTGGGCAATGGTAGCACCGGGTTGCACTACTACAAAAGGCGGGAACCGAAGTTGATTAGTATTACTGCTGCTGACAGCCCCAAATTGTATAACTGATTTACAGGATTATGTAACAAGTTTTGCTACAAGGCATAGGACCTTTGTGTTATAAAAATAAAATTATGACACATACTTATACCATAGCTGGAATGACTTGTAAAAGCTGCGTTGCCAAAGTAAAATCGGCTTTATTAAAACTTGGTGATATTACCGAGGCTGAAATACAACTTGACGCACCGCAGGCTACTATTACAATGCAAAAACATATTACTACAAATATTTTACAGGAGGTAGTAAGTAAAGCGGGGCATTATACAATTGCCGAAAGTGATGTACAAATGAAGGATGATGTTGTTGCAGATAGTAATAACTATTTACCTATTATTTTAATTTTTGGGTACATAACCGGAGCTTCACTTTTAGTACAACTAAATAAAGAAGTGTTTAACTGGATGCAATGGATGAGCCATTTTATGGCAGGTTTTTTTCTGGTGTTTTCCTTTTTTAAATTAATGAACCTGAAGGGTTTTGCTGAAGGGTATGCCAGTTATGATGTGGTGGCAAAAAAATGGTTAGGCTGGGGATATATTTACCCGTTTGTAGAATTGGGCCTAGGCATTGCTTTTTTGTTACACTTATCGCCATTGATTGTTAGTATAGTAGCGTTTGTTGTTATGTTGGTGAGTACGATTGGGGTGGTGCAAAGTTTGATAAAGAAGAATAACTTTCAATGTGCTTGTTTAGGAACAGTGATAAAACTGCCATTGAGTAAAGTTACTTTGGTGGAAGATTTACTAATGGTAGCCATGAGCGCCATAATGATTGCAGTATTGGTTTAGCTTCTATAAGTGATTGATTTTTAAAAGGGATAACATAAGTTATCCCTTTTTCTTTTATATGTTATGTCATTCTTTAATTAAAATTTATGTAAGTATATATTTTATTTATATATTTGACTAAATATAAATTTAGACAAGTCTAAAAAAATAATAAATAAGTGAAACAATTTTTTGCACTGCTTACTTTACTCATACTAACCTTAATTGTTAATGCACAAACAAAAACCGGTTATATTAAAGATGTTGACACAAAAGAACCTATTGGTGGCGTGAGCTTACAAAATATGACTGGCTCGGTTAAAACCATGACAGACAAGCAAGGCAGGTTTGTTATGGAACAAGGCTTTGCAGATAGTTTACTAATAACGGCAGTGGGTTATATAACGGTTACGCAATTTTGGGGAGAAGGTAGTGAAGTGATATGGTTGACGAGATTAAACCAAGAGTTAGAAGATGTGGTAGTAACAGGTACCATGCGACCAGTAACAAAGGCGGCCAGCCCGATTGCCGTAGAGGTTTACTCTACACAGTTTTTTAAGAAAAATCCGGCACCTAGTTTATTTGAGTCTTTACAAAATATAAATGGCGTTCGACCACAATTGAATTGTAGTGTATGTAATACAGGCGATATACATATAAACGGTTTGGAAGGTCCTTATACGATGGTAACTATTGATGGTATGCCGATTGTCGGTAGCCTTGCATCAGTATATGGTTTGTTTGGCATACCCTCGCAATTAATAGAACGAGTGGAAATAGTAAAAGGGCCAGCCTCAGGATTATATGGTGCAGAAGCGATTGGAGGTCTGGTGAATATTATTACCAAGACAGTAGATAAAGCGCCTTTGTTTTCGGCAAATGTAATGACAACGAGTTGGCTGGAACATAATATTGATGCCGGTGTAAAGTATAAAGTTGGCAATAAAGTAAATGCTATACTGGGCGTTAATTATTTTAAGTATGGTGATAAACGAGATAATAATAATGACAATTTTACGGATGTAACCTTACAACACCGGATATCAATTTTTAATAAATACCAGTTTAAACGAAAACACAACAGGGTAGCATCATTAGCCGCACGTTATTTTTACGAAGACCGTTGGGGTGGTGAAATGAATTGGAGCAGAAAGTTTCGTGGTGGCGATAGCTTGTATGGCGAGAGTATTTATACCAACCGGTGGGAGTTGTTTGGCAACTATCAGTTACCGGTACAGGAGAAAATGTTTTTTGCTTTTTCCGCAACCAGCCACGATCAGAATGCTTATTATGGCAACACTCCTTATGTAGCTAAACAAAATATTGTTTTTGGTCAGCTGACCTGGGACAAAGCAATTGGTGCGAAGAATAATTTTTTAGCCGGTATTGCCACACGTTATAATTATTATGACGATAATTCAACGGCTACCATTGATACATTAACGGGTGATAACAAGCCTGAGAAATATGTAATACCCGGTGTGTTTGTGCAAAATGAATGGACGATAAATGCTAAACATTTGTTGTTAACAGGCTTGCGATATGATTATCATAAAGCACATGGTAATATTATTACACCTCGACTTGCCTGGAAATACAAAATTGACGACAGGCAAATTTTTAGATTAAATGCAGGTACAGGTTTTAGGGTGGTAAGTGTGTTTACCGAAGATCATGCAGCATTAACCGGTGCCAGAACCGTAGAAATAAGAAACAGTTTAAAGCCAGAGAAAAGTTATAATGTTAATTTGAATTATACCAATCAGTTTAAGATAAACAAAACCATTATTGGTTTGGATGCATCGGCTTGGTATTCCTATTTTACCAACCAGATTATTGCAGATTATGATACCGACCCACAAAAAATTATTTATGATAATCTGGATGGTCATTCGCTTTCAAAAGGTGTATCGTTAAATCTTGATATTAATATTAACCACAAGTTAAAAGCCATTATTGGCGGCACGGTACAGCAGGTAGAAAAAGTGGAGAAAAATGAACAGCATAAAACGGTAAAAACATTTCAAATGCTTACCGAAAAGTGGAGCGGTACATGGTTAATTAGCTATAATTTTCCTGCCATTGGATTGGTTATAGATTATACAGGAAATGTGTACGGCCCAATGCGTTTACCGTTATTAGGCGAAACTGATCCAAGGCCTGCATACTCACCAGTATGGAGCATACAAAATATACAGTTAACCAAAGTTATAAAACCCGGCATAGAAATATTTGGTGGGGTAAAAAACCTGCTTAACTGGACGCCTGCAAAAAATGGTTCCTTTGTTATCTCCCGTGCTAACGATCCTTTTGGTAACAGGTTTAGTTACGAGCAGGATGGAGTAGTTGTAAATCCCGGCAAGCCTGTTAATCCGGGTAATAATTATGGGTTAAATTTTGACCCAAGTTATGTGTACGCACCTATGCAAGGAATAAAAGGATTTGTTGGAGTAAGGTATGTATTTAAATAAGTAGTGAAAATAATATTTCTCTTACAATAGCAATAAATATTTTGGGGCTGTGGGCAAGCGTAATACTAATCAACTGCTGTTCGCTGCCCGCCTGCAATATTCGCTGCGCTACTATTTACGTCTAAGCAGCGCAGCCCTTCATCTGTAGTAATACTAATCAGCAGTCGTAACTCCGTTTGCAAAAATCTGTCAACAATAATTGTATAGTCATATAAGCTGTATTTATTTATTCAATAAATCTTTTCCAGCCTAATTTAACCAAAATGCGTTTTGCATTATTTTTAATCAAGTCTTTTCCAATTGTTCTATATTTTTTTACAATGCTATCTTCTGGTCTTGTTTTAAAAATGGTGTCGTGAAATTCTATACTCGATTCTGCCGGAATAAAATAATATTGATAACATGATTTTCGAGTAATGCCCTCTGGTACAACTATCTTGTTATAACCATGATAAGATATGTTTGAGCATTCGAAAATCACACATCTGTTTAGTATAGGTTGAATACTCTGAACACAATTTTTTACTTTATCATCCCATAACTCCAAATTGCCTCCCCAATTTTTCTCCCATTTTTCATTTAAAAATAAAATGAGATTAAATTTTCTGTAAAGCTTTTTTGTAGGGTGTAGGTTGTAATCAATATGTATGTCCAAAAAACTCCCATTACTTCCTTGGTGTAAGCCATAGCCCAATCTATCCTCTATTACACTAATATTCGGTGTCTTGGTTATTTTTTCTATTAATTCAATAATGATTTTCGATGATAAAAAATTGTGTAAAACTTGAAAAGAAGGGTGTAAAATATGTAAGTCTGAGTGTTCGGCTTTTTTTTCATTCAGCCCCTTGTAATGCGTTTTCATAGTTTCCATGTTTGGAAAATTTTCGGCAAGCTCTACAGCAAAAGGTGTAGGTAAAAAGTTGTCAATTACCAAATGACGAATAGGAGTATTGTTATTAAAGCTATTGTTCAGCGTGGCGCTGTCTTCTAATCTTTTTAATATATGGATTTCTAAATCTTTATTTAACATTTGGACTGAACTTTTTAAAGAGGTAATTTAAAATAGGTATAGATAAAATATAAATATAGGGGAGTATTGTTAAAAAGAATCTATTGTGCCAATCGTCGCAACTCATAATTACACTAAACCAGGTAATGCTTATTGTGCATATTGAAAATAATGCAATACTGCTTTTAGCCTTAATCCAGCTATACATACTTAGAAGCATCATGGCTATAAATGGAAAAAACAAAACAATTAAATATAAGTTATGTGATTTGCTATAATGTGATCTGGTAAGTCCCCAAAAAGCATAACTTCTTTCTATTGCCAACCTGAAAAATTGCTCACTGTTATAATACAAGTAATACAGTAGCCCATAAATAGAGTTTGGGTTATCTGCCATTTTTATATTTACAAAATGGTCTAATGTAGGTACACCACATATTATTCTCTCATCTTGAAAAGGTAACATAAAATCAAGTTCTCCGCCACTTCCAATGGCTGTGTTTAACAAGAATAAAAATAATATACTACATATTATAAGGGCAACTGTTTTTAGGAGTACACTAAACCGTTTAAAAAAATTAAAGAATAAATATAAAATAGTTCCGGGTATCCATAGCACACCTGACGGACGGGTAACACAAAGTAAAAGCAGGAATAAAAAAGTGCAAATAACTGTTTTCCAGGTTAGCTGGCGAATACTAAAAAGATAATAAGTAAATAAAATACAAAAGCTAAAGAATAAGGATTCTGTTTGTAAATACACATTGTAAGTCTGGTACGGAAAAGCACAGATTAAAACCAATGTTAACCAAAATGCTACAGTAGTGCTTGATAATTTTTTACAAAGTTTAAAAAACGCTGTGGTAGCTAATGCATTAAATATGAGTTGTACAATAACAACAGATACATAACCCGTTTTAAGTTTAAAAGCTGCAGCTATTAAAAAAATTTGAGTAGAATACAACCAAAAATTAGGTGTGCTAACTGTACCGTTTTGTAAAATGTTATTGGCTTCGGTAATATACTTTACTGATTCTAATTCGGTGAAAATGCCAAAGCGCCAAAAAAGCAAACATTGCATGCCTACCCAGGCTGCAATTAAAATATAACTACCGCCTAAAGCTGGTTTAACACCTGCTGGAAAATTTGAAATGGATAAGCTTGCGTTGCCTGGCATAACGCAAAGATAGGTAGCAAAGCTGAAAGCGGCCTAACCTCGCTGTTGACGCATTTTTCTTTTTTTACCGGTTAAATATTGATCCAAAAGAAATAATCCTAAAATCATATTTAGCACCATCACTACATTAATCCAGTTGTTGTTAAATAAACTTGAGTAGTCAAAATTGTGTTCGGGAATTAGACTTTTATTGTCTGATGGCTCAAAATCAAACTGAACCTGAAAAAAAGCATAAACAACAAATATGGTAATAATGCCAATAAACATGGCAGCTAAACCTTTAACTATATTATTATTAATGTAGGTTTTTGTAGCCGGTGCAATGTTTTGCAGGGCAATATTTTCCATTACGTTTTTGGTAAAACGTAAGGATGGTGTTTCTAAGCTAGAATTTTTTAGTAGTTGTTGCACCTGCAATAATGCCTGGTAGTTTTGTTGCCAAACTGGATTGTCCTGTACTAATTGATCAATAGCTTTTTTTTCTTCAGCCGAGCAATTACCATCAATATACTGCCAAAGGCGTTGCGATATGTTGTCTTCGTTGTGCATAGCTATGTCTTAAAATTAACGAATATCCATCAACTCTTGTTTAAAATTGGTTTCCAACTTATCCTTTAATCGGGTACGGGCACGAAACAATCGCACTTTAACCGCATTACTTTCAATTCCTAAAATCTGTCCTATTTCTTCTAATGTTTGTTCTGCTTTATAAAATAGCGTAATAATTTGTGCATCATCGGCCGATAATAAACGAATGGCTTTGTCCAACATCTGGTTTTTCGATTTTTGTTCTACCAAATTGGCCTGCATGTCCGAGTCCTTACTATCTGCTTCTAACATTACACTGTTAGTATCTAAAGATTGTATTACTACCTTTTTTTTACGTAAAAAACTAAGGGTTGTATTATTTGCAATAGTGTATAACCAGGTGCTGAATTTGGAACTACCATTAAAACTGGCCAACCCCCGGAATGCTTTCATAAAAACATCCTGAGCTACTTCTTCCGCTTCTTCGCGGTTGTTTACCATACGTAATACCAATGTAAACACAAACTGCTGATAGCGGTTCACCAGCAAAGCATAGGCCTGCTGGTTACCATTAAGTACCAAGTTAATGATGAGTGTATCGCTCAGTTCGGTTGACATTCGGTGTATATGACTACCTGTTGGTTAAACAGGTTACACAAAGGTTAGGAATAAAGCTGAAAGCTGAAGGCTTAAAGCTGAAAGCCTAAGGCGGAATGCTTAACGCTTAATGCAGAATGCTTAGTGCTTAACGCAGCATGTGCAATGTTAAATACAAAATTCAGCAACTATGATGTAAGGGCTCCTGCTTTTAGCATTAAGCTTTAGGCGTTTAGCTCTCTCCCAACTTTTTTTTCAGCAACCCTGTAACCTGTTCTTTTTGTCTGTTGTCATATAGGCATCACCAATTCTTTTATAACCTAAAAAAATAAAATTATGAGCGGCGGAGAAGCACTGGTAATGATTATACTTTTTGTAGCAGGATTTGCTACCATTTTTGGGATTTTTTATTTACGCACTAAACAAAACCTGGCCATGGTAGAAAAAGGCGTTAGCCCACGACAATTTATTAATAGGCCCGCACCTTTTAAAAGTTTAAAATGGGCATTATTATTAATAGGCGTTGGGTTTGGTTTGTTTCTGGCTTACATTTTAGACTTTCATATTTTTGGACGTTATGCCTCTTATTGGGAGGATGGACGAAGGGTTTTTAGCGATAATGGCGCAAAAGGTTATTACAATTACGATTCAAGGGTTATTTTATATTTCGCATTAATTCCTCTTTGTGGTGGCTTAGGTTTATTTGGCAGCTACCTGATTGAGAAAAAATGGTGGGACAAACAAGAAGAAGACATTAAACGTTTGGAAGGAAATATTTAATAACAAACGTTAGGTTAAATGATTAAGTGGCTCATTATATAATATGAGCCACTTTTTTTTGTTGCATAATGTTATACTGTTGACGAGCTGCCCGATTGTAGTGGAAAGCCCGGTGAAGGTTGGTGCGTTGGCTCTCCCCTTTAGGGCTTGGGGGTGTGCCGGACTTGCAACGAAAAGCGGGAACTGCTGCTGACCGGAGTTACTACTGCCGACAGCCCCAAATAATTATCTGTTAAATTGTGTATTATTTATACCCGAAAAAATCTTGTTTATCCCTACCTTTGCGCAATTTGTTTTTTTAGTATAAAATATAAACATGCCCGCAACAAAAAATCCAGCAGTTTTATTATTATCGGACGGAACCGTGGCCTATGGCACTGCCTTTGGCGCTATTGGTACTGCCACCGGCGAAATTTGTTTTAATACCGGTATGACCGGCTACCAGGAAGTATTTACCGACCCTAGTTATTTTGGCCAGATTTTAATTATGAACGCTGCCCATATTGGTAACTATGGTTTTAAAAATGAAGATGTTGAATCAGGATCGGTAAAAATAAAAGGACTGATTGGCCGTAACCTGGAGCAACAATACAGCCGTTTTTTAGCACACGGATCGTTGCAGGATTATTTACAGGCAAACAATGTGGTGGCCATTGAAGATGTGGACACCCGTGCCTTGGTTGGGCATATACGTACCAAGGGTGCTATGAACTGCATCATATCATCGGAAACTACCGACCTGATTGAATTAAAAAGAAGATTGGCCGAAGTGCCTAATATGGATGGTCTGGAACTGGCATCGCAGGTTTCAACAACCGAAGCTTATGCATTGGGCGATCCTAACTCGGCTATTAAAGTAGCGGTTTTGGATTATGGCGTTAAACAAAATATTTTAAAATGCATGACTGACCGTGGTGCGTTTGTAAAAGTTTTTCCAGCCAAAACACCTTTTGCCGAAGTAAAAGCTTTTAACCCCAACGGTTATTTTATATCAAATGGTCCCGGCGATCCGGCACCTATGGATTATGCCATTGAAACGGTAAAAGAAATTTTGAAAGAAGAGAAACCTGTTTTTGGTATTTGCCTTGGCCATCAATTGTTGGCATTGGCTAATGGCATTCCTACTTTTAAAATGCACCATGGCCACCGTGGTTTAAACCATCCTGTTAAAAATGTAATAACCGGCCGTTCGGAAATTACTACGCAAAACCATGGTTTTGGTGTTGACCCCGAAGCTGTAAAAAATGCCGAGCATATTGAAATTACACACGTAAACCTGAACGATAAATCTATTGAAGGAATAAGAGTAAAAGGCAAGCCTGCTTTTTCGGTGCAATACCATCCGGAAGCAACACCCGGCCCACACGATTCCCGTTACCTGTTCGATCAGTTTATTGATATGATGAAATAATTAATAATTAGTAATTAAGAATTAATAATATTGGAAATCTCTGGTTAGTAAGTTTTAAACTTTATTAGCTAGAGATTTTTTTATGTTATCATCTGTTGTGCTAATATCATCGTCCCTTGCGTCGATTTCTATGGTTTTAGCAAATTATATTGGTAGTTTTTTTCATAAAATCGTTTATTATGTACACAAGCAAAAATTCTCATTACTAATTTGTTCCTTATTGCATTT